>Ga0123355_10002550_pt1 | contig 25815 bp, 19 predicted proteins | sample TergutEmb28metaG_3_FD_89872 | JGI IMG/M metagenome (GOLD analysis project Ga0123355, IMG submission 89872) | Embiratermes neotenicus P1 segment gut microbial communities from Petit-Saut dam, French Guiana - Emb289 P1 | ecosystem: Host-associated > Arthropoda: Insects > Digestive system > Gut ...
GGATAATAAATAATTATCTTATGTTGGGGTGCCCCATACTTTCCATCCTCATGGAAAGATCTAAGCGGTTTATAGACAAGCCTGATTCAACGTGCAATCAGGCTTGTGAAGAATATGGATTCTATGCCATAATGTCCCTAGGCTGGTTCGGTTGAAACGACCTTCAAATGATAGACAGTTTTATTGGACTGTCCATTATTTGAGGGTCGTTCTTTCATTCTGGCTCCTTATGTTTCAGTGCATTCACAGGATTCACACTTATTCTCACGTCCAGCCTCCTCATTTCCAAAAACATCAAAAACGAGCCGTCGCCTATCTTCACCACGCTGGACTTCAGACAAGAATCGTGGTAAAATCTAAAAAACTCCGTAGCTGTTACTCTATACATGTGAGGGCGCGCAAAATGACAATAACAGAAAAATGGAATCGGATTGTCGAACAGTACAATAAAAATATCAATGTAGCGGAAGAGGCTGTACAGAGCGTTTGGGAGCAAATTTTTGTAGAAATGTTCGGCTATAGCAGTTTGGCTGGTGAAATTGAGAGTCAGAGGTCTATCCGCATTGGTTCGACCGAAAGAGTGACTGCCGACATCATTATAAAAAACGGGCAGTCGGATCTATTCGTAGTTGAATTGAAAAGGCACAATCAGCCGCTTAACATAGGAATAGAACAACAGTTAATCAGCTATTTGAAACAGTTGCGAAACAGCACAGGTATTTTGATATGCAATAAGATTTACGTTTTCGCTTATGACTACAGCAAAGGTGATGATGAGCAAGGTAAGGCAGAAATCGAATTTAAGCAAGACAACCTCGATGGTGTTAAATTTGTTGAAATGTTTAGCAAAGACAAATTTGATGAACAAGCTGTCAGAGAGTTTGTTCATCAAAAAATCGAATCGGTTAAAAACATAAGACGTATAAGAAACGAATTTACATCGGAATTAGTTATAAGTTTGTTGAAATGCCACTTTGCCGATAAATATTGTGCGGCGGAATTTGAACAAGCAATAGAGGGATTTAATGTAACTATAATTCCAAAAAAAGTAGATGTTGCACCTCCAGCAAGCCTTGTACCGCTATTTACCCTTGCAAAAAAGCCTGCGGCAGACAAAGAAGAAAGCCTGTTAACAAGAGCTATGGCCGTAGCGCTTTGCAGTTCAAACGGATTGGATGTTGCCGGAAACTTTACACTAGCAAAGCGAAACAAATCAGGCCCTTATTTTTGGGCGAATCCATCGATCACATATTTGTCAGAGGATTGGTGGATACTCTTGAACGATTACTGGAAAAATGAACTGCACGTTTTTAAAGTTCCAGCAAATTCAATAATGGCAGACAAGATGAAACGCCACAATGATAAGCCAAGTATCATCGATTTACAAATTCGTTGTGATGACAACTCGTTCGAGGACAGCCGAAGCAAGACCAGATTTGCAGATTGGTTTTTGAAAACAATAAGATATTAATAGCCATCGCTTTTGTGCTTCTATGATGCAAATGAAAGCTATCGGCGGCACTGGAACATTGGTATTACTGTGTTTTCCCAAAAAGTTCTATATCACCATTTCGACCACTAAGTCACTAGAAAAAACTCAAATACTCACATGCTCTTCTCTAAATTTTTTATACACATGTAGCAACGACAACCTGCCGCTGTTCTTCTAACATTTTTCTAACACTTTCTCAAGATTACGAAAATTTGCCGTACCAATAAGTTTGCCTGAGTTTCACCGCAAAAAGCGATGAAAGCATTGAAACTACAGCGCTTTCCAAGGCAAGAGACACCACTCGACAGCATTAGAAAACACATGCCAAATTGCGCTCATAACCCAAAGGTCGGAGGTTCAAATCCTCCCCCCGCAACCAAAAAATCTCCTGTAATCACAACGGTTACAGGAGATTTTCTTTTTCCTGCAAAACTCGCTTGAACGGCGTTTTCTAATATCACCCCGCCCGCACGGTGATCGTGCCTGACCGATCTGTGCGGTAGATGGAACTGCCGAATTCGTGTAGGCGCACCACTATTTCGGCGTGGGGGTGGCCGTGTTGGTTGTCCAGCCCCGCAGAGACGATAGCCACCCGAGGGCGGGTTGCCTCTAGGAGCTCCACAGATGTGGAGGTGCGGGAGCCGTGGTGGCCAACCACCAGCACTTCGAGAGGCGGCAGATCCACCAGTTGCACCATCCGTTGTTCCATGTCGGTGTACATGTCCCCCGTAATCAAGGCATCAAACTCCCCCACGGATTTGAGCACTGAGAGACCCCGGTTGTTCTCTGTCCGGGTGTCTCTGGTGAAGGGCGCAAATACGGTCAGCGTCCCCGCTCCGGAGGGGAACACCGTGTTGGCCCGGATAATATAGACGGGGACATCCCACATCTCGGCCAGCTCCAAAATCTGATCTTTTGCCGCCAGACCCTCCGGTCGGTCGGGAATGAGGAGCCGCCCGACGGGAATCCGCTGCATCAGATGGCCTGCGCCGTTGATGTGATCTTGGTGGAAATGGGTGAGGATCAGAAAATCCAGGGTGTAAATATTGCGGGAGAATAGATACTCGGCGGCAATATGTCCCGCCCGGCTGCCTTGTCCATGTCCGCTGCCGATATCCACCACGGCCGTGGTTTCCGGGGTGGCGAGCACGATGCTCTTGCCCTGGCCCACGTCTAAGGCGGTCACTGTAAAACTACCGGAGCGGGCCTCCAACCCGCCCAGGAACAGACAGAAAATCAAAAATCCCGCACAGAGGGAGATGGGCAGAAACGCCTTAGGTTTCTCGCCCCGATAGAGACAGTAGAAGGCGACAAAAATCGCCACCACAACCAACCACACCCGGATATAGCCGCTGTAGGTCCAGAGAATCGCTACGGGGAACTGGGCGATGCCGGACGCCACCCACTGGACGTAGTGTACCAGCCCCATCACGGGATAGGCGAGGATTTGGGCCAGGGGGAGGAAGATAAATCCCACGGCGGTGACAATTACGCCTGCGCCAAAGATGAAAGTGGCGGCCCAGACGGTGAGCAAATCCGTCAGAGGCGAATATAGGGGGACGGCCCCCATGTGAAAGATCAGAATCGGCGTGGTAAAGACTGTGGCGCCCACAGTTGTCGCAATGCTTGTGGACACGAACTTTCTCGCCCACTTCCCAGCGGTGGTCTCCGCCTGTATCAGTTCGGTCAGGTAGTGCTTTACCCGGGGCGTGAGACCAAACATGCCCACAATGGCCAAGAAAGAGAGTTGGAGCGTCACACTGGAGATAATCAGAGGGTTTAATATCAATAAAAAGAGCAGCGCCGCACTCAAGGAGGTTATTTTATCCGTCTCCCGGTGAAACAGGGGCGCAATCAACAGCATCGTCTGCATGAGCGCCGCCCGAGATGTGGACGGGGTGGCCCCGGTCATAACGGCAAAGAGAATAATCAAGGGGATGGCTATGAAAGTCGTCCGGCGGCTCTTGCCCATGAGAAGCATGAGCAAACTGGTCAGGAGTACCACGTGCATCCCGGATACGGCCACCAGATGGGCGATCCCGCTCCGGCGGAGATTCTCGTAAACCCCGGCGTCCATATAGGAGCGATCCCCGGTCAACACAGCGGTGAGGAATCCCACCGTGTCCGGGGAGAAGATCTCCGCAACCCGTGCCGCCACAGCTCGATTCAAATATTGGGGAAAGTACCAAATCCGACTGCCGGAGCTGAGGATCGTATATTCGCCCGAGGCGAAGGCCCGGAGGAATACACCGTCCGCCGTGTGCCGCCAGACCCGATTACCGCCGATCTCATCGGCCCGGTAGAGGATTGCATCCACGGTGATGGTATCTCCCGGTTCGATGGGCTCGTCCATCTCGCCTAAGCGGAGGGTCATGGGGATGTTGATACCGTCCTCCCGGATCAGGCGGCCACGGACGTCGGTGAAATAGGGCGTCTCCCGGGAGAGGGTGGTGACATAGACGGTGATCTCGCCCCGCTCCCGATCCAGGGTCTCCGCAGGGCGGAGAAAAAGCAAATCGTGGCCGAGGCACCAGACGGATCCCAGGAAGAATCCGGTGGTGAGCACAATGGCCACGACCCGAGACGACTCACGTAAAAACCCTACGCCAACGGCAAAGGCCACGGCGGGGAGCAACAGCCAATACCAGGCGGGGACGATCTGCCAGAGTATTGTAGCGGCGGCAAAAGCCATAACAAAAGCGGCCAGACGCCGGCTCAACACAGCGCTACGCAGAGCGTCTGCAACAGCGGTCAGCCGCCCGCGCCTGGATCGTTTCCACGGCAAATGCGCACCCGTCATATCGATGCTCCTCGTAGTAGAGTCCTATCAACTATGATTTAGGAAATTGTACCAAATAAAAAGGGAATTGACAAGCCCTAATTTGATTAGGGCTTGTCATTGACATGGTCCATAGTCATTATATATAATGGACGTACAAATTTGAATCTCTCGACTTTGAGCCGGGAAGAAAGGTTACATTCACACCGTCAGAGAATTTTCTTACGCTGCTGAATGAATTAGAACAATGAAAGCCACCCACCTATATGCCCAATTAGAAACCGACTTCGTCAAACCCGATATCGTGGAAAATTGGTTCAATTATATGACTGACATGCCGGAGATGACGGCATATATCTGCGACAACTACAAGCAACGCAGTATGGGTCTGCTCTGCGATTTTGCAACAGAAATCCATAAGGTCTATACGGCTGTTTTTCCATCCGATGCCGCACTTAACAAGATTTTAAGCGACAACACCACCGACGCCATGCTGTTTTTGCACCATCCCCTGGCGTGGGATTTGAGCCGTGATCCAACCCAGGCCTTTTATCCCATCAACGCCGATCTGCTGAGACAGTTAAAAGACCGCCGGATTTCCCTGTTCAACTTCCACTATCCCCTGGACAACTTTGGCCCATACGCCACCAGCAAGACCCTGGCGGAGGCCTTGGGCATCCAGATCGAAGGCACCTTTGCCCAGCTCGGCGGGGCGGCCTGCGGGGTAATCGGCACCACGAAATGTACTGATGTCCATGCCCTGAATCAAACATACGCCCAGGTGGTCGGCCATGAGACGAAACTCTATCCATATGGCGATACCGCCATACGCAACAGCCGGGTGGGCGTCTGCGCAGGCGGCGGAAACGACAAGATGGTCGTAAGTGAATTGATTGATCTGGGCATCAATGTGCTGATCTCCGGACTCTCGGTGAAAAATGCCTACTCCGAGGAGGCCCATCGTTTAGAGGAAATTCACGGACTCAACCTCTTGGGCGGCACCCACTACTCCTCTGAAAAATACGCCTGTATGGCCATGTGCGACTATTTCACCGGGCTAGGGTTGCCCGGCGAGTTCATCACCGACACTCCGTGTTTTGCGGATTTGTAAAAACCGCCGCCCTGCACTCTCCCGGTGAGGCAGCATTTAGATGGATATATGCGTACATAATTGCGTACAATACACTTGACAATTCAAATTATGTACGCTATAATGTACATGCGGGAGGCGATTCATATGTTAAATACTAACATTACAAATTTTCGGAAAAATATTTTTAGTCTGCTAGAGCAGACAATCAAATACAATGAGCCTGTAAATATCAGCACAAAAGATGGAAACGCCGTTATTCTGAGCGAAGAAGATTACAGAGGTCTCATGGAAACCCTGCACCTATCTTCACTTCCCGGAATGAAAGAGAAAATTGTAGCCGGGTTAAACACTCCATTGGATGAATGTGTGCCGGAAGAAGAGGTTGACTGGTAGTGTACAAGATTTACTATACAAAGGCAGCCACCAAAGATATCCCTAAGCTGAAAGCGGCAAAATTAGACAGAAAAGCAAAAGCGCTCATTCATTTAATTAGAGAGACCCCATATCAAACGCCACCGCCATACGAGAAACTCGTAGGTGACCTACAAGGCGCATATTCAAGGCGAATCAATATCAAACATCGACTGGTCTATACGGTTTCAGAGAACCCAAAAGTAGTGACAATATTGAGCCTTTGGACGCATTATGAATTTTAGCGACACCTATCTCCCCTCCACTGCCCTGAAATCCCCCACGATTTCCCGCGCCCGGTCGAGTTCTGCTCGGCTGGGCGCTTCTACGTCTGCCAGGGTGTAGGGGATGCCCAACTCCGCCCATTTGTGCTCTCCCAGCTTGTGGAAGGGCATCACTTCGATCCGCTCAATGTTGGGGAAGTCCCGCAAGTAATCCGCCAGGGCCTGTAAATCCGCCGGATCATCGGTGAGGCCCGGTACGAGAACGAAGCGGATCCACACGGGGACGTCCATCTCCCGGCTCAATTGGAGCATTTTGAGCGTCTTATCCAGGGGGACGCCTGTCAGTTTCTTGTAGGCGGCCGGATTGATGGTCTTAATATCCAAGAGCAGCAGATCCGTATACTGGAACGCCAGCTTAGCCATAGCCAACGCTCCATAGCCGGAGGTATCCAGGGCCGTGTGGAACCCCTCGGCCTTGCACGCCTTTAAGAGCGCCACCAGAAACGCCGGCTGGACGAATGGCTCGCCGCCGGTAATGGTCACCCCGCCCCCGGAGAACCGGAGATAAGACCTGTATTTTTTAATATCTTTGACCACGTCTTCCACAGAGAGCAGTTTCCCGTCCCGGAGTTTCCAGGTGTCGGGATTGTGGCAGTACCGACAACGCAGGGTACAGCCCGAGAGAAACACCACATAGCGGATGCCCGGGCCGTCCACCATACCGCCGGTCTCTACGGAGTGGACATATCCTTCCTGCTCTCTGTCATACGCAATATATGCCATATTCGTCCAACCTAGATTCGTTCATGGAACGTTCTGTGAATCACGTCCAACTGCTGTTCTCTCGTCAGTTTGATAAAATTCACCGCATAGCCGGACACCCGGATGGTGAGTTGCGGATACTTATCCGGGCGCTCCATAGCGTCTAACAGGGTCTCTTTGTCGAAGACATTGACGTTAATATGGTGGCCGTTGTCGTAGAAATAGGCGTCCATGAGCCCTACGAGATTCTGCTGGCGCTCCTCCGGGCTCTTGCCGATGGCTTTGGGGATAATGGAGAAAGTATACGAGATCCCGTCCAAAGAATAGGCATAGGGCAGCTTCGCCACGGAGGCCATAGAGGCCACGGCCCCCTTCTTATCCCGCCCGTGCATGGGATTGGCGCCGGGGGCAAAGGGCTCGCCGGATTTGCGGCCGTCGGGGGTGGCCCCTGTCTTCTTGCCGTAGACCACATTGGAGGTGATGGTCAACACGCTCAAGGTGGGGACGGAATTCCGGTACGTCTTCTGCTTCTGGAGTTTCTCCATAAAGAGCCGCACCACGTTATAGGCGATTTTATCCACCCGCTCATCATTGTTGCCAAAGGCGGGGTAGTCACCCTCTACCTGGTAATCCACCACCAGACCATCCTCGTTGCGGATGGTCTTCACTTTGGCGTACCGCATGGCCGACAGGGCATCTGCCACCACGGACAATCCGGCGATGCCGCAGGCCTGGGTGCGCAAGACATCCAGATCGTGAAGGGCCATTTGGAGGCGCTCGTAGTTATATTTATCGTGCATGTAGTGGATCACGTTGAGGGTGTTGATATACAGCCGGGACAGCCACTCTAAGACCTGATCAAACCGCCGGAATACCTCGTCGTAGTCCAGGTATTCCGAGACCACAGGGGCGAATTCCGGGGCGATCTGCTCGCCGGTGATCTCGTCTTTTCCGCCGTTGATAGCGTAGACCAGGGCCTTGCCCAGATTGGCCCGTGCGCCAAAAAACTGCATCTGTTTCCCCGTCCGCATGGCGGAGACACAGCAGGCGATAGAATAGTCGTCTCCCCAATAGCCCCGCATGAGGTCATCATTTTCGTACTGGATCGAGCTGGTATCAATAGATACCTGGGCGCAGAAGCGCTTAAAATGCTCCGGCATATCCACACTCCACAGCACCGTGAGATTGGGCTCCGGTGCGGCCCCTAGCGTATAGAGCGTATTGAGAATCCGGAACGAACTGCGGGTGACCAGGGTCTCCCCGTTTTCGCTCATGCCGCCGATGACCTCTGTGACCCAGGTGGGGTCGCCCGAGAAGAGCTGGTTGTACTCCGGCGTCCGCAAAAAACGGACGATCCGCAGTTTCATCACAAAGTGATCCATGAGCTCTTGGGCCTGGGCCTCCGTCAGGATGCCTGTTTGCAAATCCCGTTCAATGTAAATATCCAGAAAAGATGACACCCGGCCTAAGGACATGGCCGCCCCGTCTTGCTCTTTGGCGCAGGCCAAAAAGGCGAAATACGTCCACTGGATGGCCTCTTTCGCTGTGGCGGCGGGCTGGCTCACGTCAAATCCGTAGGAGGCGGCCATCTCTTCCAACTGTTTTAGCGCCCGAATCTGCTCGTTGAGTTCCTCCCGGATTAGAATATCGTCCTGCTCAATGGCGGGCAGTTCTGTCCGGGCCAGTTGGGCTTTTTTATCTTCGATCAAAAACGCCGTGCCGTAGAGGGCCACACGGCGGTAGTCGCCGATAATCCGCCCTCTGCCATAGGCGTCGGGCAGGCCGGTGATGATCCCCGATGCCCTGGCTCTGCGCATGTCCTCCGTATAGGCGTCGAACACCCCATCGTTGTGGGTCTTTCTGTATTTGGTGTAGATCTCCTCCGTCACGGGGTCTAAGGCGTAGCCGTAGGATTCCAGGGCCTTTTTAATCACCCGGACGCCGCCCTGGGGCATGATCCCCCGTTTTAAGGGCCGATCCGTCTGGACGCCCACAATCTGCTCCAGATCCCGGTCAATATACCCCGGCCCGTGGGAGGTGATGGTGGAGGGCGTTTTCGTCTCGGCGTCTAAGATGCCTTTTTCTCCCTCTTCCCGGGTCAGCTTACAGACTTCGTCCCACAGTTGTTTGGTGCGCTCCGTTGCGCCTACCAGAAAGGCGCTGTCCCCGTGATAGGGGGTAATATTGCGCTGGATAAAGTCCCGGACATTTACTTCATCTGTCCAAATGCCCTCGGTATTAAACCGTTCCCAGGCGGGAAACAGTTCGTTCTTCTGAAAAAATTGGCTCATAGCAAGTTCCTCTCTACATGGGGTTGCAGCAAAGCGGGCCGTCGGGGCGCCGCCCCCTACACGTCCTGTTTTCGCCGCAACTCCGTAACAATATGCGTTGTTTTCCCCTTTATGCCCGCTTTGCTTTCGCCTGGGCCACCGCATCGGCGATGCTGGTGATTGAGAACCCGTCCGCATCCAGATACGCCGTGGTGGGCAGAGTCATATCTGCCTTCGGCGTAAGCGCCCCCACGGGGCATGTAGACACACACAGCCCGCAGTCGATGCAGTTCTTCTCTTCGCCCAGGGGCATACTGAAGGACGGCTCCACCGTGGTATCGAACCCACGGCCCACAAAGCCCAGAACCCCCTGCTCCGCCTCGATACAAATCCGCACACAGCGGCCGCAGAGGATACACTTGTTCCGATCCCGCTGGATATACGTATGGCTCTCGTCAATGGGGTGGACAGTCAAGTCTCCCGCCAGGGCGACTTGATCCGCCCCGTAGACCGTGGCGTACTGCCGAAGCTTACACTCGTCCACATCGGCACAGCCGCAGGCGAGACAGCGGGCGGCCTCCCGCTTGGCCTGCTCTTCGGAGAAGCCCAGTTCCACCTCGTTGAAATTATTGCGCCGCTGGGCCTCTGTGAGCACGGGCATGGGGACTTTTTCCACCCGCTCCACGTCCGCTAAGGTCTCCACGTCGATGTCGGCGTTGTCTTTCGCCCGGACGTGGTTGTATAAGTCTGGCCCCGTCATAGCGTGAGAGATGGCGGCAATGGGTTCCCCCGCCATGTACCGATCCATGGCCTCCGCCGCCCGCTTCCCGCCGGCGATGGCCAGAATAGCGGTCTGCGGCCCCGAGACCGCATCTCCTGCGGCGAAGATACCGTCCATGCTAGTCATCATGGTGCGGCGATCCGCCGTCAGACAGTCCCAGCGGTCTGTCTCTACGGGACAGTCCGGGCCGATGAAGCTTAAATCCTGGGTCTGGCCGATGGCGGAGATGACGTAGTCATATTCTACCACGTGCTCCGATCCTGCAACGGGTTGGGGCCGCCGCCGACCGGAGGCGTCGGGTTCGCCCAGCTCCATTTTCGTCAGTTCCAGATTTATAACATCCCCCGTCTGGGACACGCCGATGGGATTGGTCAAAATGGCGAATTGCACGCCCTCGTGCTGGGATTCTTCAATCTCCATGTCGTCGGCGGGCATCTCCGCCACAGTGCGGCGGTAGATCAAATCCACCCGCTCTATTCCAAGGCGCATAGAGGTTCTGGCACAGTCCATGGCGGTGTTCCCGCCGCCCACCACGGCGATCCGTTTGCCGGTAAAATCGGGCTGGGTGCCACGGGTCACAGATCCTAAGAAGTCCACGCCACGGAGCACATGGGAACAGTTTTCCTCCCCCTGGACACCTAGGGGATAGCCCACCTGGGAGCCTACGGCTAAGAGGATAGCGTCAAAGCCTGCGGCCTTGAGCCCCTCCACAGTAATATCTTTCCCAAAGTCCACGTTATAATAAATCTCCACCCCCAGGGATTGAATAATCCCAATCTCCGCATCCAGGGTCTCCCGGGGCATCCGATAAGACGGAATCCCGTAGCGGAGCATTCCGCCCGGGTGCTCTTGCCGCTCGTAGATGGTCACGGCGTGGCCCTTTTGGGCCAGATACCATGCGGCGGACAACCCCGCCGGGCCAGCTCCGATGATAGCCGCCTTTTTCCCGGTGGGGGGCAAAATCTCCGGCAGATAAGGGGTCTCTTTCGCCAGATCAATATCTGCCGCAAACCGCTTCAGATAGGCGATTCCCAGGGTGCCCTCCAAGCTGTTTCGGCGGCATTTTGTCTCACAAATCCTGGTACAGATTCGGCCGCAGACCACGGGGAGGGGGTTGGTCTCCTTCATCAGCCGGACTGCGTCTTCATATCGTCCGTTTGCAATGTGGGCGATATAACCCTGTACGTCCATATGGGCGGGACACTCCAGCATACACGGCGCCGTACAATCCCCGTAGTGCTGGGAGGCCAAGAGTTCCAGACACGTCTTCCGGGCTGCATTGATCGCCTCGGACTCCGTGGTGATCACCATCCCCTCCGCTGCCATTGTGGCGCAGGCTAAGGGTACGCCCCTTTGCCCCTCGATCTCCACCCGGCAGATCATACAGGAGCCGAAGGGGTTGAGCCGGGGATCATGGCAGAGAGTCGGAATAAATACATTGTTTTCCCGACAGGCGTCCAAGACTGTTTGATTCGGCGTTGCCTGATACGCTTTTCCGTTAATCGTAATCGTTAACATGCGATCCACCCCCTATTCCACAACCACGGCGTCAAATTTGCAAACGGCCTTGCAAATTCCGCACTTGGTACACTTGTCCTGTTCGATGACATGCAGTTCTTTCACTTTGCCCCGGATGGCGTCTACGGGACACTTCTTGGCGCAGATGGTACAGCCGATGCACTTGTCCGGCACGATGGCAAAGTGGATCAGGGCCTTGCACTGGCATGTGGGGCATTTTTTATCCCGGATGTGGGCGGTGTACTCGTCCCCAAAGTACTGGATGGTGGTGAGCACCGGGTTAGGGGCCGTCTGCCCCAGTCCGCAGAGTGCGTTTTTCTTGATCTGGTGGGATAAATTGGTCAGTTTCTCCACGTCCCCTTCCACACCCTCGCCCCGGGTGATCCGTTCCAGAATCTCCAGCATCCGCTTGGTGCCGATCTTACAAAACGTGCACTTGCCGCAGGATTCCGACTGGGTGAACTGCAAGAAATATCGGGCGATATCCACCATGCAGTTGTCCTCATCCATGACGATCATCCCGCCGGAGCCCATAATGGCTCCCGTGGCGGCCAGTTCTGCGTAGTCGATGATTGTATCCATCTTTTCCGCCGGAATACAGCCCCCCGACGGCCCGCCCATCTGGACGGCTTTGGCGGGCTTGCCGGATAACGTCCCCCCGCCGATGTGGTCGACCACTTGGTTGACGGTCATGCCGATGGGAATCTCTATCAGGCCGCCCCGCTTGACTTTGCCCGCCAGGGCGAAGACTTTCGTCCCGTTGCTGGTCTCCGTACCGTAGGCCGCAAATGCGGCGGCGCCTTTGCGCATAATCCAGCCGATATTGGCCAGGGTCTCTACATTGTTGATGTTGGATGGCTTGTCAAACAGCCCCCGCTCAGCGGGAAAGGGCGGGCGGATCCGGGGCATTCCCCGGTTGCCTTCAATAGATTCGATCAAAGCGGTCTCCTCACCGCAGACAAAGGCCCCCGCCCCCTCTTTGATGGTCAGACGAAACGCCACGCCGGAGCCTAAGATATTCTCGCCGAGAAATCCCCGCTCCTCCGCCTGCTGGATGGCGATTTTCAATCTGCGGATGGCGATGGGGTACTCCGCCCGGACGTAGATATAGCCCTTGGTGGCACCCATGGCGTATCCGCCGATGGCCAAGCCTTCAATAACACTGTGGGGGTCCCCCTCTAAGATGCTTCGATCCATAAATGCGCCGGGGTCCCCCTCGTCGGCGTTGCAGATGATATACTTTTGATCTGCGTGGTTCCCGGCGGCAAATTTCCATTTGAGCCCCGTGGGGAACCCCGCTCCGCCCCGGCCCTTGATGCCGGAGGCCGTCACTTGATCGATGACCGCCTGTGGCGTCATTTCTTTCAAGGCCTTTTCCAACCCTCCATACGCATCCATCCGGATGGCGTCGTCGATGGATTCCGGGTCGATCTCCCCGCAGCGCTCCAAGACGATCCGCACCTGACGGGCCAGGAAATTCTCCTCCGACCCCGTCCCGGCGGAGTCTAAAATCACGGCGTCGGCCAAGGGCGTGCCGCCTATGACGTGGGATTCAAATATCTCTTTGGCACGGTTCTCATCTACATCGCCGTAGATGGTTCTCCCGCCGTCCTCGTCCCGAATCTCTACCATGGGCTCGGCGTAGCACATACCCATACAACCCGTCTCCCCCACGGTGAGGGCGAGATTCGCCCCATCCGCCAGAGTTTGCAGGGTCTCCTTTGCCTTTAGTCCCCCGGCGGCGATGCCGCAGGAGCCTAAGCCGATAATAATCTGCTTCATGCTGTCCCCCCCTCTCTTGCCCGAAAGTCCCGGATGGCCTCACGGGCCGTATCCGGCGTCAGCCGTCCGTGGGTCTCTTGGTCGATGGTAATCACAGGGGCCAGGGAACAGCACCCGATGCAGGCCACCGACTCCACTGTGAATAGATTATCCGCCGTGGTGCCGCCCAGTTCGATGCCAAGCTCCCGGCAGATGGCGTCTGCAATATTCTCCGCCCCGATGACGTGACACGCCGTCCCGAAGCAGATTTTCACAATATGTTTCCCGATGGGTTCCAACCGGAACTGGGAATAAAACGTGACCACACCCATGATCTGAGACACGAATATCCCCGTCCGCTCCGAGAGCCGGGCGATTACGTCCTGGGGCAAGTAGCCATAGGCCTCTTGCAGTTTTTGTAAAATGGGGATCAACTGGGAGGTGTCTCCCGTGTAGTCCCCCAGCACGGTTTCAAATGCATCCCAATATTTGCTGTGTTCGGCACAATTGTTGCACATAGCATTCCCTCCGCCTCGAAAGAAATTTCAGATATCATAGAACAATTCAATTGTAGCACAAAATCAGCGAACAAAAAAGCCTGTATTTCATAAAAATACAGGCTTTTCCTAGTAGTTTTTTCTACAATTCCCCTTGTGTCAGATGGGAAATTGTATTGGCGCACTCCCGCCGTATCTTTTTTCCCTTTGTGCGCTATGCTTTGACCCCTCTGCGTTCCGGCACAATAGAAAACGCAATATTGTATGCGTGGTCAGCGCTTCTCTCCAGATCGATAATCATATCTGTAAAGACAACGCCACCTTTTGGCTCACACGTCCCCGCTTTTAATCTCGTGATATGATTTTCAGAGAACTCTGCGGACAACTTGTCAACTTCTTCTTCCAGCAGTTCGATTTGCGGCAGCCCCGCCTCATCCTGGTGTTCGTATACATCTAATGTCTTGGCAATCAGGTCAACTGTCACATTGCCCAATCGTATTAGTTCTTCCGTCGCCTCATCGGAAAACTTGATCTCTTCATCCTTCATGGCCAGCGCATATTCCGCAATATTTTCTGCGTGATCGCCAATCCGCTCTATGTCAGATACGGTTTGAAACATCTTTCCGACTTTTTCCGCTTCGGTGTTTGACAGTGTCATATTGTTGATCCAGACCAATTTAGACGCAATATTATGGTTCAAATAATTGATAATCTCTTCGTTTTCAAATGTCTTCTTGGCTTTTTCCTCACTCTTTTCAAAGAACGCCTCCAGAGACAGGGCCAGATTTTCATTGGCGATCCGCCCCATACGGCAGAGCTCTTGATGGGCATTGAGCACCGCAATAGAGGGGGTCTGCATCATTTTTGTGTCGAGATAGACCAGTTTTTTCTCATAGGTCGTCTTGTTCTCATTTTCCCTGTAGGGGATCACCTTTTGCATGAGGAGCGAGACCTGATTCACAAAGGGCAGGAGGAGCGCCATGGTGGCCACATTGTAGAGGGTGTGGAACATGGCGACCTGGCGGGCAGGTTCCGCCCAAGTGGACTGGAACCAGCCCAAAATACCTGGGAACAGGAAAATCAACGTGCCGAATACCGTGCTGCCGATAATATCGAAGGTAATATGGAACAGGGCCGCACGCTTACTGTCCCGATTTGCCGGGATAGAGGCGATGACTGTGGTGATACTGGTTCCGATGTTCGTGCCCAGAATAATAAACGCCGAGGTCTCAAAGGAAATCGGTACGCCGGCTACGTGCAAGCCGACCAAAATCCCCGTCGTGGCGGTTGAGCTCTGCACGACGGCGGTGAACACAAAGCCCGCCAAGAGGGCCAATACCGGGTTATCGAAGTTGACCAGGAAGTTATAAAACGCCGGTTCATGCCGCAGCTCCCGCAGGGGGCCGCCTAATACGGAGATCCCAAAGAACAACAGGCCGAAACCCAATACTACTTGGCCCAGGTTTTTCATGCCCCGCTTTTTGAAAAACATGTGCATGATAATGCCCACAAAGATAAAGAGCGGCGCATAGGCATCGATCCGAAAGGCGACAAGTTGTGCGCTGAAGGTCGTCCCCACATTTGCGCCTAAAATGACACCAATGGACTGGGTTAAGGTCATTAGACCGGAGTTGACAAAGCTCACTGTCATAATGGTGGCCGCAGTGGAACTATTGAGTGCAATGGTCACAAAGATGCCGAAGAAAACGGCTAAGAACCGATTTGCAGTCGCACCCTGCAAGATCCGCTGCATCCGGTCCCCTGCGACCAGCTCCAGCCCATTTGACATGGTTTTCATGCCGAATATAAATAGCCCGAATCCGCCTGCGATTAAAAACACTGCTTGCATATCCATCTTGCCCTAGTACTCCTCTGTTCTTTCGATAATTTTACATCAAATTCCAAGGAGATTATATCACGCCCCCCCTGCCTGCGCAACGCAAAAAACGCCAAATCCGAACACCATTTCCACCAAGTTATGATGCCCGGATTTGTATCACATTGTATATCTTGTCTAGGATGCAAGTTTTCCCAGCCGCAACGCCTCACTCACAGAGAGATTCCACTGCCGCCAGTTTGTGGCCTCCAGCCGCTCTAAGCGTTCAAAATAGCGGGCGGCCTGCGCTCGGGTGGCCTCGTCATGGCTCTCCGTAAAGAGCCGGAACACCTGGGGTGCGGCGTCCGATGACAGGGATACCGTATAGTGAATCCCGCCCCGGCCTGTTTCTATGTACCGAGTGATCTGATCCCGTGCGATAACGGCGTCGATAGGCACCAGGTTGAGCAGCAGATAATAGGACAGGGCAATGGTGCAGTAGACGGCGATAATATTGAATTTCGGGCGGACAATATAGAAAAACGTGACAATCAGCCCGATTGCCTCAAAGATGAGAAACCCGAAAACCAAAAGCCGCAGCCGGGTGAGCCCATCGTCATGGCTGTACAGGTACATGCGGTAAAAAGACGAGATCAGCAATACCACGGTGACGGCGCAGAGATAGAGACATAGTATCTTGGTGAGGTTTGCCCATTTGCCCGTCTGGGTTTTCGAGAGCCACACGGCCAGTAAAATCACGGAGATATTGACCCCTGTCAGGAATAGGAGCTCAAAGAACCCCTGGCGGGCGTAGTGGACAAAGTCCAGTCCATAGGGCAGATTGTCCGGCTGGGCGAACAGATACCGGAACTGGATCACTACAAATAAGGTGTAGACCAGCAGAGCGGAGATCAACACGATGTTGAGAATAATCAAATCCCCTCGCTTCCCCTCCCGCTGGGCCGTTTGTTCTCTGGTGCGGTTGAGATGGACGCCGTATAATACGCCGAACAGATAAAACCCCACCAAGAGCCCTACCAGTCCCCGGAGCACCACATCCATCCCGATGGCACGGGCAATCCAATCAAAGAAACCAGACACCGCATGGGAAAAGATGGCGTCGGCCTGGGAGAGCATAATCAGCAGAAAAATCAGACACGGGATGGAGATGGCAACCCCGATACAGACCCGCTTGATTACCGGCATGTGCTCTTTCTGGGTCTCGGCGCCCCACCGGAACGGGGTTTTAAACCGGGTAAACGCCTCTCCCATATTGCGCAGAATGTTTACGAAAAATCCAGGCAGACTATCTTTGAATCCCAGCCCTCCGGTCAGCCATAGGGCCATGACGCTGTAGAGGATCAAACCTATAAACAGATTAGGAATCCGCCACATGACGTTGCCGCTGATAAAAGCGTTTGCGGCCAATATCCCGATGGGGATAAACAGGAGCAGGGGCTTTTGCCTCGGCACGAGAAAGGTCAAATACACCACCTGGATGGCCACGAAGATCAACACACTGACCCCCGCCCACTCCGCCAGCACCAGATAGGCAAACGTGATGGCCGATAAGAGCAGATAGCCCAGGAGTTTGAGCTTTTTCTTAGTCTCGATGGGTGGTTCTGTGGGCGTTTCGATTGCTACAGGGCCCATGTGTTCTTGGAACTGTTCTTCTTGATTCTGTGTCATTGGGATAAGTTCCTCCTTGTTGTTTGAGTGATCTGGTATCGCTTGATTTTGCGCAATCCAGCGCATACAACGGCCCGTTCCCAAGCCAATCAGACCGGGGAGCAGCGCAACGCTACTGATAATAATGAAAGCTATGAAATCAAATGGATCAACCCAACCCGGAAGTGCGATCACAAACACCGGTATAGAAGCAATAATCGGGCCGAGCCAGAAACGCTTTACATCACGTTTCGCTGTCAAAAAACAGGCAATAAATCCACCTATGAAATATGCGGCGGGCAAGAGAACGATAAAAAATATGCTCATAAATAGCAATGCAATGGGGCTGGCCACAAGCAGGCCATAGACCAGTGCAGATCTGTCTTTTAACAGAGCACCCTCTCGCTTCGCCGCTAATCCCCCCGCCCCCAATCCCGCCAGAGGCGCAATGAGTGCAAAAGGCACAGCCAATATCATGTCTGCAAGGAACGAAGGCCCATATCCACAGCTCGCCAGCATAAAGAGTCCGGCAAGAAGTATCGGCAACGCCGGGGAGAACCAGAACCATTTGCGCCGCAGTTGCGCCTGAAAAAAACAGGACAGAAAGCCCGCAATGGGGAGCAGGACGTACAGGGCGGCCATAACGTAAAACTCAACCCACCAACTTCGGCCCATGTCCGTCCCGCCGAGAATCGCCACTGTTAGAGGCAGGAACACGGCCAGCAATGGAACGTAAAACAACGCCGTTTTTACAGTTTGAATCCGTTCCGCACTCGCTTGCCGGGGCCGCTCCGCAACCTCCGCCCTATCCATCCACAAACTCCAACAGATCCCCCGGCTGGCACTCCAGGGCTTTGCAGATCTCCTCCAGGGTGGAAAATCGCACGGCTTTGGCCTTGCCGTTTTTCAAGATGGACAGGTTAGCGGGGGTCAGATTCACCTTTTCGGCCAGTTCCATGAGGCCGATTTTCCGCTTGGCCATCACCACGTCTAAATTCACAATAATAGGCATACTCACACCGTCCAATCGTTTTCTTCTTTGTATGCCACCGCCTGTTTGAACACGTCCTTCAGGGTGAGGGAGAACAGGGCCAGCAGGGCGAAGATCAGGGCGATCACTGTGGCGCTGATGGTGAACCAAACCGAAATCCGCACCAGAAACACGATAGAGATCAACGCACTGGCCACGGCGGCTCTCCTCAAACAGGAGACATTCCGGGCAACAAATGGATTCCCGCCCACCAGGGTTTTAAATATCACCTTTAACTGATAGACGATGTAGAGCGAAAGCACCCCCGACAGCATCAGCACCGCCAGATTGGGCCAGTACATATGCGCCCCATGTCCGATGAGCCGCATCCCATAGGGCAGGAGAACCGGAAGGGCAGCGCAGAGCACAATCCCGCCGTAGAACATGATATCCACCAGTATTTTCGTCACACGGTGGACGACACTCTTTTCGACCATAAAAAATTACCTCCCTTTTGCATCTTGGAGGTAATTTATCACATTGAATTCTATTTGTCAATAATTTTTTATTGTTTTTCGATAAATAATTATTGCATTACACTCTTCCCGAAGTGTATCCTCTTTCCCTCTGCTGTTCTTGGTATGTTTGAAGCGCAGATTGCAGTGTAGCGGAAAATGTCTCAAAGCTTTTCTTCGGCACTCGGAGTAAGAGGGGCTTTGTCCCACTTTTTTTGACAATGCGTACCGCACGTGCCCTTCTCATCATTTTAGTTTTTTTAATATTGTGAAAACTCAACTCAACAATTTTTGACCCACGTTTTGCCACAATCCCATATTCATGGACAGAAATTGTGTGTTCCCGCATAGAAAAGGCAGAAGCCACACTTGTAAGCGCACTAAAAAAGGTCGGAATGGCAAGCAACCATCTTTCTCTTAACGTAGCTTCCCCCGGAAATACAAGCGCAAAGACACCTAAAGCGCCAGATAAGAACCCTAGACTCAAAATCAACAGCATTATCCTTATCGTCCGCCCTCTTGTCGGGCCGCAGGAAAATAGTTCTTTGCCGAGATACTGCATTGCCGTTCCTCCTACTCCGCCGCTTTAAAGTTATACAGGGGCTTGACCGCCGCCACGATCTCCGTCGTGTCACCGATTCCGGCTATGATCTCCTCCATGGGCTTGTAGGCGAAGGGCGCTTCATCCAGGGTACTCCGGTTGACCGTGGAGGAATAGATCCCCTCCATGGATTTTTCGTACTGGGTCAGAGTAATCCGCTCCTTTGCGGCGGAGCGGGACATGATCCGGCCTGCGCCGTGTGGGGCGGAGTAGTTCCAGTCGGGGTTGCCCTTGCCGATACAGATTAGGCTGCCGTCCCGCATGTTCATGGGGATCAGCACCCGCTCCCCCGCCTGGGCCGAGATGGCCCCTTTCCGCAGGATCATGGTGTCCAGGTCGATATAGTTGTGGGTGGTGGTAAACTGCTCGGCGATCTTAAATTTTACCCGTTTTTCCAATTCTTTCACGATGGCCTTCCGGTTGAGTTCCGCATACCGCTGGACAATGGCCATATCGTGGAGATAGTTGTCAAATAACGGCCCCTGGAGATAGGCCAGTACCCGGTCAGCCCCTTTGCCACGCCGTCCCAGACTGTCGGCGGCGGCGTTTTGATAGTACTCGCAGACCTGCTTCCCCAGATTCCGGCTCCCGGAGTGGACGACCAGATAGAGCTGGCCCTTTTCGTCCTTGCCCAGCTCAATAAAATGGTTCCCGCCGCCCAGGGTTCCGATGGAGAGCACCGCACGTTTGAGATCCATATGCTTGGCACAGCGCAGGGCCGTGAGATCAATATCCTCATTGAAGTGATGCGCCGTAGAGCGGATTTTAAACCCGGCGGGGATATACTGGTGGATGGCCTTGTCCAACTGCCCCAGTTCGATCCGCCGCTCTTTCAGCAATACCGTCTCCATGCCGCAGCCAATGTCCACCCCAACCAGATTGGGGACGATTTTATCTATAATGGTCATGGTGGTGCCGATGGTACATCCCATCCCGGCGTGGGCATCCGGCATCACCCGGATTTTGCTCCCGGCGATAAACTCCTGATCCAGCAAGTGCTGAATCTGGGTGACGGCGCTGGGTTCTGCCGTGGCGGTGAATAGTTTGGCGGTATTGTATTTGCCTGTGAGTTCGATCATAGTGGTTGTCCCTTTCTTGCCTGAAATAAAAAACACCCGGCTCTGCGGAGCCACCCTCTTTACAAAAGAGGGCAAAGACGAAAGATAATGGCAAAAAGAACAGATGCCGTGACATCTGCTCTTTTTGATCCTACTATCTTTGAATCAACTACCCAATGACCCGCTGAGTCTCTTTATCGAACAAATGCAGCTTGGCGCAGTCGATGGCCAGTTTGAACGTCTCGCCCGATCTGGGATTTGTCCGGGGGGGGATGGTGGCGATGATGTTTACGCCCTGCCATACGGCGTAGAGATAGATCTCTGCTCCCATGAGCTCCGCCAAGTCAACGTCTACGTCAATAGCCGTCGTGGTGGCCTGATCCATGTAGATCTCCTCTGCGTGGAGGTGCTCCGGACGGATGCCTACGGTGATCTCTTTGCCCTCGTACTTGGAGATCACGTCATCCGCCACTTTGCCGGGCAGGAGGGGGAGCAGGGTCTCGCCGCACCGGGCGGCGTAGCCGTTGCCCGTCTTTTCGATCTTTGCATCGATGAAGTTCATCTGGGGTGTGCCGATGAACCCGGCCACAAACAGATTGGAGGGGTTGTCATACAAGTTCTGCGGCGTGTCCACCTGCTGGATGAACCCGTCTTTCATTACTACGATGCGATCTCCCATGGTCATGGCTTCTACCTGATCGTGGGTGACGTAGACAAACGTCGTCCCCAGCCGCTTGTGGAGCTTGGAGATCTCCATTCTCATAGAGGTTCGCAGTTTGGCGTCCAGATTTGACAGCGGCTCGTCCAAGAGGAAGACCGCAGGGTTGCGCACCATGGCACGGCCCAGGGCCACACGCTGACGCTGGCCGCCGGACAGGGCCTTCGGCTTGCGTTGGAGCAGATGTTCAATGTCCAAAATCTTCGCCGCCTCTTTGACTTTGCGGTCGATGACGTCTTTCGGTTCCCGGCGGAGTTTCAGCGCAAACGCCATGTTCTTATACACCGACATGTGCGGGTAGAGCGCATAGTTTTGGAACACCATGGCGATGTCCCGGTCTTTCGGTGCCACGTCGTTTACCAGCCGGTCACCGATGTAGAGCTCACCCGTGGTGATCTCTTCCAGCCCGGCGATCATACGCAAGGTTGTGGACTTTCCGCAGCCGGACGGGCCCACCAGGATGATAAACTCCTTGTCCTCGATCTCCAAATTGAAATCGTGAACCGCCGTCACGTCCCCGGGGTATACCTTATAAATGTTCTTTAATGTAATCCCTGCCATATGCATTGCCCCCTATCGTTAAAATGGATTTTCTGTCGGATACGGTAAACTCTCAGGTTGATTATAGGAAATTTTCGGTACGCCCAGATAGGTAAACACGTCAAACAGCGCTTTCCCCACGTGTCCGAATGCCACGGCGCCGTGGTGGGGGTACCGGTCTGCGATGAGCACATGGCGGTAGAACCGGCCCATCTCAGGAATAGCAAATACGCCGATGCCGCCGAAAGAACAGGTGGGAACCGGCAGAACCTCGCCCTGGGCAATGTAGGATTTTAACCCGCCCTCGGCAGTGCCTTGGAGGCGGAAAAACGTGATCTCACCGGGGGCGATATCCCCTTCCAGGGTACCTCTTGTAATATCCGGCTCTTTCCCCGGCTCCAACAGGCGGTGCATAATGAGCTGGTGCTTGAGCGTCCCTTTCTTCAGGCGGCAGATGGGCGTATTGCCGCAGTGGAAGCCCATGAACGTATCTTGTAACGTATAGTCAAACTTGCCTTTGATATCCCGCTCGTACATATCCGCCGGGACGGAGTTGTTAATATCCAGCAGGGTCACGCTGGCGCCGGTGACACAGGTGCCGATATACTCTGACAGCGCCCCGTAGATATCCGTCTCACAGGCCACGGGAATCCCCTGGGCGGCCAGACGGCTGTTCACATAGCAGGGTACAAAGCCGAATTCCGTCTGGAATGCGGGCCAGCATTTACTGGCGAATACCACATAGTCCCGGCTCCCCTTATTGTTCTCCGCCCAATCCAGAAGCGTCAGCTCATACTGGGCCAGTTTCGGTAGAATCCCGGACATTTTACTGCCCTCGCCCAGCTCCTGTTCCATATTGGCAATCACACCGGGGATGCGGGGATCATCTTTGTGTTTATGAAACGCAACTAAGAGATCCAGCTCTGAATTTTCCTGAATTTCTACGCCCAGATTGAACAGTTGCTGAATGGGCGCATTGCAGGCGAGAAAATCCTGGGGCCGGGGGCCGAATGTGATGACCTTGAGATTGGCCACGCCCATTACCGCACGGGCGATGGGGATAAAATCGGCGATCATCTGTGCAATATCCTCTGGTGTCCCCACGGGATACGCCGGGATGTGGGCTCTGAGGTTGCGGAGCCCCAGATTGTAGGAGCAGTTGAGCATTCCGCAATAGGCGTCGCCCCTGCCGCTCATCAGGGTGTCTGCGCCGTCTTCTGCGGCGGCAACGTACATGGTGGGGCCGCCGAAATACTTTGCCAGCAGGACTTCCGCCGTCTCCGGGCCGAAGTTGCCGAGGAACACCACCAGGGCGTTGACGCCGGCGGCTTTGACATCCTCTACGGCTTTTAACATGTCGATCTCATTTTCCACGGTGACTTTGCACTCGTAGATGTCGCCGTAGGCCGCTTTTACTGCGGCACGGCGGGTCTCCGAAAGGGATGCGGGGAAACAGTCTCTGGAGACGGAAATTAAACCGAGCTTGATGTTGGGAATGTTGTTCATACAATGTACCTCCTATGCTTGGCCGTAATAGGCGTCCGGCCCGTGTTTGCGCAGATAATGTTTGTCAAGCAACTCCTGTTGCATTGGCTCTATTTTTGGGTTTAACAAGTGGTTGTGCCAAGCCATAAAGGCCAGTTCCTCTAAGACCACTGCATTGTGTACGGCGTCTTCGGCGTCACGCCCCCAAGTGAAGGGGCCGTGGCTGTGTACCAGCACTGCCGGAATCGTGTCCGGGTTGATTCCCGCAAACCGCTGGATGATTACATCCCCCGTCTGCGCCTCATATGCGCCGGCGATTTCAGCAGGGGTCATCTTCCGGGTACAGGGGATCTCACCGTAGAAATAATCTGCATGGGTCGTGCCCAGGGGCAGTATCCCCAGCCCCGCCTGGGCAAAAATGGTCGCCCAGCGGCTGTGGGTGTGTACAATGCCGCCTATATGGGGGAACGCCCGGTACAGGGCCAAATGGGTGGCCGTATCCGAGGACGGAGAGAGGCTCCCCTCCACGGTTTTGCCCGTATCCAGCTCTACAACGACCATATGCTCCGCTTTCATGTCATCATAGGTGACGCCGGACGGCTTGATTACAACCAGCCCTTGCGCCCGGTCGATTCCGGAGACGTTGCCCCAGGTAAACGTGACCAGTCCGTGTTTGGGCAGGAGCAAATTTGCGTCCAGCACCTGTTGTTTTAGTGTTTCCAGCACGTTCATCACCCCAATAACTGTAAAGATTCCACCGCCGCGCGCTCAATGGTGAGTGCGGCTTTGTACCGCTCTAAGTAGACCGCAAATCCCGCCACATCCGCCGGGTTGGGCTGGATGGTGTTGACGGCGGAGTTGAAAAATACTTTGTTTTCTAAAAATGCCTCCAGGGTCTCTCCGGCCTCTTTAGACCCGGCGTAGGCCGCCAATAGGGCGATGCCCCATGCGCCGCCCTCTCCGGCGGATTCCATGACGGCAACGGGGATATCTAAGGCCCCGGCCATGAGGGTCTGTCCCACCAGGGGTGTCTTAAACAACCCGCCGTGGCCTAAGAGCTTTGAGAGGGTCACGCCCTCGCCGTCGGATAGGATATCCATGCCGATCTTCAGTGTGGCCATGGCGGAAAACAGCAGGGATCGCATGAAGTTTTCCAGTGTGAACTGACTGTCCGGCGTACGGACGAACAGGGGCCGCCCCTCGTGAAATCCCGTGGTGTGCTCTCCGGAGAGATAGTTGACGGAGACCAGTCCTCCGCCGTCGGGATCCCCTCGCAAGGCCGCCTCATACAGGGTGCGGTATAGATCGGTTTTATCCGGCGCTTGCCCTATTCCGGCCATAGCTGCGCCGAATAGGTTGACCCATGCGTCTAAATCAGAGGTGCAGTTGTTGCAGTGTACCATGGCCACCGGCTTGCCCGTAGGCGTCGTGACCATGTCGATCTCCGGATAGAGCTTGGACAGTTCTTTCTCCAGCACCAGCATGGCAAAGACCGACGTGCCAGCCGATACGTTGCCCGTACAGGGTGCCACGCTGTTTGTGGCCACCATGCCGGTACCGGCATCGCCCTCCGGCGGACACAGGGGAATCCCCGGCTGAAGTACGCCTGTGGGATCCAGCAGGATTGCACCCGCTTCTGTCAGCGCCCCCGCATATTCGCCTGCCACGAGGACGTTGGGCAAAATGTCCAGCAGCCGCCACGGAACACCATGTTCGGCAACAATCGTATCAAACTGGACTACCATACCATTATGATAGCCATTTGCCGTGCTGTCAATAGGGAATATTCCGGAGGCGTCGCCGATCCCCAGAACTTTTTCCCCGGTGAGCTGATAGTGGACGTAGCCGGCAAGGGTTGTCAAAAACCCGATCTCCCTAACATGAGCTTCGCCGCCCAAGACGGCACGGTATAGATGGGCAATGCTCCACCGCTGGGGGATATTGAACCCAAAGGTCTCTGTCAGACGCTCCGCCGCTTCCTCTGTGATGGTGTTGCGCCAAGTGCGGAACTCCGCCAGTTGATCGCCGTTTTGATCAAAGGCCAGGTATCCGTGCATCATAGCGGAGACGCCGATGCCGGAGATATCTGGGGCGGCTCCCCCATTGGTTTTTCGGTAATCTGCCAGCAGATTGGAAAAACTCTCCCGCAGGCCACGCCATACGTCGTCTAAATGATAGGTCCATACGCCGTGTTCAAAACGGTTTTCCCAATCGAACCCGCCGGACGCCTGTGGCGTACCGCCCTCGTCGATGAGTACGGCCTTGATCCGGGTTGAGCCGAGTTCTATGCCGAGAAATGTTTTCATAAGCCTACCTCCATCTAAATGCTACTATCTTTCCCCCGCCTGGGTTGGGGGAAAGATAGAAACAATAACATTATAACACAATATCGCACCTTAGTTTTTCATGCCGGTCATTACAATTCCTTCAACCAGATATTTCTGGCCGATAATGAAGACCAGGAGGGCGGGGATGATTGACAGGACTGTCGCCACCATGGTCAAATGCCACTCTGTACCGTAGGAGCCCGAGAACACGCGAAGCCCCATTGCCATTGTTGCGAGCTCCCCGCTTTGCAGATAGACCATTTGTGTAAGCAGGTCGTTCCATATCAGCATAAAGATGAATATTCCCACAACCATGATAGCAGGCTTCATGGACGGGAGCAGGATTTGTACCAAAATACGCAATCTTCCTGCGCCGTCGATCATTGCCGCCTCGTCCAGCTCCCTCGGAAGTGTCAGGAAGAATTGGCGCAAGAGGAAAATGTTAAATGCGCCGCCGCCGCAGATCCATGGGATGATGAGGGGCCAGAAAGAGTTGAGGAGACCGAAGAAGTTTGTGAACATGATAAAC
>Ga0123355_10002551_pt1 | contig 25806 bp, 16 predicted proteins | sample TergutEmb28metaG_3_FD_89872 | JGI IMG/M metagenome (GOLD analysis project Ga0123355, IMG submission 89872) | Embiratermes neotenicus P1 segment gut microbial communities from Petit-Saut dam, French Guiana - Emb289 P1 | ecosystem: Host-associated > Arthropoda: Insects > Digestive system > Gut ...
CACCACCACCACCACCACCACCACCACCACCACCACCACCACCACCACCACCACCACCACCACAATCACCATCATCGTCGTCGTCGTCGTCGTCATCGTCCTGAACTATAAAATGTCAAGTTTAATATCTATTCCTTGAACCATTTGGGTGCAGACTGTACTGCCTTCTCTGCTGCGATACCGTACTGTAGTCCAGAAATTGACGTACATATCCAAGACTCACGTTCTCTCCGTTGTCAGTGTAAGTAAATTTGTGCCGGACTACACGGCGTAGTGAGAAACTACAAAATGGGCATTTTGTGTCTTTGTATACTTCGTGCGTCCAGGATCTCGTTGCACATTTGTTTTTTATTTCGGTGCTAGTTTATTTGTCCTGCTTGCATTAATTTTGTCTTCGGGCCCTTTTTTTTTGGGTAGAGGAACTTCGCTTGCTTTCTTCTCGGTCTTGGGTTCACAGTGATAATACTAATGTAACAGTAATGCAGTAACAGTAATCCCAAAATTTAGGTATTTGGATTTTCAACAGATATTGAGCGCACTTACGCTGGGACAGAAAGTAGCACCAAACTCGTTCTTATGTGAATCTACCTTTACCCTCTTAGTATGAGGCATGGGACACATTACACTGAAGAGAGGGTTCTTTACACAGAGAGAAAGGAAGATGAATCCTGGTTGCGTGTAGACAACCTCGTTCGTTTTCTATAATACTTCTGTTACGTCACTATTATAGATTCTTATTCAAATTAAAAAGTCGCTTCATTGCTGCAAGCGGCCTTCCAATGAAATGTGGGCAATGCTCCGATTTATCTGCTACCTTATTCCGATCCACGAGGTAACGCGTTTCAGTTTCACATGGAGCAGGAACTAACAAGCGATGGATCGTGATTACAGCACACAGTCATCTTTTTATCATCTAGCTTAGCTCACGTTTAAGCTACCAGATACCTTTTGACTGCAGCGGCGAAAACTGAACGTCAAGGATGTTGAAACCTATGCTACTGGTTTAATGGTCATTGGTAGTTTTTAAACGGGAGGAAGATCCTACTAGAGGATTTGTTGAAACGCATTATTATTATTATTATTATTATATTGATAATTGTAACTTTGCTAAAGAGCGTATTAGTTGGGTGTCCTGGTACAGATAGCCCCTAAAGTAACTATACTGCGAATATAAAGCCACCCTTATGATGATTAGTATAAAACTACATTACGTATAAGGTTAAGACCATGCCTCACAGAGAACAAAGTGTGCTTCCATTAGAAAGGTCGGTTAGTAAATGCTGTTGAGGGAAATATTGCCTGTTATTTTAAGTGTTTCACGTAATATATAAATGCACTGTGGCAAAATTTAGAGTCTTTAGTGTTAAACCTGGCGGTGTATATATTAAATCACTATGTTAGGAGCAGATTATTGTAAGAAATTGATTCTGTTGAAGTGATAAAAATAATGGAGACTTATTTCGAAGCACACTTGTCACTTCCTAGACCAGACTTGAATTGTCACCTCGTAATTTCTCTTTGTAAGGTAAATTGGAAGCGGAAGGTAATACGAGTTGAAAGCTGCTATCAAGTAATGAATAAATTTGGTCTCGGTTAATGAGATTAAAGGAAACTTATAACAGAGAGGAAAGTAGTTTTCAGATACGTTTAAATGTTAACGGATATAATTCCAAGTATGTGTTATGGACTTAAGTTTCGGAAATGGAATATTTTTACATATTTATCACGACTTTTAACTTCAACAATCCATGCATAGTTACTTGTTGGTACACTCTGCAGTATTAGCAGGAAAAGAGTATCTTCTCAGTGTTTGTCTAGTCCCTTCATGAAAATATTTTTCAGTATTTTTTAAGCTTTATAACATTTTCAATCGTAACAAAAGTCTTAAAGAATGTAGGAGTTAATCGGTTAAAATGAACGTACACATATTAACAATTTGAAAAACAAAAATTCATTTACCTTATACTTAAATATTAAGTCCTTACATCACAAAAACACAAAAGAATTTCGCTTAGCAGTACAAATCCATAAATGCTCTGTAGGGAAATAATGGCTATTTGTTGTCAGAATAATTTCAAATATTGCACAACAATACGAGTAAATTACGTCATGTGGGCAAATTGCAGACAGTTTAGTTTCAAACCTGGAAGCATGCATAGTGACTACTAGGCTCTAAACAATTAAAAATTACCGACAAAAGAGTCATAAGCGTTGTTGGGTTCTTACAGTAAAAAGTATGACCAAGAACTCCACAACATTATCAAATCAGGGCATATTTGTTACAATTCAGTTCACAACTTCACGTCTTCCCATCTTTTATCTAAAAACTTAAGAGCCTGCGTGATTATATTTTATATTCTGTGTGGGTGTGGAACTTAGTGACATAGAATGAATTTGTTTTATTGTCTGAAGCGATATAACATTTCTTATTTATATTCAGGTCGTGCCAGGTTGCCATTTCCGCTGGAGCTCCAAATAGCCTGTTTGATCCTTTCCTTCCGAATCGTTTTCAATTTACCATTTATGAGACATCCTAACATGTGACCTCATACAAAGTCATATTGTGGTTTGTTTGTTCGTTTTTGGCGCAACATCCCCCAGTGGGCCAGGACCTCCTCATTCGCAAGGTTTCTAGATCACACACAAAGACGCACCACAGCCGGTAGGACTCCTCTGGGCGAGTGATTAGCTCGTCGCAGAGACCTCTACCTGACAACACACAACACTCACAACAGACAGACATCCATACCCCTGTTGGGATTCGGACCCACAATCTCACCAGGTGAGCGGCCGCAGACCTAAGCCTTACACCGCTCAGACACTGGGACCGGCTGTGATTGTGGTAGTGCCATGAAATAAATTATGAATAAATAAAACAAATACACTATTAGGAATTAAGACAGGGGAAGTAGCAGGAAGACGAAATTTAAGTAATTAAGACTGTAATGATCAGATGCAGCCTGCTGTACATGGTTTAGTTTATGGGTGATTAAACTGAGGTAGATTTAGAAGGCAAGACCTTTGGGAGTTACTGGGAAGGAGAAAAATGTGTTCACAATTTTATTCCTTGTGTGCAATTGGAACTTACAAGGTTATAACAGGAACCAAGGTTTGTATGGATTATATCTGTTCTTAATATGGCTTGCTGCTTGTAGGCCAAGGAGTTCTGTTCATAGAAGATATTCTCTCTCATTTTTGCAGGCGCCTGCGATGTTAGTTTGACACGTACACTTGTCGAGTTCAGCATGGTTACATGTAAAGAAGGGACTATATTTTAAGGTAAGTGCGAGTGGAAGAGTAGTATTATTACGTTAAAGAATAAAATTTTGGATTAAAGTGGCTACACTTTCTTCGAAGGAGAGTACCATAAACGAACACGAGAAAACATAAATTTTATACATAATAATTACGAGCGTTTTATTTAACGACACCGGAAAGATGAATGAAATGAGGGTGAAGTGTCTGTGGAATGTTAATGGAAGGAAGAAGCAGAGCACCCGAAAAGAGTATGTTACCATGCCACTTTGTCCACCACAAATCCTACATGGACTCCTTGTTTGGAGGCGGTTCACCATCCGCTATGACTGATATGAGCACGGGCATTTGAAGTGTGAATGTAGCTTCCAAATATTATCACAAAAGAAGAGAGAGCTCTTTGAAGATTGGCTGCAATGGGATGTGACAACGTGTGATTTGTAAAGAAGAAACATTTTGCCTACCTCTTCAGTGCATAAAAGTCACCCCGAAAGATAGAAGCAGAAATTTCCTCCGACGGAGCTCTAAATTTCTACCAGGCTGTACGAAGTTACATTACCACATACGGTAATATTCATAGTCGTTGCTGGGATCACCTCAAATCTCACATGGAGGACTTTTTATTTACAGTACGTTATTACATTATGAACCTGTGTTTACGTACATATTATTAATTTTCAAGTAATTATTGAAGAATATTATAGATTTTAATTACTTTTATTCGGTAAAGAAGGCACCGTATTCTTTAATAAAGAAAACACTTGCAACATCGCCTGAGATATTTTGTAAACTGACGCTACAGGGACCCCTCAAAGCGATACTTGTTACCTGTCAGGTTGCTTTTGAAGACCAGTTAACACCTGTAGACTGTGACTGTTAATGTTAACTTACAGGGGTGCTGATAAGTCCTTAGCGTGACCTGGACGGAAACAAGCTAATGTTTCTGTCAGAATGGCTTTAATTTCCTTCGGCGCCTTGCCTTGGAGGGGGAAAAAGAAACTTGATGACAGCTCGTGTCTTGATGTTGTTGAAATTGCGCGCGTCCCTGACGTGCTTCCGAGCTTGTTTCCTTCCTGGTCGGGCTAAGGACTTATCAGCACCCGGGTATGAATGGTTGAAATGTAATTTCGTTTTTATAGCCGCTATTGGAATTACTCGTAATAAATTTTGTTAGCGATTATCCTATGTGATATAGCGAGAAACCCGCTTCTCTTCCTGCTCATTCTGCGAAAATAACAATATCAACTCGTGATTATATTCGAAATTACGCTTCTCGAAGCGCTAGAAAATATTTGCTTCAAAGAAGAGGAATGACCAAGCGAAAACTGGTCAAGACCAAGTCTGCAAACCGATAATCATACATTAGTGAAGGTGGGCAGTGAGGAAATAGGCCTATTTGACGAGGATTTAACAAACGTCTTTGTTGTTTGCTTTACAAAGTTTTATTTGTTGCTGTGTAAACATTGCGGGTTGTTACGAATGCGGTAATGTATCTTTGGCTTGCACAGGACAGGTAATTTACTGTTATCATGTGAAGAAGGTCAGTTATGTATACATTGCCTGCTACATGAGGTCTGAGTTTCTGATCTGTGAAGATAATTGTTTTATGAAATGTGATACCCTCTAATCTTGTAGATTTGCCAACATACCGGAAGACCTTGCTGGCTCAGTTCCTAAAGATGGAGTCGGTATGTCACTTTAAAATTCCGTTAGAAGTACTGAAGTTGTAGGCGGCATATTCCTCTGATAAGTTGTTAAATCTGTACCACATCACACGGCGTCACATTCCGGATGACGCGGACCTTCATCATATGCTTCATCATTCGCTGTCAATTTATTAGTTAATGGTCGAGTCGAAGGGCAGGACTTAAATTGGCCAATTGCAGCGAGTCTTGCTCGAAAACATACTTTCATCTTCACTAAAACGAAAATGTTTTATTCATAACATGTGGCCACTGAAATGGTTGCGGGTTTGTGTATCAAACTGGTCCTGACTTCACCAAGGAAACTAACGGGCTGAGGATTTCTTGACATTTCATCTCATTCCGTCTTGGTATTCATGATAAAGTCACGCGTCACATAGTAACTCCAGAAGATATAAGCTACCATTCACGTAGCAACATTTTCTCCATTGAACGCGTCTTAGTACGTCTGTGAAGTACATCCTGATTCCTACAGTTGATTAACTGGTTGAATAAGTAATTAGGTATGAATTTCTACAGCTTACTTATCCGTAGTTTAAGATTAACATTTTAGGAGAGGAATGTGTATTATAAAAGATAAATTGGATTTTAAGAGATTTATTTTTTTGAATTTCTTTTATGCGCTCACTCGATTCGGAAGAAAACTTCAAGGAATTATATTTCCTGCCAGAACGATACTTTGTATTACAATTTTCTCTGTTCCATTTCGTAACAATGGCTTTGAGGGAAGTTGAGGGCAAAGAGGAATTAAATTGTAAGTGCCCTTCATAAATAAGATTAATTCGCTAAAACTGTTAATAAACAACACCTCTCATTCCTGATAGATTATCATGACATGTTGTTTTATTAGGTATTCAGAATTAAAAAATTATTACAATAGGTTTCTCTTTGAAATTTTTTACTGTCGTGCTTTCTTGCGAAGTGTCAGACTGTCACTACAGCATGCCGATTGCGCAACCTTGCTTTCCAGCTGTGAGACAGGTTTTCAACTGCCCTTCCTTTCCAGGCAGTGGAATTACTAAGCAAAATGCCTGTTATTAACACTCATTAGCTTCTTCGATTACACAGTTCTTTCTAATAATTTGTTGGATTTGCTTTAATATTATATGATCTTTCCAATTTGCCACGGTCTTCACGAGTAGTTGTCGAATAACTCCCAAAATAAACAGCTATTGTTTCTCTAAACTACCGAAATCAAACCGTATTTTCAGTGCAGCAGCAGTGTGATTTCCGAAAATCTTTTTTCTTTCTTCTCCTTTTTCCATACTTCAAGACGTTAGACTGTACCTTTAGAGTAGCGTTATCTGGCGAGTTGCGATGGTTTCATCTGTCTTGGATTTGGAGAAAGAGGCTCATAGCTGGAGTTAGTGGGAAAAAGTATTGCAATTGGATTTCTTGGTATTGCGAATTGTCAGAATAGAGACAGAGTGCTGTGTTCTCTCCCTGCTTTGTTTCAGAGTGCGGGCTTTACTGTAGTGCTACGTCGAACCCTTGGTCTTCGCAATATTGATGCGTTGAACCGTCAGTATCTGCTACCGAGAATATATTTTCAATATTTCTGGAGTAGATACAGATCCTAGCAACAGATGGAATTGTGAGATTTCAAGTTACCACAACGTTATTTTTGAGGACTTTGTTCTTATGGGATGCTCTGCTGTTAAGCTGTCAGTTGATAATAGGCCCTAGAGCACTATGCGAGTTTTTTGTTACTGTTGTAGGACCTAGAACATGTGAAGATGAAAGCTGCATGTTCCTTCGAAACGCCGGAGCATGTGAGTTGACATGCTGTATGTTGTACCAGTGCAAAAGACTGACGAAGGCAGGTTGTGCGGGTTCCTATGAAGGATCGAATGTTGGTGAGGACAAATTAGCAACAGAGGCGTAGAAGTTAAAAGGTTAATTCTAGGGTGGAAACATGTTGCTGTAAAATTGATACTATAAAGTTATGTTAGTGTTTATATTAATTAACTAATTAAAATGTTAAAATGGATTATGGAAAGTGAGTGTGGTATGAACCTTCGGATTCCGTGAAATGCGGGGAATTTTTTGATTAGCTGCAAACCAGTTAGCTTCCCAAGAAGGACTCTGCACCATGGAGTAAGTAAGTATTTAAATGCTTGTGGCAAGGCTTACACTGGTAAAAAATGTTAATATATCCTAGTAGTTCAATGATTTGATACATATATCAAATTGATATCAAGTATATATCACACTTTAAATTAAGAAAAATAATAATTCTTGCCTAACTAGGAACTACAATAGTTTGCTTTCAAATATTTCTTGTGGCTATCCTTGTGCGAAACAAGCGTACTAATTAAAGCCACCGCGCTTATTCGACAACCATAAAACCATCACGCAGTCGACATTTGAACCAAATGTGGTGTTATACCTAATGAGACGTACTTCGTTGACTTGGCCGTGCTGTCATGACCACCTAATGACGCTTTAAACTTCATACAACAGCTCCTTTTGGGGCGTATTGTTAGTTTCGTGTTTTAATTCCATTTTAAATAAATGCGAATCTAAACACGGGCATTCGTATGTAGCAGATGTGAACAAAACAGAAGCCGCTCTTTGTAGGTCATGACGTATATAAAGAGAATGGAGGAGGTGATATTTATTTCTACATCTTTATATTCCACGCTTTTCTGCAGAGCAAGCTGCATTTATCATAACCAGAGTAACTTGAATTTGAAATGTTGCTTGGCATTAAGAAAAAGGACGTCGTCGTTTACTTTTCTGCGTTTTTTTCAGTGTTATTGGGAGAATGTCAGGTAAGAGACTTGACGGTGGCCATGGTTATGCTATCTGGTCCTTCCTTATACCTACAGTCATTTATTATTGGGTTTAATCTGTTGAATAAGGAGCTGATGTTCTTGTGGCTTTTGCTGCCTTAACGATTTTGAGAATTCTATTGGTAAAAACTGAGGTGGTTTGGTTAAGAGGAAACATGTATTGATTACGCAAGCTCTGAGACGGAGATGAGGAATTTTGTGTGATTTTGATTGATAAGTGTAGGGAAAAAGCCTTTGCTTAGGCTGTTTGAGTGCATGGTCCTGAGAAAATAGAGAAAGGAAAAGAAAGAGGTAACAAGAGACTAGAGAAAAATGAACAAGAAATTGACTCCTGCTCTTTGGTCCCTAAATGTTAATGTGATCTTACTGAGGGAGAACGTACTTGGGCCTCAGACGATGGAAACAAAGGGACTGCAGAGCTCTGTGATGATGAGTTTAGTGGTTTGCACTCCTCGGCAGGTATTCTTCGGGTAATCATATCGAGGGAGATAAGATGGACGAAGACTTTGGCTCGTGTGGTAGAGAAGTGCATGCACAGATTTGGTGTGAAATCTGAAGGAAAGAGACCACTTGAAAGACCTAAGCGTAGAAGGGAATATGATATAAAGTGAATCTTAAAGCCTATAAATTGGAAGTCCATAAACTGGATTAATCTCGCTCAGAAAAGGGAAATTGGCGGGCTGTAGTGAACACGGTACTGAAAATTTCGGGTAATATCTTGAGCGGCTGAGGAACGGTTTTCAGGATGGGCTATGCTTGCGCAGTTAAATATATTTAGAAGTATGGAATTGGCTAGACGTATAACACGCAGGAGAAGTGAGCAGTGCGGGAAACGTAAAGGCAAGATACAACTTAGGAAATATGCGTGTCTGTATGTAGGTGAGTGGAGCCTAATAAAACCTGCCTTCAGATACAGAATGCAGTGATAGCTTAGCTCAGAATGGGATCCTGTGGCTGAAGTTTGTGGATCTGGTAATGAAACTTGGAGTCGCAATGCTTGATCAACTGATGCGAATGTCCACATCAAAACGTCTCTGCTGCTTGCTGTTAAACAATGATCGTTTGTGGATATTATGAACGTGAGGAGTTAAAGTGTGTGTCAGGGGGTGAAAAGCAGGAATATCTTATTTAATATCAAATGACCGACGTGTGAAAATGAAAGGAGGTAATGGTTTTAGGATTTTAGAAACGCGAGAATTGAAGTCATTTTATCTTTCAGTATGTAACATTACAAAATCTAAGGAAGGTTGCTTACCATATTAATGTATAACAACTCTATAATCATTCTGTAACTCCGATTATTTATAATGGTCGACTTTCAATGAACTGTGGGACATTCAACGAACTTGTTGCACGAAAGTTTCAGTGTGTTTACCGTTAGGTGCGAACTGAATCTTTGAACATTTTATAGGAAATGTGCGTGCTTCGAAGTGCTGTGTCACTGATTCGTGATTGAGTTGTGTACGGCTTATACACGACAAAAAGTGAGATGATGGGTTTTGTTGGAGTTGGTAAATGCGAATATCACGGTCCACTATCCATCTAATCATTTTAGACGCACTTGAAGTATGAGAAGACTACAAACACTATATTGACGTGTCACATATCTGAGAATGAGTTTCTTTCTCAAACAGATGAACATAAGACTGCAGGTCTTCTTGAATAAGAGTTTAGGGAAACATTTGAAACTGAAAACGAAGTGACATGGAGATTGAGAATATTACATAATGTTGAATGTTGTAATATGTATTTGTAATAATCATCATATCTAATTTGGAAGAAAAAATAAAGGAGTCTGATGTGGTCGGAGAGTGTAACACATTTGAGGTGGGTAAGAATGTGTACAAAATTTAAGTTGGGTATTCTAAAGAAGACGCTACTTGGCAGAGCTAAACAACGATGGGGGAATAATGATGATATTAATCTTAAATAGGATGCAGGTGTCTGGCTCTTGCGGAGAGGGCAGGCTGTGATGAATCTATGGTTTTGCGCAAGGATATTACGAACGTATATATTTTCTGTTCTGTGGGCCTATAATTTTGAACGTGTGTTTATTTGATACGTTAACATGAAGAATTTTGTGCTAAATATGAAACAGTGGCAGGTTAGAGACATTCGATCATGATTTACAGAGTATCTACTTAGTGTTCCGATTAATTGCGTCACTGTTCCATGGAAAAGTCGACAGTGACACATTACCAACTGAGATTTCCTCAATCAAGGGTTACAATTTCACGAACTGGGATGTCTCACTCATTACCTTACTGTCCACAGTCTAGAACTGTCGCTTGATCCCCACCAGGACAATAATTTCTTTCTTTAAGATGGCGTCGAGACCAGGTATGAGGACCATTTTCTCGGGGGAAGGAAGAATTAAGCATGACGTTGACTATTTATCTGCAGTTACTTCCAAAATAAGGAATGTGTGTGGAGATCTGACTACGTTTTGCCGTTGCTCCTTATTTACTTTCCTGTACCGCTTTGTACGAAACAAAGACTTAAATATTCGATGTGTAAAGTTGCACCACTGCTCCACTCAGGATAAAATAACGTGATGCTTTTCTTGTGTCACAAAAATGACGTAAGTATGTCACGTATAAACGTGCAGTATGAGATACGTTGTTTGTTCATACTGAACAAGGGAATTAATAATTCATAACTATGGATTTCAAGAAAGCGATTATTCAGTCAGGAGAGAAGCATTGTACAACATGCTCATTGAATTAATACCCCACGAAATCTTTAATACTTCGATACTGAAATTTAGCTGAATTATGTAACAAAATTCATTTCATAAATCACAGAGAACAAACTCCGTCTCCGTAGAACAACCGGTTAGAGCAGTCTGCGGAATCCTTCGGTTTATACCTGTAAATCATGTATTTTACGGGTGCAAAACGTGGTCTCTGTGATGACAGGGGCAGACTGATGATAAAATGCGGAGAATAATGCTGCTCTTAAGTGGAAAATAATTAAATTAGTTCAGTTCAACTCAACTGTTGTTCTTGAACGTGCCGCATCAACTGTCAGGTGGCCAGTTACAGAAAGAGCACAATATACAAACACAGTAACAAAGTACAATAAAGAGGACATATATGAAACAAAAACAATCCAAACATATAGCAGAATACTTGCAAAATCAATTAGCCACATCATAATAATTAAAACTAATAATAATAATACCAAATCTGAGTGGGATAATTTGCCTTCTCAAGATATCTAAATCACTACAGACTAACAGCTGTAGAATTATGACTTAAACTGACACACACGTTAGCTTTATAATTAAAGTCTTAATTCATGTGAAATATGCTACTGCCTTAAAATGTTTCAAGATCTAATTTGATTACTAAATGTAGCTATATCTCTGCCTACAGAAGTTGAAATTAGCTACATAATTAAAACCGCAACACAAATGGTGACTGCATACAAAATTTGCAGCTGTAGAACATCTGTTGCATAATAATAATAATAATAATAATAATAATAATAATAGGATTGCGATTGTATAGGACACAGTGGCCAAGAAAAGAGGAATTAAGTAATTTATTTATTTTATAAGATGTGTGATCTAAAATAAAAATATTAAGTTATTTGTTTTCTTCAGTAAAACGTCTTAGTATATATCGAGAAGTATGCCGTGTACTGAATGGACCAGATTTATATTCTTCACCAAATATTCCATGTTTGTAAGCAAAGCAGTATAGTTGGGCGGACATGTGTCACTTACGGGGGAGGCGAAAAATGTGTGAACTTGTAGGTACGGAAGTTGGGGTGGGGAGAAAACTTGGAAGAAGGACGAGTTACATTAAAGATAGATGCTATCTCACTAAGTGGCGTGTTAAAAACTGGGCTGCATTTAATTAGCTGCGGATATGTTCAAGTCCTGGGCGCTTGTGAGCTCAGTAATGAAACACTGAGGTTAATGAAAGGCAGGGAATTTCATGACTGGTTGTGCAATTATGATTGTGTTCAGAGGGTCTTTGTTTTGTGTAGGTGGTTGACGTGGGTTGCTGTAAGTTCTAAAAAAATCTTCATGGTTACACCGTGTATCAATGATATCAAATGATTTATTGTCCAACTACTGCACTCAATTATATAAAATCGTTGAATTGTTAAAAACCCATTAAACTTAAAAAAAGCCACTCCAAAATGTTTCGGTTCACGTAGGAACCATCATCAGGGAGCTACAACAAGTGCTTAGCTAAAATTACAAGTCTTGTTCAACAGCGCACATCGGTGCAGACGTTGTCAATGTTATGGCGGCATAATATGCCGCCATAACATTGACAACGTCTGCACCGATGTGCACTGTTGAACAAGACTTGTAATTTTAGCTATATGCCGCCCTAACATTGACAACGTCTGCATCGATGTGCGCTGTTGAACAAGACTTGTAATTTTAGCTAAGCACTTGTTGTAGCTCCCTGATGATGGTTCCTACGTGAACCGAAACATGTTAGAATGGCTTTATAAGTTTAATGGGTTTTTTACAATTCAACGATTTTATACAATTGGGTGCATTAGGTGGGTAATAAAGCATTTTTTCTCAAAACAAATTCAAGGAACATTTGAGTTGGGTTACGAAGTATTTTTCGGTTTTTACGCAATTATTGTTATAAAGTAAAAAGTAAAGCACTCCCGTTACAAACCCAGAGGGGCCCTTAGGGTTCCAAGAAATGAAGGTTCCCAGATTTCTTGACAACGGCACAAGATGGTGGTAGGTTGTCAGCCTTACGCACCGACCGCCTTTACCCCCAGGAAATGTGAAAATAGCACAGTTTTTGTCCTGGCATAGCAGTCGTTCTGACACGAGGGTATTCATTTCTGAAGTTCATGGGTATTAAGACACTGGTCTTACCGGATATAACCCCTGTGTAGTCTTGTAAGCAGACATACTGCCGGCGATGGTAGGAAGTTCTACCGAAAAGTTGGTTGCCTTATCTGAGGGACTACTTTGCATGGCGACCCAAAAGAAATTATTTTTAGTCACTCTGACTCCCACTGTATTGTCAGAGGAATATTTTATGTAGGAATTGCCCATTGTTTGGTTAATTAGGTGCGCGCTTAAAGATAAGAATTAGTTCCATGAAAGGTACTGAGAGTAGGATACCCTGTTTGTTCTTCTACCTGTAGAAGATGTCAAGGCCATTAAGCGCCTAAAATTCCTGCAGTCCGCCTGTAGGCCTATTATATTGAAGGAATTTACATACAGTTTTGTTTTACATCAATAGTAACTACAATACGGGCTGCATGAACCAGGAATCATGCATGTTTCGATTTGTGGCAGCAACAAGTGATTTATCTCTTCTTCGAAACCTCCGTGCTGACTGTAGAGCTCACTGTAGGGCTGACTGTAGGACTCACTGTAGGGCTTACCCATATTCCTGTTTAACAGGTACGGGCAGCTCGTTCCATAGAGGTTAGGGGGTCTCATACTAAAGCTGACCATTCCCCTCCATCTAGTGAAGGGTTTAAGAAAGAGTGGACTTGTACTTCCACTTCTCTATGTATCTTCGTTTTGTGCAGAGGGGTTGCTTTATCATGTTGCCTACGAATATTACCCTGTACGGTTTTAACGAAATTTGTGTATAATTTTATAAATTGTGTGGAAACCCCTCTCCGTCCTCCATATTGATACCCGATGTAAAATACGCGCGTGAATTGCATTATAATCTGTAAATTTTATTCACTGCGTTTTTAATCGTAAGCATTACAGATAAACAACTATTACAAATAAAACCATCTAAATGCGACCTTGTTATAATTGGATTACATAAAAGCTCGTCTTTATGTTTCGGGCCATGAAATTCCGTTATCAGGAAGTGAATTGTAAAATACATTCATGGTTCGCCACATGCAACAAAGCTTATATAAAATTCAGTTGTGACAAGAAAGCATGTAATTGGATTTATTTTTAATAGTTGTATCACAATGCGAGGTATAAACAACGTAAGACAGATAAACAAGCCTAAGAAAATGTGAAAGAGACTTTAATGTTAGAAGTAACTGCTGTTTTCTTATTCCACAGTAAACGAAAATATTATGAATCATGTCACAGGAAAAGAAGATGAAATTACTCTGATCCTCCTGTGAATTTTGACAGAATTGCAGAGTAGGAAATGTGTATCACTGGAGAATGTGGCAGCATTATGTTTTGTCAGTGAACGGAGGTGTATTCTGATTTAATTAATTTCATAATCCCAGTTTTTAATGAATCAATTGTACATTCATATCCAGGGGCGCACTAACTTTCCATAAATTACGAGCTAACTTGGGGACCGCGGTGGCACAGTGGTTAAGGTACTGTGCTACGCTCGTTCGATCCCAGCTGATGTCAATGGAATTTTTCATTGACAAAATCCTTCCGATCGCACTATGGGCATGGGGTCGACTCAGCCTCTAACAGAAATGAGTACCAGGAGCATTTCCTGGGAGGTAGAGGCGGCCGGTGCCTAAGGCTGACAACCTTACCACCATCCTGTGCCGTTGTCATGAAATCTGTGAACCTTAACTTCCTGGAACCCTCTGGGCCACTCCAGGCCTGCTTTACCTTTACTTTACAAGCTGCCTTAAAATTCCACGCGCTAGAAGGGTGACTTGAAGCAGTTTTCACACTGACGACCCATAAATGTCACGTGCTGTTGTGCAAAATTTAGTGGCCGTGGCGTCCTTGGGACCGGTATTTGTGCGCTCTGCTTATAAACATTTCTATAATTACACGTAAAAAATAACAAAATGTGACCAGAGCAAACACTTAGCAAAAACCAGCTTATTTCATATGGCCCATGAAATAGGTGAGCATTTATTATAATGCTCCGTTTTTAATAAAGTACAGCGACTTAGTCCAGTGTATTGTGATTAGCTTATCAGGAATAGAACTGTATGTTTAATAAGCATATATCAAGGCCAAGGAGATGTGAATAATTGCAAACAAGAAACGGATTTATAATTTGTTAATTCTCCTTTTGAATGCGTGTTTTCACGCTTATTAATAATGGTTGTGTGTGTGTGTGTGTGTGTGTGTGTCGCAAAACAGTCGACTGCCGCGGGGCACCATGCTCCGATTTCGTTACAAGAGCTACGTAACATCTTCTGGTGAGGACGAGCGAGCGAATCCACTCCGACGACCTCGCACCACGCCTGCCCTACTTCCAAGGCCCCTCTCCTCACCGCCCTACGTGATGGTGCTCACTTTCACTATCTCATCACATAATAGATGATCCGCATCGTGGAGGGGGGTGGGGGGTGCTCCAAATTGTCTATAAATTCTTACCACAACAGCATCAAAATTTGTTAACCTGAATTTCGCTGCCGAGATTAACATTATGGAGCTACCCTGTTCCTCCTGATTCCTCTTATGTTCGTAATTTTCCTCATTACTGATTTGTGTGTTCATTTGTTTGCTCGTGGCTAGGCTTTAGGTTGGAAAATACAGAAAATGTTGTTCGATTCCACACGAAGGCAGAATTTTCTTTATTCCAAAGCACACAGCATGGCTCTGTGTGCCATCCACCCTCCTTTTCAGTATGTATCGAGGTTCGTTCCTCTTGGTTAAAGTGACCGTAGGGTCAATCTGAACACTCACCTTCATCTAGCGCCAAGGTTAAGAATGAGTGGAGCTGTACCTCCATCCCATAAAGAAGTAGAGTGAGATGCATTTTTGGACGTTGATTGGCTTGATGTGTTACAAGTACAATAATGAACCTTCGGGTTCCATAAACTGCCTTAGCGCCTGCCACTTTTTAAGCTGGTTCGCAAAATTGCGAAAAGGGATTATTAGCTTCGCCTTGTCTGTCTGTCAGACAGTCAATTTGCATGGTTCAGCTCCGCCTTCACTAAACGGATTTTCATAAACTTGGATATTTGAGTGTTTTTTTTTTCGAAAATCTTTCGAGTAAATTCAGTTGTCCTTAAAATGTGACAAAAATAATGGGCACTTTATATGAAGACCATTGTACATTTTTGATCACATCTCGTTGAATTCTCCTTAGAATGAGAAATATTTCAGACAAGCGTTGTGGAGAAAATCAAAACACACATTTTATATTCAAGAATTTTTTTTTTTAAATCATGTGTTTATGAGATAATGTGGAAAAGTGCTGTAGAGTCGGGCAGGTCACAGATGATAATATAACACAGCGCATGCGCATTGCATGCTGTACGCCCAAGGCTACAGACACTCACTCAGAATATGTAATTCTTATTGCTTTTCCACTGCAACATTGGTTACACGAGCGCGCCTCAGTATTAGGTTTTACGTTGACTGCTTGTATTGTTCAAGAAGAAAATTTTTCCATGGAATTAGTAATCTAGAGACAATGAAAAGCGCTGGACAGAATACAGACGCGGCTTTTTGCAAGGTCTTACCGCTGCATTCGCCAGGAAGGGCTGAATTAATCGGACAAATATCTTCGTCTTGGTGGATGAGGATGTAATTACTCTCTGACGCGTTAACGTTTTAAAGCCTACTGTTTACGTGCACCAACAGTTTTAACATTTAAGAATTGTACTGTACATTCTGTCCACACTACACTTATGTGTTTTGTATTTATTTCGTAACAAACAGCGACTTCTTCCCCACACAACATAAACTGGTTGCTTTTTATAACCAAGATGAAAAGTGTTTACTACGCGGTACGATCTGGGTCTTTAAATAAAACAGTCTGCGCTTCGTCTTTTAAAGTGTTAAAATGCCGAAATGAATAGAATGTTTATGTACCACTTTATCAAAACTGTGGAGTTTCCAAAAACAAAATATCGAAAATGTCTACTGTATGCAGGAGACTCCTACACCACAATATTAAAAAAAAAAAAAACATGGGCTCTCTGAAAAGTGGTTTTCCGATTTACAGCCTCCTGTTGATTAAAAAAATCTCAAAGTGTCCACCCTGAGCTTTAAAGCTGGACGTTGCACGTCTGATAAGTAACTGGCGGACTGGCTGGAAAAATCCAGCTGTCCTACGAATCATCTCAGATTCATTCGTTATTGGTTGTTGCAAGTTCAGGACGTCAGTGAATTCCGTAACACAAACGGTAGTGTTTAGACGACCCCAGCGTTAGTAATATACAAGGTAAAGCTCTCCCATTTTCAGAAGGTTCAGGCTCCCGGAGTTTCTAGACAGTCGGCACATGAAAGTGGTTAGGTTGTCAGCCCTACGCACCGGTCGCGTTTACCCCCTAGGATCCCTGGTACTTAATTCTTTGAGAGGTTGTGTCGACCCCAGGTTTATGGTGCGGGGTTAAGTCAATGAAAAATCCCAATGATCCCATCGGTATTTGAACCCGCGACTTTCCGGCTTGTGGTGCACTGCCTCGACCAACTGCGCCAACGCATTCCCCTGTGTGTTAATGGATCATCATAAATATGGTATTTTTGTTGCAATGTACGTTGAACTGCAGGTGATGGAAGTCTGCAGTAACCATCCGTTTTATGGTTATGACTATTTCGCGTTTAGAATTAGGCACGTTACGGACGACAGAAGTACTTACAAATTATGTACAATTATGTGTTATTGTTAAAGAGTTTAACGAGCTTGGCCAGTGTGCAAAACGTTGAGGAAACAGGAACTGAAGGAATTATAGGTCTTAAATGAGTGATTAAGCTGATAGCAGTGCCGCGCTGTCTGAGGCGTGGTTCTGCGGCCCCTCACTTGCTGGATTGTAGGTTCGATTCTCACGGGCGGCATGGATGTTTGCTTCTTGTGAGTGTTGTGTATTGTCACATAGAGGTCTCTGCGTCGGACTGACCACTCGTCCAGGGGAGTCCCATCGAGTGTGGTGTGTCCTGTGATGGTGATCTCGAAGCCCGTTAAGGGAACGCCATGACACAGAATTGGGTCGAGGCGCCACAAGGAAAAAAAGAAAATTATTTTTTGTAAACGTTGAAGTATACTTCGTTCCAGCCTAAATTGTAGTAGTGTGAAGCATTCGAAGGAAGTAATGCTGGGTAAATCTTCTCAGAATTGCTCATTGTAGTATTTATGCTTGAGATGAGGCTTATTGCTACTTGTATTCTTCTGTATTTACCTTCGGTCTTCCTTCTATTACGATACTGTAACTGTTCATTTAAAGAGTGAAGCCATTCATTAACTTTCATCACATGTGCTGCAATACAGGCCATTTTTGGCGAACGTTCATATACTTCACGGCCCATACGTTCTTATTAACCTCACAATATCGGCGTTTATTAACCATTGGCATCATTAGTGCTGTAACTGAGATGTTACGAACGTACGGTTGAAGTAACAGCTAATTAAATTCCAATAAAAGAAATGAAGATATCTCAAGCAGTGTGACTGCAGTCACCACTAAGAAACTTGTTTGTGGGAAGGTCAAATGAAGAATCAAGTCGCTTCAGTTCGGGTTTTGCTTGTCCTGATCCACTTTCGCAGGGTCGTAAATATAATGATCGTCGCTGAATTATCACAGGGTCTGTTGCATGTTTCACATTCCACAGATACGTGACTTAATAAGTCACTGTCACTGGAACACATTTTTTTTTGACGAGCTGACAGTCTAGCGGACGTTCACAGAATTTCTCGTAAGCCTAGTCTGCTGTCTTTCTCCTAAGAAACAAACAAGACAGGCAGTGTACGTATAAACGCAACATTGAGGCGCGTTCGCTTAACCACCGTTACCGTGGAAAAACAATAAGTTTTACGTGTTCTGGATGTGTGTCTGTAGCCTTAGTTATCCAGCATGCATTGCGCATGAGCCGTATTACATTGATTTTGTGGCCTGTATGGCTGTACAACATTTATCCACATTAATTCATAAACTGCAGGGTTTCAGAAAAAATATTGAACATAAAATATATTGATATGATTCTTTCAATTGCTTTGTCTGGAACATTTTTCATATTCAGAAGAACTGAGCAAGACGTCGTATATACACACAGGTCTTTGTGTAAAGTACCGGATATTTTTGTGATATTTTAATGAAACGTGAATTTTATAGACAGGTTTTCGAAAATTTCTCATATATCAAATTCCATGAAAATTCGTCCAGAGGGGGCTGAAATGTTTCACGCGGACAGACGGATACACAGTCGGACGGACGGACAGACAGACAGACAGACAGACATAACGAAGTTGATAGTCGCTTTTCGCCATGGTTGCGAACGTGCCTAAAAAGAGTTTATGACATCACTGTGCTGTATTTGTTTATTAATTTCAACGTTTGAACCAGTAAAACGATTATCTTTAAATTTTGTGTAACTATTGTGCCGTTGGAGGCCACGCCAGTGCCATATTCATTATTTCACTACAGTCAATAGCAACAACATCGCGGACGCGTGAGTTTATGAGGCGAGAGTGACACTAGCACCAACATTTGAGGGTAGAGAAATGATATATGGCAAGGAAACTTGATAAATTGTGCCTCTCTTTTAAGTTAATATTTTTCTCGGGTATGAAAGAACATTATGGCCGCCGTGCGATTTTTTAGCTTTCCTTTTGACTGTGGCTACTAATAAAGAATGTCAACTATGAAATATAATGTGAAATTTGGTTTGCAGGTAGGTTATAAACATACCGGTATATTATAACTAGAAATATGGTTTGCAAGTCTGTAATCAAAATATGGTGACTGTGAGAAACTATTAAGTTGTATCTGAAAAATTTACTTGTATAGAATGCGTAATAATTAGTAAGTCATGATGATAATGAAGATGATAATGATGATAATAATAATAGTAATAATAAATGTGCATAAATACGAACGCATGTGTGAGATCGTCTTTGAATTAGTAGTTAAGAATTTGACCATACGTTGGTAGCATGAACGGAAGTTAGAAGTTTGTATGCTTAAGTCTGCATTTCAGTCTTAGTCTTTACCGAATGAAGTTAGGTAGCGTGCATATTCAAGTCGTGATTTCAAGTGTCCCCGAAGGCCTGTAACGTGTGATGGTAGATCAATAGAAGGGTTGCCTGCTGTGTCTAGAGATGGCAATTGTCAGATTTCTCTCCTGAATTTTCAACGGGAGTTATACGAGTGTGGATATAATTCTTGGTTTGTAGTTTTCGTAAAACAGTCGCCTTCATTACACGATTCCACGATTGTCGGATTACTGAAAGCTGCGGGTTGAGAAGCGTGATCAGTGTATAAGAGGCCCGTCAAGCACGCGGCTCTTGGAGCGAAACAAAGAAATTGACGTTCGCGGTGCTGTGATTGCAATGCACAGGCGTTGCTTGCGGCTGAATGTGGTCGTTCTGTACAACTGAGATGAGACACTTCAAGGAATATAAAAGTATATCTCCACAGAAGACAACATATCTCATCAACCGCCAGTACTTTTACTTCTGCATTTAGCGAAGGTACATATTTCAGTGTACACACACACACACACACACACACACACACATAAACATACACACACTCACTCACTCATATACACATGTGTATGTGGTGTATATATAGCGTCATTCCTTTATCTGACAACTGTCGGTTGTTACTTCCTGTCGGCTTGTTGACGATATTAACCTAATTCACTCTCGCAACCTCCCTCACGCGGCTCGGAGTGGAGGCGAGAACTGATAAACAATAGTTGTTAGGTAAAATAAGGACCTGTGTAATTTACACTTGCCTTATGTCTTTCTTGGGTCTTGGAAACCAGAAAACTCTTAGAATAAATGGTAACTGTATTACAAAAGCTGCTTCTTTAGGAAGGAAAAACAGGGAAATTTGCTAGTCTGTCTGTCACAATTATGAGTTCGAGTCCGTCTCTTTCCATGGAAAGTAACTGATATCTTGACGACAATAACTACCAACAAAAATTCAATTGTTTGTTTATTTAACACCAATTTATTTGTTCAAACAGCGGGTACTGAAAAAATGGTCCTGGGAGACGGATTCTGTTGATTAGTGAGACCTGCGCTCTGGTATTTTCGGCAGCGTAGAATGGCAATTCCTTAAAGATGCTTCAGGACAACATATATGTCTCATATTCAATCTTCCTGAACTGCTTGATTTTCCATTCTACCTTGCCTCAAATACCAGAAGAGCGCAGATCTAATTTGCATATTGGCGGAAGCTTACAGTCACGTATGCTGTTGAATGTTGCCAAGTATGTTTCTGAAGCATTTACGTGTTACTACATATGACGCATTTCGCGTGATGAAAGATTACGGAGGAATCCTGAAATGGTACGGAGGGAATTAGGTTGTTTCCCTGCAACAAATGTTTTGCTGAAACTGATAATACTTTACAGTTTTTATGTATACCTACATATGCGTTTATTTTCGAAACAGGTAGTCACCGTTCGTGTAACGCGAATCCTGCCCACGTTGAACGTTCCTCCAGACAAAGCCTTTTCTCCGTAACTTTTACAGATTTTAGTGACGAAATATTCGACGAATTTTGCCGGACCTGGATTGAAATTGTTTTCGCTGGCATCTGGTAGCGCGTCCGACGGCCAAACTGCCAGTTGTTTTAGTTAAAACGCATATGCAAAATATTCCCTTCCGTGTTGTTTGGTTCTGCGGTGAAGTTTTCAAGAATCTAACCGTAACATCAAACGAAGGCTTATAAATGAGCAACAGTTCTATTTATTTTGAGGATTTCCCTGTCTTCTTATTTTCATTCACCTCCTTTATAACAGGCACACTGTTATGAGGACATATTTTGTTCATAGGGGGAATTTAATTTGTATCGTATTTGACTGAACTATATCTTCGACGAGAAATTCCAAGAATCCCGATATGGATAATTGTTGTATGAACAGAATCCGATATATATGAAGTGTGAGATTTGAGGTTTTATACTGCTCTCAGTATCAAGATTGCTGTATTATTTGTTACAATACCGTGTAGATTCGTAGAAAAGTACCAACGTTACGAGAGGAACTGTTTCTTCCATTTTCAAAACGTAAGAGGTGTTCTTCTCTGAAGCGATAAGCAGCAATTTTATCAGAAACGATAGGATAAGGTTGTATATTAATAAGCACAGAATGCCGTTGTTGCTGTTTATTTCTTGTGCTCTTTGCAGTTTCAGTGTGTTGCAATTGTATTTGATTACAGGCAGTATTAATTGTATTTCCATAATTTGTTATATGGACTAGAAGAATTAAGCCAGTTTGACACGAGCTTCTTTCTCCATTCCGGAGATATTCTGGCATTACCAACAGCCGTACTTCTTTGAGGTCAGTGGCGACTGACTGTTGTGAAAACGCACCAGAGGAAATGTTAAAAAATATAGTAATATAAACAACCAATTGGATACAACAATAACAATTCATTAATAATTTCAATCGCTCAACATCGTCAGTGCATTATACCACATGCTGTAAACACAGTCTAGTGCTCCTGAAGATGGGCGAAATTATCGCCCGAAACATGTTGAGCGATTGAAATTATTAATGAATTGTTACTGTTGTATCCAGTTGATTGTTTATATTACTATATGAAAGATGAACGGTCACACAAACATCAGAGTCAAAAAAAAACCCTGTAGCTAAACACTGTGATAGTAAGGTGTGCAATAATGTGAAGGTAATTATGTGAATTGTTAGCTTCGTACAAGTCAGGGTTGAATAATGAGCTTCTAGGCCCTACCGTCTTATCTCCTTGGGAAATAATACGCGTTTTATTCTGAAGGAGATTTCCCACAGCAGACATCGAAAAGGTGGAGAAGAAAATGCTAAAATCTCCGTTGAGGACCGAACCCTGACCGTCTGGTCTGTAGGTCGTCACTTTCTCGAAACGAGATCTGACGTGTCGCGTGTGTCAACGTGATTTAAATAAATTTGTGATATTTAAATCTGTTACTTGTGAGAATACCAAACATTCAGTGAATCGGTTTGTTGAATATCGTACTGAAGTCGTTTCGGTCAGTCAGGTGAGACGGCACAGAAAAATTAGCCATGATCGACGCAGCTTTTTTACTGCATAAGCCCTACTTGTCGACATTCTGGATCCTGTCTTCCAGGACAACAAAGCCTGTAGAAAATACAGTAATTGATACATGCTTTCTACTGTAGATGTAATTGAAGAGTAAGTAAAATTATTTAGAGATTTGGCGACTATCTGTATGCCCATGTACGGCAGTATTAATGACTCTCTAAGTGGAGTGTCCGGACGGAACACAGGACTTTCAATAAAACTGGTCTACTTTGAGAGACCACTACAGGTTGTGAAGTTCCTTACATGGAAGCATAACAGTGAGATGTTGCATAGTGAGTAGCACTTTAATTGCAGTCATTTCTTTGGAATAAAGCCAAAACCACATGCTAGATGCATTGACCGTTTGGAAGTACATCCAGTTATTCAGACAGATGGAATGTTGCTTCACAAAGAACGGAAACCGAATTCACGCCAAATTCCGACGGTCTTCTCCGTTTGTTTCTCCCGTTATTGACATTTGTTGTGGCATTATCGTTCAAGACTTCTATTCCGGAGTTTCTTTTTTCCAATGTAGATGAAAAGACACTTTTTAAATTTTTTTCAGTGTTTCCCAGCTAAACGTTTGGCAGTAGTTTCGGTGACGCCAAAATCACCGTTCAAAATCTTGCCCATACGCCTGACTATGGAGGTTCCCCTAAACGGTGACGATACATGATGTGAACTCGTACAGTTTGACAGTTTAGTAGATGGGCCCGAGCTTTCCAGACGAAAACATTTCCTCTTTCTTGAAGGCAGAAGTGAGTTAAGTGGTACTTATTTTGAGATGCGGGAGAAGAAGGTCTACACAGGTAGGGACGGTGAAAACCTGTAGTGTCATGACGTCTACTACGAGGCAATGCGACATGGAACCCGCGCATTCGAAATGAAAGTAGGAGTCTTATTTCTTCTTCCCCATCCCTGGATCTGATTGCCGACCTCTGCCATTCGTGACCCGTTTTCCTCATCTCTCCTACATAACCAGAAATTTCCCAGCTTAATTCTTTTGTCTTGAATGTGCATGCAGTATGTTTGTGTTTTGGTTGATTCTGATGACCCTACTGTGAGTTTTATTTGACATATTTACTTTAACATCCTTTGAAACTGGAAGAGTGTAGGCCTGTTTCAGAGTAGTAATAATGCCCTACTGGCTCCGGTACAAGACACATCACAAAGTAGTGATAATGCCCTACTGGCTCCGGTACAAGACACATCGCAAAGTAGTGATAATGCCCTACTGGCTCCGGTACAAGACACATCACAAAGTAGTGATAATGCCCTACCGGCTCCGGTACAAGACACACCACAAAGTAGTGATAATGCCCTACTGGCTCCGGTACAAGACCCATCACAAAGTAGTGATAATGCCCTACCGACTCCGGTACAAGACACATCGCAAAGTAGTGATAATGCCCTACTGGCTCCGGTACAAGACACATCACAAAGTAGTGATAATGCCCTACTGGCTCCGGTACAAGACACATCACAAAGTAGTGATAATGCCCTACTGGCTCCGGTACAAGACACACCACAAAGTAGTGATAATGCCCTACTGGCTCCGGTACAAGACACATCACAAATTAGTGATAATGCCCTACTGGCTCCGGTACAAGACACATCACAAATTAGTGATAATGCCCTACTGGCTCCGGTACAAAACACACCACAAAGTAGTGATAATGCCCTACTGGCTCCGGTACAAGACACACCATAAACACAGGGACCCAGCCCACTTCGGACTGTGATATGTACTGCAGAAAGGAACATATATTGCCACGGCAGTAGCAACATCCACGGACAAACACAACATTAATAAACTCTACTGTACATACATCTTATTTACCGATAAGGAATGTTTTAACCATAGTAACCATAAGTTTTAAAATATGTACAACTATATCTTTTACATATAATCAGCGTCAACAACGAAGCTGCTGCAGACCAAGGCATAAAATGACAGCTTCTTAGGAGCACTTGTTTTTTAAGAATTGGAACTTCTTGTCCTTGAAGGTGGTACACTTGTACCGAAACTCGTGTACCCCCTTAAGAGAGCAATATTTAACAGTGTAGAGTTTTATTCTAATCTGTGTCTTCAGGGTGGTAATTAGAATGGAAATGTTACATGACAGTTACCTAATTACATAAAACAGCGCGGTAAAAGAAAGTACGTTGTTATTTAAACTTTCGAATTCGTTTTCGATTATATCAATGTATCAGCCTTCGGACCTCTTGAATATAGCATACGAATAATAATATACGGTATATATGTGCTTATTTTTGGCACATTGTGGACAAAATATAATCGTTCAGACCCAACTATGACAAATAAATCTGAGAAAATTTGGGATGTCTCTCTTATAAAACAGTGACGTATTTCTAATGGTAGATAATGCAGGCAAACATTTGCTGGTATCAGGGATTGTGAGTTAAAAACTGAAGGACTCGTGAAGAATTTAGTTATTAATATAATTTTATTTCCTTAGAATGAAACGAAGTCGTATATTTAATTGAATGGCGTGTGTATGTCACCGGGCGGTGTGTTTATCTGCTGAAATATTTTTATCTTAAATGTGATTCGCTACCTTTCTTGGAATAATCTCCTGTGCTTTATGCTCAGTACTTGTAATAAGCATGTGTTTAAATTTTATACATCCATTTTAGTATGGATGGACTTGTCACATAACGCTTGGATTCAACGTACGGCCAACAGATGGACATGAAATGTAAAAAAACGGGCCGAGTTTTCGTTTTCACGTTTCCCTAGTTCTGTGATTTTACTGCATTTAAATTAAAGCTTCCCTTACATTACTTAAAAGAAATGGCTGATTTTATGCTGCATATAGGCCATTCTTATTAAGACACGAGTACGCATTGCATCACTTGTAGGACTCCTATTTTATTTCTCGAATATAGAATTAGTCATTATTTACACTTTTTGCCCCGAATGTTCTGATATTACGAATATGAATTTGACGTAGCATTTTATTATTATTCAAGAAAAATATCAATATGTAGTACAGAAAATATAAGACAACACGTTCATAATCTTCAGTGAATAGTTGAGTAAAGAGAAAACCAACTTGATGCCACTTATTTAATTATTTATTCAATACTCATTAAATGCTCAACATGTTTCGGCCGTTAATACGACCATCTTCAGGAGTCTGCGACTAACTG
>Ga0123355_10002553_pt1 | contig 25803 bp, 16 predicted proteins | sample TergutEmb28metaG_3_FD_89872 | JGI IMG/M metagenome (GOLD analysis project Ga0123355, IMG submission 89872) | Embiratermes neotenicus P1 segment gut microbial communities from Petit-Saut dam, French Guiana - Emb289 P1 | ecosystem: Host-associated > Arthropoda: Insects > Digestive system > Gut ...
TTAGAATATAATGATGGTCTGTATCCATTCGCATTAGGCATAACAGTAATTGACGGGTTTTTATATGACATAAAATGCGTAAGTTATGAACAAGAACTTGAACGTGACTATGATTTGGTCGCTCTGTGGGATTTGTCATATGCAAAAATAATCCACGACCCACAAAACAAAATTTCTGCGCTAGTGGCAAGTAAACTTTCAAAGCCCATTGATATTTCAAAGGCAAGCGGCTTCTTGTGGAGTGCTTATTGGAGTTATAAATTAGCAGGAGATATATGGATTCATAGGCAAGACATAGAACAAGGACATTTCACCCTAAACAATGCAATAAGCCCCCTCATAAGTGCATTATTTATAGCCAACAATGAGTTTGTTCCGCATGAAAAATGGCTTATTCACATGAGCAAAAGTCTATTGTGGACACCAAAAAATTGGGTTGATAAATTAAAAGGTGCAATGAGTACAGGCGATTTTTCTGTTAAAAGTCTTGTACAAAGGCAAAAACACATATGCAATATATGGAGAGAAATCAATCAAAAACTTTGCCACCTATCCGAATTTTACAGCAAGCTAAATTTCGTACAAAAGGGCAGTTACGAAACACTTAGCCGTTTAATGCAAAGGAGCGAGTACACGTTAGGTGAATGGAACGCCATAAGTAGCTTAGATTCGCTCAATTACGAGCCTATTCATTCAATATTCAAACGAGAGGGCGATAAGATAACCCTTGATAAAAATGCTGTGTTATCGCTACATCCAGACGAAATGTATATTTGGATGTATGAAATTGCCGATGCTGTCAAGGCAGAAATGTGAGCAAGCATGAAGCGACTGGATAATAACAAAAAACTTACTTTGATAAAATTGGCTCACACCGCAATATGGGGTGTTCTTGTTATAGCTATTTTGCATATACTTTACGCAGGTATATTTGATAGCGTTGGTATGTTAACTTGGTTATGTATAGGGTTGATTTTTGTTGAAGGCATAGTTTTACTGATTTGCAAAGGAAAGTGTCCTCTTACTTTGTTAGCTCACAACTATACGGATAATCGTAGTGTTGGATTTGATATATTTCTTCCTAAATGGCTCGCAGAAAAAAACAAGCTGATTTTTTCAACAATATTCCTTGTCGGCTTTTTGTTGATTTTATGGCGTGTTTTGTAACTAATAAGCATTTTCAGTTAGGTTTGCACAATGTAGTTGTTCTTATAATTGCTTCGATTCTAGCCGTGACCGTCCGTTTGTGGGTGTGGGTAACTCAGTGGGCAGGGTGTGGGCAAAGCGGTTTTTGCTTTGTCCATGCGCTGTTCCATGCCCTCAAACGGCTACGGACACTTAACGAAATTGAACTGAACCCAAATCGTTAGACGAATATTTTTTTAGCGCAGCCTTTTCGAGACATTATGTAGCATAAATGCAATATTTTATGGGCAAATCCCCTGTATTAAGTAGCTGATTAATGCAACTTACGCTCTATAGAAAATACCAACAAGGGCTATAGTCAAAGAACCAGAAAAACAGAGTGCGAAGCTAGGGCGTGTTCCCACTAACGCCCTAGCCTTTTTGCCGCACTACTATACAAGCTACGGCAATTTAACCCGCAATACCTACATATCCTTAGCTTTAGTAAAGCGAGAAATATTCAAAAGCACCCCGGCAAGAGCCATACTTACAAAAAGGGAAGTGCCGCCATAGCTGATAAATGGCAGCGTAACCCCCGTATTGGGTATGCTGTTTGTAACAACGGCGATATTAATCAACGCTTGAAAGCCAATTGCAAGTACAATCCCGATTGCGGTCATAGCGGCAAAGGTGCTGTGTGCGTTAAGTGCTACACGTATGCCTCGCCAGATAAATATCCCAAATAAAAGCAGAATCATACCGGCACCAATAAGGCCAAGCTCTTCAACGATTATGGCAAAAATAATATCGTGGTGGGCCTCCGGCACAAAGGTTGCCTGCCTGCTTGCACCGATTCCGCTACCAAAAAGGCCGCCGCTTGCAATGGCATAAAGGGACTGGATTACCTGGAAACCACGTGTATCGGGATAGGCCCAAGGGTCCATCCAAGCCCTAAAGCGCGCGCCTCTAAAGCCATCACCAAAATTGGCGTCATACCAAAGATAGCCTATAACGGCAGACACACCCGCAACACCCGCAAGGATAAACCGCCAAATATGCGGGCTTGCAATAAAAATCATGCCAAAGCCGATTACGGCAACTATTAAGGCACTGCTGAACCCGCCATAGAAAACAAGCCCGGTAATAAGCCCAAGGACTGCACACATGAAAAACAAGCCCTTCCATGTATGCAAACGAGTTGGTGATTTATCTATAAGAAATGCCAGCATGAAAATAGCTGCGGCCTTGGCCACCTCAGAAGGCTGAAACCGCCCGATAAAAGGAAAAGGCAGCCAACGCTGGGCACCATGGCTTGCAAAACCGACTATTACAACCGCAATAAGCAGCCCCAATGTAACTAAGTAAATTAACGGCGCAAGACGTCTTAGATGCTCGTAATTAAGATTGGCCATCGCATTCATAATAATAAAGCCGCCGATGGCCATAAGCCCGTTACGCCGCAAAAAGTAAAAAGCATCATTGTTAAAAGCAACCCTATTGGAAGCCTCTACATAACTTGCGGAAAAGACCATTACAACCCCAATAAGGGTCAAGATAACCACCACAATATATATAGTGTAATCCATAGAGCCCGCATGCACATACTGCTCCGGCTCGGCCTTGCGAGGCGCACGCGCAGTCGTAGGCCTTTGCTGGCTCTTGGGTATATACCCTCTTGATGTATCGACATTTGTACCGTATCTGGACATATTTCCCCCTATTGGTGTTAGAAGCTATATTCATAGGATTCAACGCCGTCTATTAACATAGCTTCTTAATTTTTAAGGTTTGTCAAATCCTGGACTGCACCAGTTGTTTGAAAACATCTCCGCGTTCTTCGTAATCCTTAAACATATCAAGGCTGGCGCAGGCCGGTGAAAGCAGTACCACCTGGCCTAAAGACGCAAGTTTACCTGCCTCTTCAACCGCTTGCTGCAAAGATTCAGCCCGACTATAGTCTGTAAAGCCATATCTATCACATGTGTCTATAATTTTTTCGGCAGTTTGCCCAATAAGTATCAAATGAGCGACCTTCCCATTAAATGCCTTCACCCATAACGAGAAATCAGCTTCCTTGTCATACCCGCCCCCGATTAAAATAATCGGCTTTGAGAAAGACCCTAGTGCCTTAATTGCCGCATCCGTATTGGTGGCCTTAGAGTCGTTAAAATAGTCTACGCCGTTTATGCTTGCCACATGCTCCAGCCTATGCGCGACGCCCTTAAACCCCCGTAACCCCTCTGCGATATCATTAACTGATGCCCCGGCACATAGCGAAAGTGCCGCAGCAGCAAGGGCGTTTTCTGTCATAAGTGTCAAGCCATCAATTTCCGTAATAAACTGCTCGTCCTTATTATCATCCAGCCGGGCATAGATACACCCATCTCGTACATACACCCCAACAGGAAGCACCCTATTTGCACTAAACCAAACAACACGGCACTCCGGCTTCATTGCCCGTGTGATTGGGTTATCATAGTTTAACACAGCAATATCCGGGTGTCTTTGATTTGCAAAAATGCGAGCCTTCATTGCGATATATGTTTCCATATCCTTGTGGCGGTCTAGATGGTCTTCGGTCATATTAAGCACCGCGCTTATGCTTGGCCTAAAATCCACGGCAGTTTCTAACTGAAAACTGGAGGTTTCGGCAACAACGATGCTATCCGGTGTTAAATCCCCCACTAAAGATGTAAGGGGAATGCCTATATTGCCCGCAACAACGGTTTTAGGGTTACGCAGTGCTAGTATCTCGCCAACCAAGGTCGTAACCGTGGTCTTGCCATTGGTGCCGGTAATAGCAATAACCGGGCATGGACAATACCTAAACGCAAGCTCTGCCTCGCCCCATACCGGAATGCCAAGCTGTCTTGCTTTTTGGATAAAAGGCAGGTAGATGCTAAGCCCTGGGCTAATCACAACCAGGTCAAACATATGAATAATATCATCGGGATTTTGACCAAAAAAAAGAACCAGACCCTTTATATTAGGGTCATATGTCCACTCTATTTGCTGTCGTAAATCTTGGGCAGTAACATCCGCACCAAGTTCACAAAGCAGTGCCGCCGCCGCCTGGCCGCTTCTTGCCATTCCTGAGACAAGCACTTTTTTCCCTTTTAAGTCCCCGCTTAAACCCATAAACGCCCCTTTAAATCTCTGTTTAAATCGATAAATGCCCTAATCACGCCATAAGCGGCTTTATCAGAATCATCCATACTCCGTACCGCAGTTAGATGCAGTAGCGTTGCCGAAAATATGCAACGCTTCAAGCATTTTTCGGCAATGCGTACGGAATCTTACGAGGAACGGAGTAGTCCGCAAGCGGCTTTCACCAAATCATCCACTGCTTGCCACAAAAGCGGCTTTCACCAAATCATCCACTACCGGCCAAAAAGCGGCTGGTACCAAATCATCCACACCCCAATCAGTCCACCCTAAAGCCCCTGCAAGGCCAAATACCCAAGCAAACAAGCCATAGCGGTAACAACATAGAAAAACGCAACAACCTTAGTCTCCGGCCAGCCGTTAAGCTCAAAGGTATGGTGAATCGGTGCCATTTTAAAAAACCGCTTCCCGCCGGTAAGCTTAAAATACCCAACCTGTATCATCACGCTAAGAGTCTCAATGACATACACAATAGCAACAATCACCAAAAACAGCGGCATTTGAAGCATAAGCGCGATTGCGGCGACAAAGCCGCCAAGTGCAAGAGACCCGGTATCCCCCATATAAAGCTTTGCCGGGTGAGAGTTAAACAGCAGAAACCCTAAAAGCGCACCAACAGCCGCCCCGGTTACAGGCAGCACCGGCGACTCAAAAACCCAGGCCGCAAACAGGAAAAACGTAACAATAAGCGCAGTAACCCCGGCGGCAAGCCCATCAAGGCCATCTGTAAGATTGGCACCGTTGGTTGAGCCCAAAAAGATAAAACACGCAAACACAGGATAAAGCACTCCAAGGCTAAGCTCAAGTTCCGGGAAAAAAGGTATGCGCAAAACCGTTGTATAGCTTTCAAGTGTCCGCCAATAAAGCACAAATGCCACCGATACTACAACCTGTGCAATAAACTTCTGCGATGCCCGAAGACCCAATGACCGCCGCTTTGTGATTTTAATAAAATCATCAAGAAAGCCAATAATCCCAAAGCCCACAGTAACCAAAATAATAGCCATAGCCTCAGAATTGCCCCGCACAAACACCAACGCCGCAAGCAAGAAGCTAAGGATTATAACAATCCCGCCCATAGTAGGCGTACCGGTCTTTACAGCATGGCTAGAAGGCCCGTCATCCCTCACATACTGGCCAAACTTTAGCCTAATAAGAGACGGTATTGCCATTGGAAGAAGCACAATACTTGCGATAAACGCAATCAACACCGCATATACGGCTGTGTTCATAGAGCTATCCATTCAAACCTCCCATGGTATGCCAAAGGCGTTAAACCTTCGCCCCTAAACCACGAATAATGTTTTCAAAAGCCATCCCTCGCGATGCCTTAATCAGCACAATATCATCCTTGCGAAGAACGCTACGCCATTCCGCTAAAAAACCCTCAACTGATTCAAAATGCAAGGCAGATTGTGGGATGTCCTCTTCCTCTTCGATAGAGCGGCGTAGTATCGCGCCAATTTCCGGCCCCATATTTAAACTGCTTCCGCCTCTGTAATCCGTACTGCGCTTAGGCATATCAAAGAGCCTTTCGGCACTTTCATCCAAGAGGGGCTGGTTGCCCACACGGCCAAGGTCTGCCTGCCTTATGCGTATCGCGTCATAGAAGCCTTCGTTTATCCACCAGGCCATCTGGCCGATTGTTATAAGCATGTTAACACCGGCCTCAGCGGCAAAATTGCCCACTTCTTTATGCCTTTCCCTGGATACCTGCCCAAGTTCGTTCATACCGCCAAGTATGCACACCTTGCGCCCATCTTGGCCCACAACAACTTTTATTCCCTCCATCATGGACGCGGGGTTGGCGTTATAAACATCGTTTATTAGTGTCATCCCGCCAAACTCCATAACCGTAAGCCGTCCGCCGGGGGGGACAAAATCGTCAAATCCCATTGATACTTCCTCAGGGGAAAGACCCATTTCTATCCCAACAGTGGCAGCAAGCAAAGCGTTCATTACCATGTGCGCGCCGGGCACCGGAATATGCGCATGTATATCATTGCCATTTATATGAAAATGAGAACGTCCTCCGTCAATACTTTTTGTATCCATTGACTTTATATTCCTCGCATTTGGATACAAAAGCCTAAAACCATGGGCCTTTGCCTTTGCAATATCCCCGGTAAGCAGAGGGTCATTGCCATTAAAAATGGCTGTACCACCTGGCGTAAGCCCGTCAAGTATCTCCAGCTTTGCATGGAGAATGCCTTCGCGGTTTGCAAAATTCTCGATATGTGCGTCCCCTATATTGGTTATTACTACTATGTCCGGCGCGCCAACCCTACTAAGTTCTGTAATCTCGCCGCCATGGTTCATGCCCATTTCCAGCACAAGCACCTCGTCCTCCGGTGTCAACTGAAAAATAGAAAGGGGCAGGCCAATGTCATTGTTAAAATTTCCAAGGGTTCTCTTTGTCTTATATTTGCGTGCAAGCACACAGGCTATCATGTCCTTTGTCGTTGTCTTTCCGGCACTACCGGTTATTGCAACAACTTTTATGTCATGTTTACGGCGATAATATGCGGCAATATCCATAAGCGCGCGGCGGGTAGACTCCACAAAAATAAGCGGCCCATGCCCCATGCTTTTGTCCTGGGTAAGGGCGCACAACGCACCCTTTGTCAGTGCCTCGCCAACATAGTCATGCCCATCAAATTGGTCGCCCTTAATGGGGACAAACAACGCGCCGGACTCAATTTTGCGTGTATCTGTGCAAATGGATGTAACGACGGTTTCTAGGTAAGCTTCACCGGTATCACCGTTAATAAGCTCGCCGTTACATGCGGAAAGGATTTCCTTAATGCTTAACATATTGCCTCCTTAGATAGACGCTTTTTAGACGAAGACGCCCATAGACTCAGACGCCCCTATAGCCTCAAGTGCTGTTTCATAATCGCTAAAGTGATGCTTAGTTGTACCAATTATCTGGTAATCCTCATGGCCTTTGCCCGCGATTATAAGCGAATCCCCACACTTAAGCATCTTTACCCCATTATATATAGCATCGCGGCGGTTTTCGCAAATTTCATATGCAACACCGGTGAGTTTTGTACCTTCTTCGATTTGATTAATAATCTCAGTTGGGTCTTCTGTCCTTGGGTTGTCCGATGTAAGTATACAATAGTCTGCCATACGGCCTGCAATACTGCCCATAATAGGGCGTTTTGCCTTATCCCTGTCGCCGCCACAGCCCAAGATAATTACAACCTGCCCCTGGGTTATTTCCCGTACGCTTGAAATTATATTCTCAACCCCATCTGGGGTATGGGCATAGTCTACCAAAATATGTGCGCCAAGGTTGTTTGGCACATCTTGAATCCTTCCAGGTACGCCTCTAAGCTTAGCCACGGCACCGTGGATAATATCGGGCTTAGAAAGCAGCGCATACGCTGTCCCCATTGCGGCAAGGGCATTATAAATGTTAAACCGCCCCTTTGGGTGAAGTTCGTACTCCCTTGATGTCTCGCCGGCGAGCCTAAACATGGTTTTTTCGGGCGTATATTCGATATGTATCGCCCGCAAATCTGCCGTATTATCTATTCCATAGGTCAAATGCGACCCACCCTTTTGATGTTCAAGCATTACCGGTGTAGACTCATCATCAATATTTACCACAGCAACACGGCTTTGCGCAAACAATTGCGCCTTGGCAAGCCGATAATTATCCATAGTGCCATGAAGATCCAAATGGTCTTGGGTAAGGTTAGTAAACACACCAACATCGAAGACAAGCCCTTCCATTTTGTAAAACGCAAGCGCGTGGGAACTTACCTCCATCACAACATATTTCACGCCATGGTCATACATATATGCAAAAATCTCCTGCAACTCCAGGGGGTCTGGGGTGGTGGATGTTGCAAACGCGATATCTATAAACTTCTCCCCTACCCTTGCACCGTTTGTGCCAATAAGCCCGGTTTTATAGCCGCACGTACGCAGCATTTCCTCTATAAAATGAGTGGTTGTTGTCTTTCCATTGGTGCCGGTTACCCCAATTAAGCTAAGTTTTTCCGCAGGCCTACCGTAATAATTAGCCGCAATATATGCCATCGCGCTGCGCGTATTCTCCACTTCAATGATTGTAACCCCCGGCGGATAGCTGCTGCGTTTTTGCGCTGTACCGTCATACCCAACAGGCCGGGGATGGATACGCCCGCCGTTTTGTGGCCAAAGTTCTACATCCTTATATTTTTCCACAATTATTGCCCCGGCACCTCCGCGGGCAACATCATCAATAAAGTTATGTCCATCCACAGTAAGGCCCAGCAGGCAAATAAAAAGCCCGCCTTCTTCCACCTTCCGGGAATCAATTGCAACAGACGAAATAACACGCAATATGCCTTCATTGCCTGTTTGCTTTACCTCATATGACACATCTTGCAGCAAAGCCTTTAATGTCATGATGCCTATTCCTCCATCTGCCTTGATTCTGTCCCCATCCAAAGCAAAACCCGCTCGCCTTGATTAACAAGTTCACCTGGAATGGGAAACTGGCTAACAACAGTATCGCCATTACCCGATATGTCAAAACCCAGTTCGACCTCTTCCAATAACTTCGCGGCCTCTTCCATAGGCAGCCCCCGTACATCCGGCAGTATCACAGGCATAACGCCGGGCGTTGCCATTTCTTCTTCATTAAAAACCGGCACAACCCCAAGATACGGCAACGCGTTTTCAAGCAGAACCTGCATCACAGGCCCTGTAACCTGGCCGCCATAATATGCACCCTTAGGCTCATCCAACAGCACAAGCGCGACAAGGGTCGGATTATCGGCCGGCGCAAAGGCCATTATGGAAGATATATATTTACCACTGCCCCGGGGCAGTTTTTGACTGGTAGCTGTCTTGCCCCCGACTCGATAGCCGGGTATGTATGTGCGTCGCCCTGTACCTGTGCTGACCACTGTTTCCAAGATATAGCGCATTACTTCGCTTACATCTGTTGGGATAATCTGCTCGCCCCTGTCATGGGTAAACTCGTTTACAATTATGCCGTCAGAGTCCAAAAGCCGCATACCCACATGAGGCGTTACCAAGTAACCCCCATTTACCACAGCCGCCGCCGCGCGCACCAATTGCAAGGGTGTAATAGTAAGGCTTTGGCCAAAAGCCATAGTGGCCAACTCAACAGGTCCAATATTCTCGGGTTTATACATAATCCCAACGGCCTCCCCTGGCAAATCCACACCAGTTTTCTCATGGAAGCCAAACCGTAGCAAGTACGCATAAAATAACTCCGCCCCTAACTGCTCACCCAATGTCATAAAAACCGGGTTACAGGAATTTTGCACCCCTTGCAAAAATGTCTGTGCCCCATGGCTTCTTGGGCTTCGCCAGCATTTAATCTGCCGTCCGCCAACAGTCATAGACCCGGCACAGGAAAAAATCGTGTCCAAAGTAACCAAGCCCTCGGCCAAGGCCGCCGCAGATGTCACAATTTTAAAAGTCGAGCCGGGCTCGTATGTATCATTTATCGCAAAATTGCGCCACATACGGTTTAACTCGTACATTTGCTGCTCTTGGCTTAAGGTATCCCAGACTGCTTGAAGTTCCGGTGATTGTATTTGAAAAGGCTCGTTCAAGTCAAAGTCCGGCTTGTTTGCAAGCGCGTAGATTTGTCCGTTTTGGGGGTTCATTAAGATAATGACACCCCTAAGGGCGTCCTTCTCCCTAACAAGCATCTCAATTGTTTGTTCCGCATAGGCCTGAAGGACAGCATCAATGGTCAGCACAAGGTCATGACCATCTACCGGTGGCACCCGATATTGCCGCCCATGAGGTAACTGTCGCCCGGCAACATCTGTCTCGGTTAAAATACGCCCAGCCTGACCGCTTAAATACTCGTCATACTTGGCCTCAAGGCCAATAATCCCCTGGTTGTCACGCCCAACAAAGCCGATAATATGCGATGCAAGTGACCCAAAGGGATATATCCGCCGTATATCCTCGTCAATTACCACCCCAGGCAGGTCAATCTCCCGAAGCCTCTCTGCCGTCTCAATATCAACCTGCTGGGCTACCCTCACAAGTGCAACACGCCGCGAGATTTTCTCCAAAAGTGCCGCCTCGTCAAGGTCAAGTTCACGGGCAAGCACCTGGGCAGTGCCAGGCAAATCTCGCACCTGGGCATAAATCACACTTATAGAGGCCACAGTCTCTGTAAGTGCAAGCCCCACCATATTTCGGTCATAAATACTACCCCTGTTAGGGGTAATCAAGCGATCCCTAGTTTGCTGCTCAAAGGCAAGGGCCTGCAACTCTTCTCCTCTAAAGGCTTGGATGTAAAAAATCCGAATTATAAGCGCGAAAATAATCACTTGAAAAATCAGCATTATATAAAATGCTTTCTTGCGAATACCAAGCGAAGGCCTGGTACTATGGCCGGTACTATAAAAAAGCTTCATAGACCCAATCTTCCAGATAGTCGTTCCGTATAGCCTATGAATTTATACTTCGTCGTATTCCCCAAGGCCGCCTGCAAACTGGTTAACAACATTGGTGCAAAGCAAAGCCCCGGCTCTGGATAAAATCAACCCAAAGGCCATAACCGACACCGCAATAGTCGCAGATGTTCCAAACCACTGCTGAGAAACCTCATCAAAGGACTGCTGGAACGGAATCTCAATAGGCAATGCGTCAACCGGCGCAACACCGATTAAAATCACAGCAAGAGCAACCAAAATCAGCAAAATACTAGTGATGTAATTTATAACCGAAAACGGACTGACACCAGGAAGCTCATCAAACATATTAGAATAAATACCGTCGCGTATACCCTTAACCATGGAAAACAGCGACCCATAAAAAAACGTAACATACAGAACAACAATGGCAAGGGCACCCAAAATAAGCACAAGATGAAGGGGCGATTCAAAAATACTTAACCCAGGGAAGGCCTGTCCATCCGCGCCAAACAACAAGGCCAAGATAGCGGCACCCGCCATTATCACACCTAAATGAATAAAAAACGTAACCCTAAATAGTGTCAAGGATGTAAGGGATTTCTCCGGCGCACGAGGGGATTTTGACGCAGAATATATCATCCACAACGCCATAATCGGTAATATGGGAAGTACCGCAACAACCGACATAAACCCATAACCCAGCATCCGCCGGGACGCATCATAAAAAAGCGGATGCTCAGAGAATATCCACATACTAAGTGGCAGTAATAACCCGCCAAGCGAATACAAAACAGCACCAAACAAGAATGGTGTACTCGCGCCATATGTGTGAATGCGATCCGTATAACTCTCGCCTCCGAATGCCGCGATATGCTGTTGCTGATAATCGTAACCCTGGCTATCACTCTGGTTATCGCCCTGACTATCTTGCTCGGCTGGTGAATGTGAGCGTGCCGGCGTTGGTTCATCCGCAAAATTACCGCCACCCGGCGCAAATTGGTCATGCTCACCACGATGTAGTGACTGCTCGCCACGATGCGAGGGCTGTTCGCCACGGTGTGTCTGAGGGGGAATCGACCCGGTTCCAGACACTCCTGCACCAGAGCCTGCATGTCCAGCATGTCCAGAACCCGTATGCCCAGAACTTGCATGTCCAGTACCTACATGCCCAAGACCTACATGTTGCCCCGGTGCAAATCCTCCTTGCCCACGACTTTCGGCCACAGGAAGACCCGCCTGCCCTTGCTGTTCCTTATTTGCGACCCGATATTTCTCCACACATTCAAGCATAAACCCTTGATAATCGGGATTTGGGTTTGCCTGTAGTTTCTGGTCGAGACTTGTAATAAAATCTCGCTTCCCTTCCAGTGTCAAGGTATCAAAATATGCGTGGAATCTTGCAAATTTTTCATTCATCTCGCTACTGCGTGCTGGGGCTGGTTGGGTTGTTGCGCTAGTCGTCGCTTGTGATGATGCCGAAGGAGAAGGTGCGATGCCTAAAGAACGACCATGCTCCGCTTCCAATGTAGCAAGTTCGTTTTTTATATTATTTGCGACTGCTTCGTTTACGCCGGTTGCACGTTCAAGAGCCTTTTGCTTAAAGCGAATGCCGCGCTGCAATGAATCTGGCGTTCTTGGCATGGTACCGTCGCGGCTTAAGTAAACATCTGCGATGATATTATATAAATTATAGTCTATGTCATTGTTACCATTTTCGATTATTAGCAGGCCTCGCTCGATTAAGCGAAAACCATTTTCCGCATCACGCGGTACAGGCGCGTTCCCAAGACGCTTTGAAAGGGGCGCGAAGGAACCACTTGCATACACAATCCCAAGCTCTATAGCAGACCGGGGAGAACTATACTTGTTTGCAAGTTCTCCAAGCAAGCGCAGGGCCTCTTCGGCACTGGCGTTTTCGTAATCCGAGTGCATGTGTAACCACACCAGCCTACGCTTTGATACGGCGCGCCCGTCCATACCCTCCATTGTCTCCCAATATGGATGGTTTGCGGATTTACCCCACCAGTAGGCCATATGATTATATGCACCACGTGGGTCACCCCGGCCAAGTTCCGCGCATAACTCACCCAGGTAGTATTGCGCCCTGGGGTTATTTGCCATTGCGGCGCGCTCCAACCAGAGTTTGGCCTTATTTATATCCTTTTGTTGGCCTCTGGTGAAGTGATAGCCCAACAAAAACTGGCTTTCGTCATGGCCTTGCTCTGCCAGTCTTTGCAGTTCGTTTAGATCTCGCACGCTTTTGCCTCCATTATCTTCTCGTCCTTAGTCTTACATGCAGCCCTTGCTCTACTACAGTGCCCGGAGCGGGGAATTGGCGATATATATAATACTGCGGCAGTTCTCCTCCGGCACCCGGCTCTCTTTCAACGGCGTGGCCAGTACCGGGCGTGTATGCCCCCTCGCCTCCGTTTTCGCGAATGCCTGTCCCTGTCACAAGTATCCCTTGAAGCATCGACTCGCCCAAAATCACTCCTGCTTGCGCTACCGGCAAACCCTCGATATTAGGCACAACAACCATGTTATCCACACTTGTTTCGGGGTCTGTATATAAAATTACCACGGCAGTCTGTGGCATTGGCCTGCCGGGGTTTGGTATGTGATTAGACACAACTGTCCCCTCACCTACAATTAAAAAGTCCAAGTTTTGATTGTTTAAATTGCGCACAACATCCGTGACGCGCTGGCCGGTAAAATCGGGCATCAACTCGCCACCGGCAAGCATAGGCTGCCAGTGGTCTTGGGCATATGGGCCATCCGACGGCGGAAGGCTGCGCATCTGTATTAGATCTTGAAAAAAATCTCTAACAATTGGCGCAACTGTATTACCGCTGCTGCGTGTTCTGTCTTCAACGTGGTCGATTACCATAAGCACTATAAATTCCGGGTTCTCTACCGGGGTGTAAGCGATATAGGTAAGAGTAAGACCCTCGTTTTCAGAACCACGCGCACCCTGCTGTGCAGAGCCGGTTTTGCCGCCGATTGCATACCCAGGAATTGAAGAATGACGCCCGGTACCATATGGCGACGACACGGTCTGCTGCATATCCCGGCGTATCCAGTTTGCCCAATATTCCGAAACTGTACGCCTTACAACTGTTGGTAAATTCTCTTGAACCACTGTGCCATAAGCATCTACAACCTGCCTAACGACAAAAGGTTGCATCAAATTGCCGCCATTTATTAAAGATGAAAATGCATTAAGTGCCTGTATAGTAGTGTTGTTAAACCCTTGACCGATAGAGCTTGTAGCCATCTGAACAGACCCAAGTTGATGAAATTGATACATTACCGCAGGGGATGAAACATCAAATTCGCCCGGAAGATCAATACCGGTACGCTCGCCAAAACCAAAATATCCCCGGTAACGATAAAAAGCATCCCGTCCAAGCCGCTGGTTAATCTCAACCATTGCCACGTTACAGCTGCGATATAGTGCTTGGGAGATATTCAAACTTCCATGGCCGGGGCGGTACCAGCAATAAACCGTCCTGTCCGCAACATCAATATGTCCCGGGCAATAAAACCTATCATGCAGGCCAATTACCCCTTCTTCCAAAGCTGCCGCAACAACAAATGGCTTAAAAATCGAGCCTGGCTCAAAGGAATGTGACAAATGCAAATTAGACCATGTTAGTTGCCTGCGTTCCACTTGTTCTTCCGGTTCAAGATTATCCCAGTTTGTCCTCATTCGCGAATCGGTAAAATATGTTGGGTTGCCGGGCTCTGTAAGTGAAAAATTACGGCACTGTGCCATTGCAAGCACTTCACCTGTGTTTGGGTCCATAACCAGCATCCCAACATTGGCACTAGCGATACTACGGGCAGTTGCGTCAACATGTTCTTGCGCAAGGCGCTGAATATCCGAGTCTAAAGTCGTAACCAATGTAAGCCCGTGCTGTACCTGCTCGGACTCTATAATCGGGTTGCCATGGTTATCAAAAGCACGGAAGGAACGCCCAGGCACACCGGATAGCACTGTATTATATTGATGCTCTAACCCATGAAACGAATCACCCCACCTAAAGCCGATTGTATGTGGCGCAAATAAAGGGTCTGTATACCATCTGAGGGTATCCCTTGTAGCATGTACATCGGGCAATAATCTATTACTGCTTAAAGGCACAGCAATATCGCTAGGCACTTGCCTTGCCACAATATGATGAGCCCTGTCATTAATTAAATTACCTTCCGCATCCCTGGCAAAAATTGCCTCAACCTCAGCCCTGGGTATATCCAAGGCCATATACAAAGCCGTAATAGTTTCTTGTAAGATATCCCTATCCGGCGGGTTGCGCCGTGTTGTAGCAAGCCGCACATCCACAAAAATGGTGTACACAGGCCGACTAAGCGCAATAGGCATGAAGTTTCTATCAGTAATTTGGCCGCGCTCTGCCACAACCTCAGTACGCCCAAGTGCCTGCTCGCGGGCTTCTTGGGCTATTGACTCTCTCACTAGACGCTCCCCGTGCTCTGTCTGCCAATACCAAATGCGATAGAACAAGGCCATAAAACAAACAGTAAAAAAAACACCCATAAGCCGAGCCCGCCTGTTACGGCAACGCTCGTGCTTGGGTGCTTTTGGTTTGCGCTCGCGATTATCCATGGTACTCTCCTAACAAATAATCATTCGTATGAGTGGGGCTTGTTCTTACGGCTTGTTCTTGCGGCTTAATATTAAAAAATGCGTTCTCGTATTCCCCTGAAAAATGCCACTAATCCTTGCCAAAAATGATTCTCAGCGGAAATCTCATCTGGAAAGTATTCAGACAGCAGTACGCCACTTTGATGTGGCACATGGAAATAAATTATCTGGGAAGGGTCAGGCGCACTCATGCCAAGACGTTCTGAGGCGTGACGCTCTATTTCTTCCCTTGTGTAATTTCTTGTTACTTGGGATTCAAGGTTACGATTGTTTACCGTTTGTGTTGTCAGTTGGCGTCTATAAACATCTATCTCTTGCTGTACACTGTGTATCTGGGCATAAGTATAGGCCGTTCCTATTGCGCCAGCAAAAACAAATAATAACGCGACAATTATCCGCCACGGCACACGGCGGCGGTTTTTATGAAATAAGTAATACACATTGCCTTTACGTCGCACTTTTGTTGTGGCGTCGATAGGTTTTAGTGTGGCTACATTTTGGCTAGGACGGCGACTATCATTTGAGCGGTTAGCTTGTTGGCGATTGCCTTGTTGGCGGTTCTTTCGATGTACGGTTTGTTCTCTAGTATTTCTTTTTGGATGGGGCGTTCTGTTTCTCATCTGTCTTCTCCCCTACACGTAACTTGGCACTGCGTGCACGGCTATTGCTTGTAAGTTCCTCTTGTGATGGAAGTATTGGCTTTCTTGTGATTACTTTAAGCTGCGGTGTTTTGCCGCATATGCAGTATGGTATATCTCTGGGGCATGTGCAAGGGTTTGCCAGCCTGTTAAAACATTTTTTTACAATTCTGTCCTCAAGAGAATGGAAGGTGATTACACATATTCTTCCACCTATATTGAGGAGCTCTGTTATTGCTGTAAGTGTTGCATCAAGTGGATTAAGTTCGTTGTTTACGGCAATCCTTAGTGCCATAAAAGAGCGCATTGCCGGGTGTGGGGTATCATAACGGCGAGGTACTGCTTTTTCGATTATATTGGATAGCTGCATTGTTGACTCTATTGGCGCATCTTGCCTTGCTGAAATGATTGCTTTAACTATCCGTCTTGAGTACCGTTCCTCGCCAAACCCAAACAAAATTTCCTCAAGTTTTTCCTGTGGGTAAGTATTTACAATGTCGTGGGCTGTAAGGTCTAGGTCTTGATTCATTCGCATATCTAGGCGACCTGGTAAGCGATATGAGAATCCTCTTTCCGGTGTGTCTAGCTGATGGGACGACACCCCCAAATCCAATAGAACCCCGTCGACCTTGTCTATGTTCATGTCATTTAGTATCTGCGGTAAATCATGAAAATTACCGTGTATTGCTTCGAAGGTGGCTTTTTGTTCCAGTCGCTTTTTTGCGGCCTCTATTGCCTTGATATCTTGGTCAATGCCAATAAGACGGCCTTTGAGGGTTAAATGTTCAAGTGCAAGAGCGGCATGTCCGCCGCCGCCTAAAGTTCCGTCGACATATATCCCGTCTGGGCGGATAGACAGGGCGTCTACCGCCTCAGACGGCAGAACCGGGATATGTGAAAATTCCATTATGAATAATAGCTGCCTGTATCCCCGTCTGGTTCCGGTTCATCGGGGGGTACATCACCGACGGGTGGCTCTGGTGTTGGAATTGGTTCGTCTTCCCCTGGGGAATATCCATGTGGCGGGTAATCGGGGGCCGGGGTTGGTGTGGGGAATGGGAAGGGAACATTACCCGGCTCTGGGGTTGGAATTGGAGTCGGTACTGGTGTTGGGGTTGGGATATTCCATGGCCAGTCTATATCGTCATCATTGTCTGGGTCATCATGGCCAGCATATGGTGGATATCCTGGGATGTGCCCCTCATAATAGGGATAGTCATAATAATAGTAATCATAGTCTCCAGGCAAGCGAACAAAAGTGCCGTCGCAGGTACCGCATACGCGTCCTTCTAAGATATCATTGGAGAATGCCAGATGTCTATTGGCTATGCTGGCACCGCGTGCAAAATCCGGTAAAGGATCAAGCGCGAGCCCAACTTGCGAGCCAATATTATTGGGATGGCAACTTGTGCCTGCAATATGCCCGCTTACATTACATACATCAAAACGGGCATGTCTATGGCAGGGAGATGAAGGAATCCTGCCTTGGGCAAAAATCTCGCTTATAACGCGGTTGCCTCTTGGATCTGTACGGCATAGGTCGGTGGCAGGGTGGCCGGAATCGCGACAAACAGAGGCGGTGACAATACCGGCTGGCCTCTCAAAGGCACGTGGCGGGAGACCCTCATGAACCCGCTCCATAATGGTGCGCCAGAGGCCTTCGCGGTAACTTGTTGCGCCGGTCATTACCCTGGGTTGGTCAAAACCAAGCCATACTGCACCTGTGAAATACGGAGAGTAGCCTACAAAACCAGAGTCGTGGTTGCGCTGGGAAGTACCGGTTTTACCGGCAACTTGTATATCCCTACGAAGGTCTGGGTCGTTAAATCTTTGCCCATGACCTGTAGCACCTTGCGCCCATAATGTATCAACCATGGAATTGGTTAGAAGATATGCCGTTTCGCGATTAAGAACTTGTTGTGGTTGTTGATTGTTTTCAAGAAGGAGGTTGCCGTTGCGGTCGTAAACTTTTGTATAGAAAATTGGCCTGTTGTAATAACCTTGGTTTGCAATGGTCGCATATGCAGCGGCAAGCTCAAGAAGGATTACACCATCGGTAAGGCCGCCTAGTGCCAGTGCGGGAATCCGGTCTGACCACGCACGTCCGCCTGGAGTGACACCTTCAAGTGTTGTAAAGCCAAGATTAAGCAGATATGAAAATACAGTTTCAATGCCTACATAGTCTACCAGGGCGATAACAGATAGTACGTTCATGGATGTGTGGATAGCTTGCCTGCTTGTTTGGAGACCGCGATAGCTTCGTCCCCACCAGTTGCCTGGCTGATAACGCTGTCCGCCCGGTGGGTGAATTGCCCATGGCCTGTCTTCAATTGTGCTGGCGGGGGTCAAAATACCCAAGTCAAAGCCTGCGCCAAAAACTAGCGGCTTAAGCTGGCTGCCTGGGGAGCGTGTTGCGATTGTTGCGCGGCAATGGGTACGGCTCATGACCTTTTCGCCACGGACACCTCTTACTGCAAGCACTTGGCCGTTGTGGTGATCTATTAATACAAATGCGGCTTGGGGCTGTGGAGTAAATATTCTGTTTTCTGAAATTATTTCGTCGTGTGAACCAAGAAGCTGGTACTGCGTTCGATATATAAATTCATGTGCTTCTTCCATATTGGCGACGGTGGCTGTTTCTGCATAGTTACGTGGCTGGCCTGTAATATTATTGCGCACTGATAGGAAGTATGTTACGTCAATTTCAAATTGTCTCCCCCCTGGGAACAGAGTATCGTCAAGCATGACCTCGTCTACAATGGCCTGCTTGCGCAGGTCTTGGGTAGAGTATACCCGTAGGCCGTCATTGAAGATTCTGCGTTCGGATTCCAGCACAGTCTCGCCGAAGTGGTCGGCCAAATCTTCCCTTAGTTGCATGAACAGGGCGTCTGTAAAACAGTCGAATGGGGAAGTTGTTGCGCGCACTTCTCCGGCTTCGTTTAGTACGATTGTACTGTACACGTCTGAGTTTAGTGCTTCATGGTATTCTTCGTCTGTGATAAAGCCAAGCTCGTGCATTTTGTATAGCACAACATAGGCTCTTTCCCAGTTGTTTTCCGGCCTTGTGTCTGGGGGGAATCTGGTTGGGTTTTGGGTGATTGCCGCGATTGTTGCGGCTTGGGCGATGGTAAGTTCCCCAACGTCAACACCATAATAAAACTGGGCGGCTGCCTGTACGCCGTGATTTGTGCGGCCTAGGTTTATTGTATTTAAATAGACTTCAAGTATAAATTCCTTGGCTGCGCGGTTGCAGCCATCAAAGTCTTCTGTAAGCAGACGTTCGAATTGGACGGCTAGATATTGCTCTTGCAGCTTGGTTGTAAGGTCGCTGTCGAAGCGTTCCAGCCTGTTTTTAATTAGCTGCTGGGTGATTGTACTTGCACCTTCTGTTACATCGCCGCCGGATTGTATTAGTCTGAATACCGCGCGGCCAATACTGCGGACATCTATGCCATTGTGGTAAAAGAAGCGTTCGTCTTCTATTGCGATAAAAGCATTTTGCACATGCTCGGGGATTTGATCAAGGGGTACCCAGGTGCGGTTTACCCCGGCGTGAAAGCGGGCAAGTTCTTCACCGGTGGCTGGGCAAATTACTACGGATGCGTAGATACCGGGGTTGATGTCCATGCCTCTAAGCTCTGGAGCATCGGCAAGTACGCCGCGCCAAACACCAAAACCTAGGCCTGCACCGGCAAAAAGGGCAACTATTAGTGTCGCCAAAGTAACACGCGTAATAAGCAAACCGATTTTATTACGGACACGGGTTGTTTGAGAGTTTTGACGCCTGCGACGTCTTTTATTGCCTAATTGGGAGTAGTCCATTTATATCTCCTTTCAATACAAAGAAAAAACAAAGCAAAAAGCTATGCGGAAAAATCAATATAAAATAAATGCAAGGCATGAGCACCTGCGAAATTATTATAGCAGAAACCTATGTGCAAATGCCAGTAATAATGTTTGCCCCAAACAGCGGGAAACAAACGAGTCAAATCAAGATGGAAGTGTAATTATACTACTTGGCAATAGATTTTGCCATAGCCATATATACGTCATCATGTGAATCTAATTTGTCGTAGAGCTTACAGTGGCGACGACAACCGGGTCAGCGGGTTGGAGGCTGAAATTCGCACATGTTCCGGCTTATATGAGAAAGCCCCAAGCTAGGAAAAATACGATTTTATTCGGATTGCCATCCGATAAAATCGCGTTTTTCCAATAGCTTGAGTCTCCCTCATGCCTCCACAGCGTGCGACTTTCAGCCTCCAACCCGCTTCCGCTGCCTACCACTTGCAAAGCTATATGAAAAGCATAGCTTCGCTATGTCGCGATATAGACATTCACCTTTAAAGTCGCCCCAAGGCGGCGAGGGTTTTTGCCGCTGGACACAGAAGTGCTGATGCGGCTGGCTTTATTTCTTTATCGCAGTGCCTTCTAGACCGCATAAATCGGGCTTTTTCTCCAAATGACAAAAGCATTCGGCCTTTGTATCGGCATTTTGTCAAGCTGACATCAAAGCCACCATAGCATTACATAGCCGGGGTAGCAAAGCATATGCGTAGTGCATAAAGCAGCCTATCTTTTCCATATAGCTTTGCAAGTGGCATACAGCGTAAGCAGGTTCGAGGGCTTTTTCCGCGCCTGTGTAGGCATGAGGGAGACCTAGGCTATTGGAAAAACGCGATTTTATCGGATGGCAATCCGAATAAAATCGCATTTTTCCTAGCCTGGGGCTTTCTCATATAAGCCGTAACATGTGCGGAAAAAGCCCTCGAACCTGCTTCCGCGGTTCTCGTTACTGTAAGCTATATGACAAACTTAGACTCACATGTATACGTCATCATGTGATGTTGCATTTGATTAACACAAAGCCGTTATGATACGTGAAGGGGGCAACACGCTTACATAACGGCCTTTGTTTGTAATTCTACTACTTATCAGCTATGGATTATGGCTACAATATGAAGCCTAGCTATTGTCTTCCACATGTTATAGCGAATTATTTCGCTATACTTACTGCATGTCGCTTTCTGTGCTGCTGATATAAATGCGGCCCTCTAGGGAGTATGCTGCTGGCATTCCGAATACATCTCTAAAGAATAGTATTGGTACATATACGCTTCCGTAGAAATCTACAGATTGTGAGTAAAGAGTTACGGTTTCGCCATTTACGGTAAAATCATAACTACCTGGAGTAAAGGAAATGCTGCCGTTTAGGCCCTCTAGGGTGACTATGTTTGTGTCTTGGTTCCAATTTACTTCAGTGCCTAGATGTTCAGCTACGGGAACTAGCTCTACGTGGGTTGGGAAGATTGCGTCTTCTTCCCAGAAGATAACAAGTGCGCCTACTAAGCCTTCGCCGTCGATTACTACGTCATAATGTGGCGCAACGTCTTCTGGGGCGTCCCAGTCCTCTGGGAGGTCTATGCCTTCGGGGCCGGTTACGAATCTTTCGTATAGTACGACGATTTGCATTGGTGTGGTTTGTGGCGGAATGCTGAATGTATTCATTGCGTAGGTGACCAGTAGCAGGCGGCCAATGATTTCGTCGTCGAACGCTTCGCCATTTTGCAGGGTGATTTCTGTGTTTTCGCCACCTAGGTTGATTATAAGCTGGCCGTCTTGGCTGATTAGTTGGTTATTGTCGCCAAAGCCTTCAAGGCCTATGAAGCGGCATACATGTATGAATGAGATACCATCGTCTTGGAAGTCGTCGTTGTTTACTAAAACGGATACCATGTGCTGAGGGGGATATATTGCTGCCATTGGCATATCCATTGCAAAATAGCCGGTTATTGTGTCGCCCATTTGTGGGGCTTGACCCAGTACAAATGTGTTGAAATAGGTCATAAGAAGGGCTGTGCCATATTCGCCTTCTATTGTGAAAACTTGGTCGCCTGTGTCGTTTGTGTGGATATCGGTGACTTCGCCGGTTACGTTACCAAACGCGGGTACTTCGCTCATTTCATCCCATCCTGTAAAGTCGGCATCGGTATCGGATAGTTCGTAGTAGCCGTCATAATCTTCGTCTGTTGGGTCGCCATAAAATGTAACGCCTTCTTCTGGGGCTGCAAGTGGTGCTACGCCATCGTTGCAGGCTGTTAACACCAGTAGTGACACTAATAGTAAAATTGTCATTGTTGCAAAAGTTGTAAATTTTTTCATTATAAACACCTCTCTGTTATTTAATGTTTTGGCGTTATCTTACGGGCCCTGTGAAGATAACCCCTGTTTTCTTACCCTTTCGATTGATGAAACGGGGGTGATATTTGTTTGTTCCTGTGTTTTGCCCTTGCTCTAGTATGTTCATAAATTGTTTACATACACATGACTTACACGTGATTTACATGTAACTTGCATATCCCATTGTACATGTTTCATATATTTATCATAGCAGAATATCAGAAACTGTATGGGGTGAGATTATCAGCAAGCGTGTCTTAACCGGGGCATTAATACTTACTGTTGCCGGTGTAATAACCAGGATTTTGGGTTTTGTTTATAGGATTTATATGTCTAACCTAATGGGGGCAGAGGGCATGGGGCTTTATCAGCTAATCATGCCGGTATATGCCCTTGCGTGGAGTATTTCTTGTGCGGGGTTTAATACCACCGTGTCTAAACTTACTGCCCAAGAGCGGGCAAAGGGCGAGTTTGGGAACATGGGGCGGGTGCTTAAGCAGTCTATGGTTATAACCACCGCGCTGGGTATCATTTTGACGGCGGCACTATGGTTTGGCGCGGAGTTATTATCGGAGCACTTTTTTAGTGACTATAGGACGTTTTTACCACTTCGGATTTTGGCACTTGCCTTTCCTTTTATGGCGGCGGGGACTTGTATGCGCGGGTATTTTATTGGCTTGCAGGAGACTAAGATACCGGCTGCGAATCAAGTGCTTGAGCAAGTCGTTAGGATGATTGTTATTTACATCCTTGCGGCAAGGTTTGTACCGATGGGGCTTACATATGCGGCGGCGGCGGCTGTTATCGCTATTGTTGTTGAAGAGGTTTTTTCGTTTTTCTTTGTGTTTATTTCTTATCGGTTTCATAAGAAAAAAAGACGCTTTTTTAAGCGTCCTTCGATATCAAGCGGGCAGGCACTTGCTTTGATTATGGGGATGGCACTGCCCCTTACGGGTAATCGTGTTACTGGGTCATTGCTTTCTGCTTGGGAGAATGTGCTTATTCCCTCTAGGTTGCAGATGTATGGGCTTTCTGCTACGGAGGCTATTAGCGAGTTTGGGCGTATTTCTGGCATGGCTATGCCGCTTATATTTTTCCCTACCGCTGTGCTTACTGCGCTTAGCGTTACGTTGGTGCCTGCGGTGTCTGAGGCGGCGGCGGCTGGTAGGCTTGACCGTATTACTGGGGCTACATCTAAGGCGATGCTTTTTGCGTCTGTTATTGGGATGGGGGCGGCGGCGCTGTTTGTGTTTCTTGGTCATGAGCTTGGGATGGCTATATATAACCAGCCTATTGGAATGATGCTTCGGCTTCTTGGGATTATGTGTCCTTTTATATATATGCAAATTATTCTTGGTGGGGTGCTTAACGGGCTTGGGTGCCAGATGTTTATATTTCGTAATAGCATAATTTCTTCGGCGATTAGTATTGCGTTTGTTTACTTGCTTGTGCCTATTTATGGGCTTAACGCTTATATTTTTGGATGGCTGGTTAGTTTGCTTGTGGTTATTGCCCTTGGGATATATAAAGTGCGGCAGTTTATACCCCTTGAGACGCCTTTTATGAATTGGATGGTTAAGCCTTTGGTTGCGGCGGGTGTTGCGGGAGTTATTGCCCGGGTGCTTGCGGATAGGTTGTTTTTGGGTTTTGCTGGGCTTCGGGTTGGGCTTATGCTTGCGATTGGTGTGCTTGCACTTATGTATCTTGGAGGGGTTGTGGTTTCTGGGTGTATTTCTCGGGATGAGATATTTGGGTTGTTTGATAAGAAGGCCCGTAAGGCTGAGGCTTTGGCTGATGCTGGGGTTGGGGAGAAGATTTAGGGGGACGGCCTGTGTTTGGATGGTGTCACGCAGTATTGGAAAGTGTTCCCCCGTGCTGTGATCGAAAAAATAATCACTGCACGGGGGAACACTTTCCCTGATGATGGCACCAATGTCTTTATACAGGACGTTGTAGTGATAAGCTTTGCGGTGGGTAGCACTTGTAGGAAATGCAGAACGCCCCTTGGCATCGAAAAAATAATGCCATTGGGGCGTTCTGCTTTCAGCCGGGCGCGTGGTTGTGTGTGGGGGGTAGGCGTCATGTCTTGGCCTGTTAGTTTTGTTGGATGCTATCTTTTGTTTATCTATGGGGCTGATGCTGTATGCTAATGTATCACTTCACTTTGTGTGCAAATGTTACTTTACCGGTTTTTCTCCTTTTGACAAAAGCATTCCAGACCGCATGGAATTGGGGTTTTTCATTCTGTGTTCCTCCTATTCGAATTGTCTCCAGCTTTTTGCAATCTGCCCACGAAAACGATATAGGGAGTGAAATCCGCATGTGTACACTGTTATTAGATAATCATCTGAGAGGTAAAGTCTTGCACCAACCGTTTGTGGATGATTGGCTTGCAAGTTCACAACGGGGTCAATCAACGACCATCTATGGCTTGAGATTACCCCAACAAATGCAAAACTATCATCTAAAAGCTCGCTTACATCATTGCCACGACCATATACAGTGTATATGCGCCCGTTTACATGAATTGAAGGTGCTGGCTCCCACCCAGTTGGAGGATGATATTCACATTCATCCAGTAAGTAATCTGGTACAGGCTCAATAATCTGCCAACCGTCCACACTTTCGCCCATGAAGCGATATAGCACACGAGTTCCATCATCAAGTACAACCATAAGGTTATCACTAAAATGGTACGCCCTTGCATTTAAAAGCGTTGGATGATTAGTTTGAAGATTAACCGTCGAATAGATAAGATTTGATACATAACTAGTTATAATGCCCATGAAAATATAATTTTCATCCAATGTATCATCATGGCTTGGTTGAAAATACCGATAAATTCGACCGTTAAGATTTACCGCCATCAAATCACCGCTTCTTTGTCCACCTGCACTTGAACAAGACGCAAAGAGCAACAATATCATGACAACAAGAGCAGCATGTACACACCTAACTTGCATTTGCAACCTCCAGTAAAGTTAACATTACTCAATACCACAAACTAGCCTACCCACATACTTACCCATTCCTTCTGCATTCTGTTATCAGATGAATTATCATCAATGAGCAACTCGCCTTTATGGTGTTGGGCATGGGTCTACACCAAAGGGGTCACCCCATTGCTATATATTATTCAAGACAATAATGTTGATTACCTCGTAAAACCCTTGAAACACAGGCATTTTCACAAGAATGATGGTTGAGTTTACTACCAATTTACTACTACGGAAAGAACTTTGAAATGCATAAAAATTCTTGTGAGTAAATCGTGCCAGCTTTATAGCCTTTCAATTATAGCACAGTCAAAAGAATACTTGCACAATAGAATTGCCGAGAGCGTAAAAAGCCCCTCGGCTTTTTTTATTGCCTGCTTTCCTATGACCGTGCGCTTTTGCAAGGTTAGACACACACCAACACGGAGGTAACTATGGACGATAGAAATTTTTGCGACTTCATAAACGAAGATGTACCCATGAACCACAACATACAAAAATATATGATGGTTACTCGTAACAAATTGCGTGAGTATGGGCGCATTGCCGTTTCTTACTCGGCTGGAAGTGACAGCGATATAATGCTCGACATGATAGAACTCGTAAAGCCTTACGAAGATTGCGGCGAA
>Ga0123355_10002554_pt1 | contig 25797 bp, 14 predicted proteins | sample TergutEmb28metaG_3_FD_89872 | JGI IMG/M metagenome (GOLD analysis project Ga0123355, IMG submission 89872) | Embiratermes neotenicus P1 segment gut microbial communities from Petit-Saut dam, French Guiana - Emb289 P1 | ecosystem: Host-associated > Arthropoda: Insects > Digestive system > Gut ...
AAAACTTTTTTGATAAGATCATCCTTGTGAATCTGATTTAATACTTTTAAAAGCACTTTATGAAATAATATATTTTCAATTAAATCAGTTATAGAATAAATCTTATCTTTTTTATAGTCAACATATTCCATCCAATTAAGAAAAAATTCTTTTTCTTCAGTAGTATCTAAAACAAAGCCAACGATGTCTTGTTGCCAAAATGCAATATTCCATCTTTCTTCAGAATCCATACCTTGATTTTTATCTGTTTCTTCATTATAGCTAAGTTCAATATTATTAACACCCTTTAATAAAATCGAAACTACATATCCGTTTTTTACCTGCCAATTAGAAATTATATCTGTGCTTTTTTTGTATAAAAAAGTGAAAACTTCTTCATCTGCTATCTTAGCTAGTTTCTTAGTTTCTTTTCTTTTATCTAAAACTGAAATAGGAAAAGAATACTCTTTACTATTAATTAGAACATCTTTTGAATGAAACCGATTATAAAGATTATATTCATTGCGTATTATTAAAAAATCGGTCTCATTATATTGATATATTAATTCTTGGCGATAGTGCTCCAATTTTCTTCCAGAAACAGACGCTCTAGCCTCTAAAAACCTTATTTGCCTGCATTTATCATCAAATTCACATTTTGCAATAGAATGTAGTTGAACAACATTTACAATATATCCTAAAATTATTGTACTACTTTCATTGTAATAATAAAAATACAGCCAGTGCAGTTTATTTTCAGAATACCTCTCTACCATAATAAGTCTATTATTTTTATAATGATAAACAAAATCATAATTCTTAGGCTCTATTGAATAAAGTTTACCTCTGACATAATTTCCGACATTCAACCATTCATCTAAGTCAGTAGGAGAATAATAGCCATAATAATTATTTCCGCCTTTGCTATACTCTTGCTTTTCAGATAACATTTTTAATCTTTGATATTCATCGTTCATATCAATAGAATAATTATTTATTGCACCTTCTAATTCATCAATTTCTTCTAATTGATTCAAATCTTATTTACCCCCCTACTTAAATTCTTTGGTACTGCTTTAAAACAAATCTTATGCCTCTTTTCTCTGCAATGCGATCTCCCCGCCAGACTGAGTTATTTACTATCGTAAAATAAATACCATGATTTTTTAAAATATGACGCGATCTTTCTGCATATTCATTTGGATGGGCTTTTGCAACAATATAATGAAATGTGTTCCTAGTTCTTGACCTCTTACAGCTAAAAAAACCAAAAATAATCCTAATGCTACTCTCATTCTAGCTAAATCACCAGGAATACTTCCAGTATTTTCACCATCAGTGATTAATGTTCCACCACTTAGCGGCGGTGCAGGTCTATTTGTAGCTGGAATCCCACCTGAAGTATTTGATCCAAGCCATGCACCTCCTACAACTAGCGATGATGCTAACACTACTCCTCGAATAGGTTCGCCACCTCTTCTGCCACCTTTTTTAGTAATATCTAGTAATTTACGACCAATATCCATAATGAAAAATGAAGATCCTGAAGGGTCCCAGTACGTAATTAGATGTTTATATCTTCTAGTGTTAAATCTAATGCAGATAGTATATCATCAATCAATTTCTTGCCGTTAAAATCACCTTTTTTGCGTTCTTCTACCGCCATAATAGAATCAATAATATTTTTCGCATATAAAAGCATTTGTGTATGTTCATCTGAATAAACAAATCTATCATAATCAATTTCTAATCGTATGTCTGCTGTCTTTTTTTTGTGTCTTACCAACCGTCTCTCTTTCCACATGCCTTTTAAATCTTTACCTAAAATTGTTGTTATAATCGCTATATTAGTAAATTCAGAGCCATATGCATCATCCAATGGATCAGCTTCTGTAAAATTTTCTAATTCTTTATTGAATATTCTATTTAGTTTTCCAAATGGATATTCCGAATCGAAAGATATTTCTGCTCCTAAAAATAATCTCATTTTCTTCTCCTTTCTTTACCATAAACTTCTGTTCCATGGCGGTAGCATATCAAAAACACTTACATGATTGACTATTTGGTTGTGTTGCCACAGATGAACATCCAATTTCGATCCCCTAATCATTATAATCATCTGAGAGCCAGTACGTTCATAAAATATCTGAGGATATCTTTTTATACCATGAATTGATTCTCCATATTTTAATACTTCACGGGTTTTTGCGTCTATCAATTTATATCCAAAATTTGTTCTAGTCGTATTTAAAGAATTTCCATGAATTTTAGGTGTGCCATCACTAGTACTTCCCGGTGGTTTAGGTGGTGAAACATCTGGAACTTTGGGCGATTGGCTGATGCTATTGTTACCACCACTGTTTGTTCCTCTGCCTCCTCCTGAAGTTTTACCACTTCCGCTTTTTAATCCTTTACCTCCACCAGACTTTCCACCACTCTTATTAATATCCAAAATTTCATGACCATTTTTATGAAGTCTTTTACATCCCTCAAAATCTATATAATTAACCGGATCATTACCACAATACGCAAATAAATTAAGCCCGCCAATGTTATCTAAATCTAAAAATTCTACCCCATCCGCATTAATAAATCTGGCTAAAACAGGGTCATAATACCTGCTCTTTAAATAATAATAACCTGTCTCTTGATCTAAATAATATCCCTTATAAACAAAATTATTGACTTGTTCTAGTGGTGAATCAAATGGATATGTTTCTAATATTCTCCCCCACGCATCATAACGGTATGATAATTCAATATTACCTTCTTCATTAATAATATCTGTAATGATTCCTAAAACATCTCTGATATAGAAATAATCTTGATTATTAAACTCAAAGCCAACTAATAATCCTTCTTCATTGTAGTGATATCTTATTGTCTGGTTGCCGGTTCTTTCTAATATAATATCTGAACCATTTAGTTCATATCTAGTTATCTGACCATTGACATTTTTAGCTATTCTGATGCCTTTTTCATCATATCCATATCTGATATTAAAACTCGAACTAAATGTTCTAAAATTCACATTAGTAAGGTTTCTGCCTTCCCAACTAAGTTCGCGCGTAAATATTCCTACACCAATATGAGATGGATTTCCGGCATAATTACCATCATAATTAAAGTTTTGATGAGTTCCTTCATTTATATTATCATATACTTCAATTAATCGATCAGACCACCGTTGGTCATATTTATATGTATAACTTTCAATCGGAGAGCTTGGATAGCCACCACTTTCAAAAATGTTTTTTGTCAGAATGTTTCCATTTTCCGTATAAGTCATCGTAGTGATTTGACAAAGATTGGAACTTATATATTCATCCTTAGTTAATCTTGATAAATAATCATATTCAAATTCCTGGCTAAAATCATCAGTTTCAATTTTTGTAATATTACCTAGCTTATCACGTTCATATTTAACATTACTAATGATAGAGCGCTTAATTTCGTTGATTTGTAAGGAAGTGGTCGAGTCGTTGTTCGGAGTCTCATAAAGATATTCTGATTCAATGGTTGCGGAGCCTGTATCAATTACTTCCTTTGTTTTTCGCCCTAAAGAATCCACATGAGTTTTCACGCTCGCAAACGGATTATTCTGTATCAATGCCATTATTTTGATATTATCCGGTAAATATGGCGCAAATGCTAACATCTCTAATTGCCCGTTTAACCAATTACTCGATACACCTTGTTTAGTAATGCTCGCACCAATATTGCTTTGTACATCTGTATAATTCATAAAGTCAGTAAGACTGATTTATCTGTTGTTCACAAACATTGTAAATCTGTTTGTACTCCAGGCAATAGCTACTGTATACCACTCATTCATATTACAGATGAAACCTGGCATATTAATGCTGTGCCTGGTTGTATATAAGACTAATGTGTTATCCTGATTTAATCTTACCCCAAATCTTTCATTTCCACTAACATTCTCAAAAATAACCCTTGCATTTCCACCTGCCAAAACCGGTTTAAATCTGATGCTCATAAAACCCATATGTCTGAACTCAAATTTATAAGCTAATGCTGACCTGTTGGCTGATAAACTTAAATTTCCGTCATAACTTCCATAAACATGTTTTTGATTTAACAAGTCATATTCGAATAATCTTAACTTATCAAGATTAAATTCTCGTTCTACATCAACCGTAATAATCGGTTTAACTCCAAATTTAGAAGTGAATGTTCCGTTTAAAGTTACTGTATGGAAATCATTATAAATTGCACTTCTTTCAAACTGTACTCCTGTTTTAGGAACTACATTATTTCTTAACTCAACCATTCTTCTCATTTGGCTTATCATCGCATTAAAGCTTTGATTGGTATGTCTTGTTGCCCCAATCCCAAGCATATATACGCCAATAGTCCCTTGGCTATTACCTAAGGTTAGTCCATTTAATAGTCTTGGGTTGATAGCGGCTAATGAGACCATCAGATCTTCGTTATTTATTTGTAAGAAAATATTGCCGTTACGAATGTTTAATCCAACAAAATGCCAGATTTGATTTCTACTAGCTTCCAAATCTCCTGAAGTTATCGCAACACTTCCATTAGCGTTTAGCCATCTCACTCTAATGTTATACTGGCTACCTACAGTTCTGATACTGACACTTACCCTGGCTGAACTGGCATTTAAAGTTAAAAACACATCTTCATTGATAATTGATTCAAATTTAAACCAACTATAAACTGACTTTTCATCCATGAATCTTTGATGCCAATCAAGAGGTAAGTCTGCCCTTCTACTATTTACTGCATTTAAATTATAATTAACAACTCTTCTTTGAATAACATTATAGTTTTCACCAAAATAATCATCAAATCTGAAATCCTCAGGTAGTTCTATTGTTGGTCTAAAACCATGAGCACCAATAAGTTGGTTTCTAAAAGTTGAAAGATCGTCATCTAGAAAAGTTCTGACTATTCGCTCTCTTAGACCTAAACTATTATAACCAGCGCATTCATATGCATATTCAAAATCATAACTTCTGACTGTATCATGAATATTATAACTAAATTTTTGAGGCATATTTAAATTATCATATTCAAAACCTAAGGTTTTACTTCCGTTTACTTCTTTAATTAGATTTTCTCTTCCATCGTAAGAAAAGTAAGTTTCACCTTTCGAATCTGAAAAAGATTTCATCACTTGATTTAATTCATTATATTGATATTTTACTAAAAGTCTGCCACCAAAACGAATTTCACTGATTAAATTATTATCATTATAAATAAAATCAAAAGCATCTGATTGATTATTACCATACATTTGTCTTGTTATTAATCCTGAATTAATGCCATTAAAAAATCTGTCATAACGATAACTCTGAACTAAAACATTGCCTGCTAAAACTTGAGTTAGCCTTCCCCACTCATCATAATTAAAATTATATCTCGCATCGCTATTTGAAACTGACCTTATTGTTAAGTCATTATTATATTGATAATTGTTTGTGCTACTTTGATTGCCGCTTAACTTTCTGTATGTTATTAAATTACCGCTTTCATCATATCTGAATTCCGAATCAGTTCCCAAAGGATTAGTTTCTTTATGAACTCTGCCTAAATAATCATACGATATTATTGTTGGATTACCAAATTCATCTTCGCTACGAATTAACTGATTCTGATTATTAAAATTTTGATTAAAACTTAAAACATTAGAATTAGATTCTATCTTAGTATTGATTACGTTATTATTGTTATCAAACGTAAAATCAAGTCTATTTTGGTTCTGATCGGTAATAGCTTCTAATCTTCTTTTTTCATCATAATAAAATCTGGCAATGTTACCGGCGTCATCGATATTTTGAATAACACGGTTAAAAGAATCATAGTTGATAGTTGTTCTTGTATCTGCAGATTCTGCTAATGTCAATAAGTTTCCTTTTAAATCGTAGTTATAATATGATCTGCTATCTATCTGAAACATCTGAGTTCCCGCTATTAATAACGTCAATTCACCCTGATAATGGTATTCTAATGTAATTCGATTAAACTTCCTGGTCGGCATAATTTTACTGACTACCATTTGCCAATCCTTACTCTGATCTTTAAAATCAAATTCAAAGCTTTCAGTTGTATCGCCATGTAATAATATTATAACTTTCGCAATTGCTGCCCTACAAATATCTCCTCTTATCCAACTGACTAAACTTAAACTATCATAAGCATTTCCTGAAATTAATAGTCTTTGAAATAGGACTTGTCTTGTCGTTGTCGGATTAAATCGAAAAGCTCTTCCCCCTAATACAGTATTTAATGGCGGAGAGATAGTTAAATTAACCACTTGTCCAAAGTTACTTATTGAACCATTAGCACCATCCCAATTATTTGTGCCATAGTTAAAAAAACCATTACTGATTAAGGTTGATTTGGTTATTTCATTATTACTGGTCTGGAAATTATCAAAATAGATGAATCCGCCTCTTAAATTATCACAGTTAATTTCTATTGTCACAAGTGTGTTATTACCAGAAACAACAATATTGTTAATTATTCGTTTATTCCAACCACTATTTCTGGTTATTATATTAACGCTTGGATTACTATTACCAAATCTTACCGATATACTGACATTACCACTCATATGAATCGTTTTTACATAAAATGATAAATTATATGTTCCGGCATTAAGACGAATTGTTTGTCTGATTGTATTGGCTCTGTTTCTTTGTTGGCTTACTCTTAAGATCTGCCTGCCTTGTATACCCCCGGTAGAAATCTTTACTGTGTTATAATCATCCGCATACCATCTGAACAGTCTTGGTTCATTTTGTGAACCAATAATATTAAAATCATATGGATCCACTACATCAAAACTGTGATTTAAAATCTCAGCTTGTGAATGATCTATTGTGACTGAATTTGCCAGAGGCACCTGACTTCCTGATGCATTTATCACCGAGTATTCTGTAGCGGTTGCGTTTAATTCATCATCAATTTTTTGAATCACAAATCCATATTTACTATAATAGTGAAATATTGATTTATTAGTAAAATCTCTGATCATTGTTGAGTTAATATCTGCCCGCCAGATTAAATCCACCCATTCGCCATTTCGTAGTGGGCTAACTGTCTGGTTAGTGACTCTGGTAACCCTACTTTCAAAATAGTTTATTAGAGCTGCTCGATTTGTTCTTTCATCAATCACTCTTGTTAACCAAGCCGAAGTATTATAGTCATAACGTGCTATAAACAAAGTTTGATTCGGTTGCACTGCATAATTAACAAGTCTGATACTTCTTAAGGTATGAATTCCATCATAATCAAATTCTAATCTCCTATGCTCGTTTATAAAATTTACTCTTTGTAAAAAGTTACTGGCATTATACTCTAAGAAAACTTCATGCCCATCAGCTTCGATTGCCGTAATTCGATTATTGGCACTCCAAAAGGTTGTGACGCTTCCGTCATTTCTTCTGATACTTCTGATTAATCCCTGGTCTGATAATACTACTTCATTTTTATCACTATCAATTATCGAAAGGGCGTCACCATTTCTTTCAATATAGGAAAAATCATCAAGATTCACATATATATATTGATGATTCGTGATAATGTCCACTTCCGCAGCTTGATTTCTTGTTAATCTTTGGTAGTGCATTACTGTCTGATCAGCACTGACGATTGTAATCCTATTGGTCGTAATATTAACTCCATAATCATAACTCATCCGCCAGCCACTGGGTAAGCTTTTGGTTTCTCTTGTTACAATATTTGGTCTTCGGTTAGTATTAAAAGCACCAATACTAATTGGATTTTTTACGGCAGTAGTTGAAAAACCTTCAAAAAAATGAGTTAAGCCTCCTGTAAAGTTATTAACGAAGCTTGTGCCCGCAAAGCTATAACTAAAATCACTTAAATCCTGATTTCTTGATAATCCAAAAGGGCTTACCTCTTCCAGTACTAACATTTCATATGGGTTTGCAGAACTTGGAAAACTGATTAAAACTGACCCCACAACTTCCAATCTAATAGCCCTTGAGACATTACTATTACCTCGCCACCTTCTTGCGAGTTCTGTCAAATCAAGTTCAAATGTATAAAGTTGTGGTTGATTCGGAATTAAATATTCCGCAACAATCCCACCAACATTAATTGGTGTAGTTAAAGTAATTCCGTTTGAAACATTGTTTGTGATTTCTCTTACTATTACTCTGCTTCCGGTACTTCTGAAATTAGTCTGAAATCTTATTTTCATGCTGGCAATATGGTCCAGGCGATTGAATAATACTCCATCCGTTATCCTTAAAAACAGATAGTTGTTAGGTTCAATAAATGCACTTAAAGGGTTGTGGAATATTGTTCCGGCATTGGTATTACGCACTGTTAAATCAACTGTCAATCCTAAGTTATTCGTTAGTCTTTGCATTATTTTTCCCCCCTATTTAGTTTATAAAAAGCCATCCGCGCTAAACGTGCAAATGGCTTTACTTTATTTACTTATTCATCAAGTCGCCGATTGCTTCTTTAATGTGAGTGTTTTATGTTTCCTATAGCATTGATTATAGCATATTTCGACGAATATTACCATTATTTTCGTTCGACAATCAAAATGAAAGTTGTTTTCATTGGAAACTATCTTGTTTTTCTCTGTTTTGTATATCAAGCACAACAACATATTACTTTCTTATTTTAAAATAAAACGAGTCTTCCAAACTTCCTGATAAGGAAAGCGGAAAACTCGTTGAAACTAATTATTCAAAAACTGCAACATAACAGATAAATCTTTGGCGTAATTTTTTTCACTTGAATTTATTTGGTTTCTTTTTCAACTCAGGTCTGGAAATAGCAAATGTATCTTTATCCAAGCTTTCGCCAAGCGTTGTGCCACAGGCAATAAAAGAATTATCACCAATTGTTAAAGGCGCTATTAAGTTAACATTACAACCCACAAAAGAATCTTTACCAATAATTGTCCGATGCTTATCCTTACCATCAAAATTAACTGTAACTGCTCCACAACCAATATTGGTTCTGTTGCCAATTTCCGCATCCCCCAAATATGCTAAGTGACAGCTCATTACATCATCACTAATATTTGTGTTTTTAACTTCCACAAAATTACCAATCCGATTATTCTTGTTAAGAAAGCTATTATCTCTAATATGAGCATAAGGACCAACATGATTATTGTTTCCAAGCTTTGAATTATAAATAACTGAGTGCGCTACTTTAGTTTGACTGCCAATAGTGCTGTTATAGATTTCTGAGTTAGGCCCAATAACTGCTTCTTTACCAATAATTGTCGTTCCGCTAAGAATTGTATTAGGATAAATTGTAACGCCTTCTTCGACTTTAACATCCGGACCAATAAAAATTGAAGAGCGATTAATTAGATTGATGCCTTTTTTCATCAAGTCCAGATCAATTCTATTTTTTATGATTTGTTCCACTTCACTTAAAGTTAATAAATCATTAATGCCAATTAATAAGTCAGCATCCTCAATTTTATAAGTACCAATTTTTTCTTTTTCCTGCAATAAGCCTACAATATCAGTTAGATAGTATTCATTTTTAGCATTATTGTTGGTAATTCGTTCTAAAGCCCAAAATAACTTTTGGTTATCAATAACATATAGCCCGCTATTAATTTCTTTAATTAGTTTTTCTTGCGCTGAACAATCTTTTTCTTCTCTTATTGCAATAACATTGCCCGTTTTATTCCGGACAATCCGACCGTAAGAAAAAGGATTTTCCATATCAGTAGAAACAATGGTCATCGCATGTTTCTGATTATTGTGATAATCAATCGCCTCATTAATCGTTTTAGAATCAATAAGTGGTGTATCGCCTGCCAAAACTATCGTAATACCTTTTAAATCTTTCATCGCAGGAGCGGCCATTTTAACAGCATGCCCTGTTCCTAGTTGTTCGCTTTGAACAGCATAATTAACGGAATCCTTTAGCATTTCCTCAAACACTTCTTTTTTATGCCCGACAATTGTCCAGATATCTTTTATTCCCGCTGCCCTTAGGCTTTCCAGAATGTACTTGATCATTGGTTTTTGATAAAGCGGATAAGCACACTTTGGTAATTCTGTTTTCATTCTTGTGCCCTTACCTGCCGAAAGAATTATTGCGTATTTATTCATCACTATCCAACTCCTTTAACTTTTTTCTGATACGAAGAATCGTGTTATAAATGCTTTTTGCATTATAGCCTGTCAACTTAACTATTTCATTGATTTTTTTGTTTTGCAAAAAATATTCATCAAAAATAGTTTGTTCCCGCTGACTTTTAAATTTACTCTGACGATATTTAGCCAGACGTTCTTGAACTACATCAGAAGTTTCTTCAACATCCAAGTTGAAAGCCTCCTGATAGAGGCCTGTCATTTTAGTGTCTGAGTTTCTTTTCTTTCCTAAAACAATAAAATGTCTTTCTAGACACATCTCGAAAAAGCGCAGAAAAGTTTTACCATATTTTTCATTATAGGTAAAAATTGTTTTGTAAAGAATGATTAATCCTTCCTGTAAATAATCATCTTTTTGAATATTGTAAATTCTGAATGAGTTAATTTTTAAGCCGATAAAATTCTTATACTTTTCAAACATAATATTCAACGCCTCTTCACTTTGTTCATGCTTAATCATGTACAATAGCTCATAGTCATTGTAATATTTGAAAATCATTTTATTTCCCTATTTCTCCTTACTATTTCATACATCAAAATACCACAACTCACGCTCGCATTTAATGAGTTGATTTTGCCATACATTGGAATTTTTACTACATAATCACAATTTTGTTGGACTAACTTTCTGATACCACTACCCTCACTACCAATAATTACACCTATAGATCCAGTCAGATCTACATCATAGATTGTTTTTTCACCGGACATATCTGTACCAACAATCCAAAAGCCGCGCTTCTTAAGCGTCTCAATCGTACGGTTAAGATTATTAACCGAAATTATTTTAACATATTCTAAGGCGCCTGCCGCAACTTTAACAACCGTTGCGTTTAATGAAACCGAACGATTTTTAGGAATAATAATGCCTGCGATTCCTGCCGCTTCGGCAGTGCGGATAATCGCTCCTAAATTTACCGGATCTTCAAGTCCGTCTAAAATAATAAAAACTTGCGTTTTACTTTGATCAATAACATCTTCCAATTCATAATATTTATAGCCTTCAGCTAAAGCCCCATATCCTTGATGAAGACCCAAATAGCGCTTATCCATTTCATTTCTGGATAAAATATTAATTTTTATCTTCTTATCAGCACAAAGTGCTAAAAATGAAGAATCGGTAGTTTTTACAGTTTCAAGAATATTGATTTCTGTAATTTTGCGATTGGCTCTTACAGCCTCTTTAACAACATTTCTTCCAAAAATCTTAATCATATTTGCGTTATGCTGTTAAGCAGAAAATTAATTTGTTTACGACACCAAGGCACAACATTACTTAAAAGTTTAATCAATAAACTTGAAGCCTGAACTAAACATACTAAGAAAATAATTTGCTTTAAATCGAGTGGCTCGCGCGGATTAAGACTTGTTTCCCAAAAAGGATGAAAGTCAAAGAACATTCCTAAAAATAATGCGCAAACAATAAAAAGTAAGAACATAATACCAAACAACATTTTCCGGACAATATTAAACGGCGAACACACTTTCTTTAAAACCATCATACAGGTAAATGTAGCACATATTACAATCAAAGTTGGTGTTTTATCAACGATTATTGTTTCTCCATTTAAACCTTCCGTAACAATAAAAAGTCCTAGTTGTTCTTTTAAAGCATAAATAATCAGCGTTAAAACAACTATCGTTAATGCTCCGGGTAAGGCATTCTTTAAGACATTTAATAAGAATTTACCTTTAACTTGTCGGTTATTAGGCTCAATAGCTAAAATTAACGAAGGAATACCAATAACTAAAAGATCGATTAAAATTAACTGGGAAGGTGAAATAGGATAACGTCCGTTATTGCTTAAAGCAATTAGCGCCAGCAAAAATGAAAAGATTGTTTTTGTTAAAAACAAAGTCGACACTCTCTGAACATTATTTATAACTCTACGCCCTTCATTTACAACTCTAGGTAATGAGGCAAAATTAGAATCTAATAAGACCAAATGACTGACGTTTCTGGCCGCTTCTGATCCGGAAGCCATCGCAATACTACAATCAGCCTCTTTAAGCGCTAATATATCATTAACTCCATCTCCGGTCATCGCAACCGTGTTTTTGTTTTTCTTTAATGTTTGAATAATCAATTTCTTCTGATTTGGCGTAACCCGGCCAAAAACAGCATATTTATCAACCGCTTTAATTACTTCTTTATCGGTCATACCATCTAAGTTAATAAATTTATCCGCATCAATAACGCCGGCTCTTTCCGCAACTTTAGCTACTGTCATTGGATTATCTCCGGAAATGACTCTAACTTTAACGCCGTGAGTATTAAAGTAATTAATGGTAGTAATCGCTTCTTTACGAATCGTATCTTCAATTAAAATCAAGGAAACGGGTAATACTTCTCCTGTAATTTCTTCTTTGCTGATTTTTCCTTTTGAATGTGCTAGTAGTAATACTCTTAATCCTTCAGCCGCATATCTTTCAACGTCTCTTTCAACAAGATGAAAATTATCTTTTAAGATTATCTCTGGCGCTCCCATAAGAAATACCCCGTATTTCTCTAATTCAATAGCGCTGAATTTACGGGCAGAGGAAAACGGTAAGGTTTTTAAAGCTCTGACTTTCCGGCTTTTGCCAAATTTCTGTTCAAGTGCCACGCTTGTTAAATTTTGATCGTCTAAAACTGTAATCATTGTTGAAATTATCGTAGTTGATTTCATTCCGGCTTCGTTTGGATATTCTACAAGTCCGTTTACTGTCATTGTTCCATCAGTAATTGTTCCTGTTTTATCTAAACATAAAACATTAACACGAGCTAACATCTCAATACAATATAATTCCTGGACTAGTGTATTAATCTTACCAAGGCGGATTAAGCCAACAGCTAAGGTAATACTTGTCAGTAAGAAAAGTCCTGAAGGAATCATCCCAATCATTGCGCCTGATGTTTTGATAATTGTTTCGCGGGTCGCTGGTTCTATAAAACTATTGTTATTTTGCAAAAAGTATAAAGCCATTCCCATCGGAATAATTATAATAGCTACAATCCGAATAATTAATTTCAAAGATTTTAATAAATCTGATTTAGGCTTAATATATTTTTTTGCCTGACTGGTAAGTTTTTGGATATAAGCGTCTGCGCCAACTTTGTCAACGATAGCTTTACAGGTACCGGAAATAACAAAGCTTCCGGAAAACAAATTATCTCCAGGTTTTTTTATTACCGGATCTGATTCTCCTGTCAGTAAAGATTCATCTACTTCAATAATATTTTCTAAGACGATCGCATCACTACAGATTTGTTTCCCTGAAGATAAAAGTAATATATCATCTAATACTAAATCAGAAATTGGAATCTCCTGAACTTCTTTATCACGAATAACAACCGCAACCGGAGCGGAAATTAATGAGAGAGAATCTATTGTTTTTTTAGCTTTAATCTCCTGAATAATACCAATAATCAGATTAGATGTGACGATTAATAAAAAAACCATATCCAAATAAGCGCCAACACTTAAAAGCCAAGCACCAATCGAAAAATTAAGGAGGTTGAAAAATGTAAAGGTGTTACTTATAATAATACCGGAAATAGTTTTAGTACTTCCTTGCTTTACGGCATTTCCCATGCCACTTTCAATTCTCGCTTCAACTTCTTCAGTAGACAAACCTTCCTCAATATTAGGTACTCTCCTAACAACTTTTACCTTCTCCTTAACTTCTTTAAGGGCTTGTTTCGGTTCGTCTTCTTCTATACTTCTGATAATTTCAAAAGTTTCCGCTTGTGGTTCGATAACTGCCTCTTCTATTGTTTCAGTTATTGGCTGTTCGGTTTTTTTTCGTTTATTCCGGGGGGAACTTGTCTTTAATTCATCATTATTCTCTTTTTTCACGCTTTTCCCTCACAATCTAAAAAATTAATAATTAATGTAAATAATTCCTTTATTCTATCTAGATTATTTTCTAAATATAAATAACCAATCAGGGCTTCGAAACCTGTTGCTTTATGTTGTACTTCTGAGGACAATTTCTTTCTGGAATTACCCGGCTTAGCATTACGACCCTTTTTAAAGATTTCAATTTCAGCCTCTTTAAGAATATTATTTGTCAAAAAATAATTTATAAACTTGACTTGACTGTCGCTTCTAGCTAAAAGCGTTGCTTTTGCGTGAAGTTCTTTAACTTTTGTCATTCCTTGGCTAATTAAAAACTTTCTGATAATCAGTTCATAATAAGCATCGCCAATGTAAGCTAAAGTTAATCCATTTAATTCTCTGGCGTTCATCCAATAATCTTCATTTCCTGAAGTTTTGTCCTTAAACGATCGGCTTCAACAAAGTTCTTAGCTTTTCTGAAATCTTCCCACTTTTGATAAAGCGCCAATACTTCTTCATTAAGTTTTGGCAGTTCAATAATAATCCCCAAAATATCCAGAATAACTTTTAAAGAATAATAACTCTCTTTCAGAGTTTTTATATCTTCCGTTCTTAAGGCATTATTAATGTTCTTAACTAAAACAAATATCTCTGTAAAAACATTAGGAAGATTGAAATCATCTTCGATATGCTTTTCTATTTTTTCAATTGCTGGTTTGTCATAAATTACTTCATTATCTTTTAGAAGCGATAATTTTAAATAAGCGCCTCTGTAAGCCTGATCGATTTTAGCAAGTATCAAAACCGATTGATCAAGAAGTTCATAACTAAAGTTAATATTAGCCCTATAAGGTGAATTCAAAATAAAAATCCTAATTACAGCGGCCGGATAACTTTTAAGTAAATCTCTAAGTAAAACAACATTATTTAAAGATTTGCTCATCTTTTCATTATTAATATCAAGTCTGCCGACATGAACAAAAAACCGCGAAATATTATGACCGTGCAAAGCTTGGCTTTGAGCTATTTCATTCTCATGATGCGGAAAAACTAAATCTGCACCTCCGCCGTGAATGTCAATTTCCTGTCGGTTGAATAATTTGTTAATCATTGCGACACATTCAGTATGCCAGCCTGGTCTTCCTAAACCAAAAGGACTAGGATATTTAATACCTTCTGCTGTTTTTTTCCAGAGTGTAAAATCTTCCTGTGATTTTTTATCCGGATTTTCATTGATTCTTACATTCTCTTTAAGCTGATCCTGAACTTGATTGCTAAGCGTCCCATAATTTGGCGCTTTTTTTACTTCAAAATAGACATCGCCATCAACATTATAAGCATAACCAGTTTTGATTAATGTAGAAATAATTTCGCTGATTTCAGCAAGATAGTCGGTAGCGTAAGGCACAAATTCGTATGGTTTACAAGTTAAATCGCCAACATCCTTGAAAAATTCATCGGCATATTTTGTTGCGACCTCTTTTTCACTAATGCCTTCCTCTTTAGCTCTTTTAATTATTTTATCATCAATATCTGTTATATTTGAAGCACAAACAACTTCAAAATTTTTATATTGAAAATAGTTTCTGATAAAATCAAAAAAAATCACCGGCCGAGCATTTCCAATATGAATGTAGTTCCAAACCGTAGGACCGCAGACATACATTGAAATTTTTTGATCGAGAACGATAAATTTTTCTTTGCGGTTAGTCAGGGAATTATAAATATACATAGTTTTCTCCCCCCTTGAAATAATTTTCTATATCTTTTATATTATATATAAAATCAAAATTATTACAAGAAAATATTTTTTAAATCCATTAAAATTACACAAAATCTTTGGAATAATAAATGACATTTTTCAGTTTTTGTAAAATTTCAACCATTGCCCAAGTATCTTGTTTACAGTATTCTACTAATGCCTGATAAAGTCTTTTGAACTCATGCTTCTCAATCTCTGGAAAACGGGCATAAGTAAAAACCGCATCCATACCATTAGCCACAATCATTTCTTTGTAAGAAAGATCGCTAAAAATTGGTAAAACTTTCTTAATCGAAAAAGATCCTTCTAATCGATTATGATAAAAATTAATCTCTTTTGCGATATCTTCGGTAAAGCCTAACGTCTGATAAAGCTTGGCGTTTCCTTTAACAATATCTAGTAAATCAAAAATTCGTTCGCGAATCGATAGAATATTGTCTTTTAAATCCGGAAATAATTCGGCCATTTCTTTTAGTCTTGTTCTTTCAAAAGCCTGATTATAAACTAATACCGATCCTTTATCGTCTTTGATAAATTCGCAAAGTTTACTCATAAGTTCTTTTCTGCAGTCCTCATGATTTTCGGCTAAAAAACTATAATGATCTTTCTCCTTATCACACTCTCCCGGTTTTCTTTCAATATGTAGCGAAAATTGGAAAAGACTTTGGGAGTAGCATTTTTCGCCTTTAAATCGAGGTAGCGGACAAGGAAATGTTTCAAAATCCAAATGATAAATCGGATATCTGATTGCTTCAATTCCTGCTTTAATTTTCTGATGGTGAAAGAATGCTATTTTATTATCTATACAGTCACGCTGTATAATGTTATTTCTGCGGGATAGCCATTCATAAGGAATATCAGTCGCATGATAATAGCCTTGATTATACAATTCTAAGGCACTTAATTTTTCTTTACTAAAGCCATGGTGACTTCCCATATAAGCAAAAATGGAATTTTCTTTTGGCAATTGATCAAAACAAATGCTTAGAAACGGACATTCTTTAATTTTTTTGCGCTGACAAGAAATACTGACAGGGCATTTTGAAGCATCCATATTATTTAAATTTTCTTCGACTTCTTTAAAATCATTAACGATTAGTTTTTGATATTCTTCGGTAATTGAAGTCAAGTCAATGAAGCTAACTATATCATCAGTGTAAATTATTTCGCCATCTTTATCAACTCTGCCATCGTGGACATATTCACTGTTTAAGACAACAAGATAATATTTTGCTTTTTTAAAATCCCAGTTTTCCTTGTTTTCTGATTGTTCAATTACAAAGCGCTGATATGCTAAGTCAAAAACATATTGCCCGCAGTCATTGAATTTATCAAAAAGCTTTTTTCGGAAAGCAGAATATTTTTCATCATTAAGCAAATCCGGTTGATAATGATCTTTTAAAACTAATATTTGCGGATCATCAATTTTCGGCGTAAAAATCGACTCTTTGATTTTTTTTATATTTGGACCTAGATTAAGAAATTTTTTGCTTGTAGTGGCTTTAGTCTCAAAAACAGAGAATGTATTGCCATTTGCCAAAAAGCCGTCAAGAAAGCAATAAAAGCGATAATCCTCATAAAAAGCCTGAAACTTTTTTTGATCGTAAGTATTTAAACTAAAGATAACATCTGTGCCAAACTTACGGGAAACAACCGAACCGGCGAGCATTTCAATTTTCCGATAATATGGCATCATTGCCTCTAACTGTTCATTATGCTTAAAAATTAAATCCTCATCGTCTTCGTCATACATTGACATATAGAGTTCATTTTTTTTAGCTTCCGCTTCTTCTTCTAACAAATCTTCATAAGATATGGTAGCTAAAAGTTTTTTCTTATGTATTTCATCAAGTGCACAGTAACGACGACATCTACTGTAATTAATGAAGCGTGTTTTAGAAATCACCTTTACCCTCCTATCTTTGAAAAAAAAGACTTTTTTTCAAAGTCTTTATCTCAAACGTATTCTACCACCGTTTAAATTTGTTAAATCCCATATGTCAGCACTGAAATTGAGAGACTCTTCTTCACCTATATAAAAAGACAAATCATTTAATTGATTAAGAGATACTGTTGAGGAATCAGGAGTAGTGTTGACAATAAGACTAGTACCCACCCAAACAAATAAATTAACATTTTCAAATACATTTACAGAACCGATAATCGGTACAGGCATCGCTACAGAATTAATAAACCTTGGCGCTCCATATATAGCGCCAATACGATAATCAGTTGCGACTTCTTGTTCAGTTGTCTGAAACACAATTTCTAAATCACTTAGACTATAAGAATTAATTAATCTACAAAAAACTCCTGTAAAAGCACCGACTAAACCACCTAAATGAATATGTCTAACCTCTCTGGCAGTAACGGTAATGGATGCAGCGCTATAAACATTTTCAATATCACCATTGCCAAAACGACCAACTATTCCGCCTGCTGTTACAGAACTATTAACATTAGCCGCTGAAACATTTGTATGTTCTGCCTGTATTGTTCCCTTAAAGAATGAATCTCTGATATCAGCTCTAGTTTCGCCGGCAATTCCACCAACAAAAATTTCGCCGCGTTGAGAAGTAACATTAATATGAATATTTTCCGCAAAAGTGCGACTGATTTCCCCTAGTGTGTTTTCGATTTCTTCTTGTCTAGTCATTAAACCAACAATACTACCGATAAAAATATTGCGGTCATTAACTGCCTGAAATTCAGAATCAGTAATACTAGAGTTTAAAATTCTAAAATCATTAGTTCCGGCGATTCCGCCAAAATTAGAGTTTATACGTGTTGAGCCTGCGTCAACTGTTAAATTTCTGATATGAACATTTTCGATTGTTCCTAGATTAATTCCAGCCACAACACCAAAATTATCAATTGAACGGTTAACAACAGTTCCTGCCTCATTTTTTGTATCGAAATTGATGTTCTCAAAATTCAGATTTTTAACGATACCACCTGTCGCAATAGTCGCAAATATTCCTAAATGAAAGTTAGCTGTTGTAGTATCAAAATTATAAATATTTTTAATTGTGAACCCTTGACCATCAAATTTTCCGGAAAATCTTCTGTCTCTTGTACCAATAGCTCTAAAAGGAATCCGCGTTTGGTCAAAGTTAACATGATAATTAAAATCCAAGTCATTCATTAATCGGAAATGACCGGAAAGATCATCTTCGATTGCTAATAGTTCAGTAATTGTTGTGATTTCAATTGGATTATATTCTGTCCCAAGATCAATAGTTCTAAAGGTTTCTTCTAATAAATCCGTATGTTCACCACTAGTTCTCTTAATGACTAATCTATAATCTCTATCTGCCTCTAAACCATCAAAAGTAATATCCATGACTGTACGATTGAGACTCCTTGAAGGGCGTTCTCTTTCTCTGCCTCGCTCATCTTCATAAAATAAATGCGCTCTTAAGACAGCACTGACATTATCGTTTCTGGCTTGTGGATCGTTAACTACTATTCGTAGATTAATCGAATTTCTTGTAACTGATGTTCTGCCCTCATCAATTCTGACAGTTACTTCACCAGAATTCCGACAGCCCGCTAAAACAAAAACTAATATAAAAACTCCAAAAAGGATTTTCAGCTTATTAACCATAAAAACACTCTCCTAACAATGTTTTAATATTATACCGCATTTTCGGCTTATTTTCAAGAAAAAATCAGCAAAAAGATGAAAAAGCCCGCAAAAAACTCCGTAACTGTTTAATAAAAAACGAACTTTTGTTATATTCACTTAAATCTATCTTATCCGATAGTAAAAGATCATGTTCAAAATCTCGATAAAATTCCTGAACTTTAGGACCACAGAAAACTAAAGTCGATTCAAAATTGGTATCCATGCTTCGCATATCAAAGTTTGCACTACCAACTGAAACAACTAAATTATCAATAATTAACAACTTACTGTGAACAAAAACTTCATTATATTCAAAAATCTCGATGCCTGCCTTTAAAAGTGTAGAATAATATGCTTTAGTAACTTGATTGACTAATATTTTATCCGCTTTACCTGGGACAAGAATTTTAATCCTGCAGCCACGTTCGGCTGCTATAAAAAGCGCTCTTATTAAGGAATCATCAGGGACTAAATATGGTGTAGCTATTCTAATTTCTTGTCTGGCAAAGCTAATCATTTCTAAATAGCTATGCTTGATTTTCTTTTTATTTCCATCTGGTCCTGATTCTAAAAATATACAATTATTCAGTCCATTAACTTCAACAATCTCTACACTGGGATTTAATATTTCTTTTGATAAATAATACCAGTCCTTCTTAAAAACTTCAAGCAATTCATTAATAATTAAGCCCTTAACTAAAACACCGCTATCTCGGCAGTAATTAAATCTTTTACTAGGATATAAATATTCATTAGCCACATTAAATCCACATACTAGACCGAACTTACTATCGATAACACAAATCTTCCGATGAAAGCGAAAATTAGCGCCGGTTCTTAAATAATTATTTTTCAACTTTGTAAAAATATTAATTTTTATAAATTTCAGTGATTCTATAAATTTCTGATCACGAAATTTTTTCTTTGTAATTATTCCATCGAAAATAATTTTAACTTCAACACCTGCTTTTCCTTTTTCATTTAATAGTTCTAACAATCTTCTTCCTGTTTTATCTGTTTTAAAAATAGCGAACTCCATAAAGATATATGATTCTGCCTGCTCAACTAAAGAAAACAATCTCGGAAAGAATGCATCACCGTTTCGAAGAACTTCAATTTCTGTTTCGTTTTTTCTAACAGTTTTCCCCGATATTAAATGTAATCTTCGAAAGATTTCATCTCCTTCATTATTTTTATCATAAATAAACGCTTCCGGTTTTAAGGTCGGATAGTGATGAAAGTTAGTCACAATTGTTGTACGCTTAAGCATAATGAAGATTAAAAACCCTAAAAAAGGCAGTGGCACTATAAAAGAAATAAACGGAACAAGATAGCTTTTATTATTAAAAACTGCGTGTGTTCCCCACTGCATATAAAAGATATTTGAGGCAATATAAATATAAAGAAATCTTATTTTGAAGAAGAAAAGTAAAGTTAAAAGTACTGTTAAATAAACACTCATAAATAAAACTGCTTTGATACAAAGCTTACCCATAAATATCAAGCCTCTTAAAATATTGTGGCTGATTTTCGCTAAAATAAAAGCCTAATTTACATAAAAAGGCTTTTTTAAATTAATAAATTTCTTTAATTATTTTTTTCAAGCGCGCCTGAACTTTCTTTTTGCCTAAAATTTCCAATGATTTATTTAAATCCGGTCCATGTAACATAAAGGTAGTCGCAATTCTAATCGGCATAAATAAAGTTTTACCCTTTATACTCGTTTCTACCTGAATCTTTTTAATAACTTCTTTAATATTTTCTTCGTTTATAATTTTAATATTATTTAATTCTTCAGTAAATTTTAGAAGTACTACTTTACCGCTTTCTTCTTTTAAAATATCCAGACATTCTGAATCAAGGCTATTATTATCATTAAAAAATTCTTCTACAAAAGAAACTATCTGTTTGCCAAAAGCTGTTCTTTCCTGAAATAAAGAACAAAGCTTTTTAACATGCTCAAAATCATTAATATCTATTCCTGAATTAACTAAGTGTGGCATACACATTTCTGTAAAATCATCTAAATCTAATTTCTTTATATATTCTTTGTTTATATACAGTAATTTATCTTGATCAAAGAACGCTGGTGCTTTTGATAATCTTTTTGGATCAAACTCTTTAACAAACTCTTCAATAGTCATTATTTCTTCGTTATTTTTCGGACTCCAGCCCAAAAGCGCAATGAAATTAAATAAAGCTTCCGGCAAATAACCTAATTCAAGGTATTGCTGGATAAACTGGACAATTGAAGGATCCCTTTTGCTTAATTTCTTTTTCTCAGCATTTACAATTAACGTCATATGTCCAAAAACCGGAACTTCCCAATTTAAAGCCCTATAAACCATAATTTGTCTTGGCGTATTAGGTAGATGTTCTTCACCTCTTAGAACATGTGTTATGTCCATTAAGTGATCGTCAACAACAACCGCAAAATTATAAGTCGGAATGCCGTTATTTTTAACTATAACCCAGTCACCAATATCGCTTGACTGAAAAGATAAGTCTCCTCTGACTAAATCTGAGAACTCATAAACTTCTCCTGCAGGAACTTTAAATCTTATCGCAAAAGGCTTATCTTGCTTTTGCTTGTCGATGCATTTGCGTGAATAGTGAATATTATCAATACCGGCAGCTTTTTGCGCTTCCCGCTCTTTTTCCAGTTCATCACTTGTACAAAAACATTTATAAGCTAATCCTTTTTCTAGTAAAAAATCTGCATACTTTTTGTAAGTGTCTAATCTTTCTAACTGACGATAAGGAGCATATTTACCTGGGTTTTCCGGTGATTCATCATAATCAAGTCCTAACCATTTAAGTCCGTTTAGCTGTGACGCTTCTCCGTCTTTAATATTTCTTTCAACATCAGTATCTTCAACTCTAATAATAAATTCACCATTAATACTTCTAGCATAAAGCCAGTTAAAGATCGCGGTTCTGGCACCTCCAATGTGAAGTAAGCCGGTTGGGCTTGGTGCATATCTGAATCTATATTTTTTATTTTGCATGTTATTAAACCTCGTTTAATAAATTATATAATATTTTATCTATTTTTTCAAGTAAACTAAATTTATTAGTGATTTTTATGACTAGATACTGTTTATTATTTAACGCATAAGAAAAAAAGGAATCTCTTTTCAGAAAACTCCTTTTTAGTCTTTATTAATTAGTTATCCCATCTAGCAAATAAAGTTACATGTGTCGCTCCTTCAGCGATATATGTTACTCTGGTTCCCTCTTGGAAATCTGCCGTAGTATACCATCCTAAGAAAGCATAGTCTGCATGCCAAGGAGATTGTAATACAGCTATTCCTCCTAAAGCAGGCACTCTTGGATTTAAATTTGGCATAGTTGGAAAAAAATCATTACTATTAATGGCTTGTGGTTGCGTTAAGAAATGATTCACAGCAAACTGCGGAAGTCTTGGCGAAGCAACCCAAGAAGCGCCCCAAAAAGTTTGTGCTGGATTTATTGCGCGAGTATAAGCGTCCAGTGCATCACCAAAACCTAACCATTTAGCTCGCATTTCATGATTATAGAAAAATCTTGTCTGATCTGTTCCTTCTCTGGCTGCTGCAATCCATAACGCATCTGCAACATTAGCGGCTAATCCACCGATCGCCCCTGTCAAGCCTCCAGATTGCCATACACCTCGGAAGCCACTTAAGCCTTCTTCGCCATGTATAAAAGTTTGTAAATCAGCAACAACAACATGAGAGTTTGAACTTGATCTCATAAAAGTGTGAACATCTGTTAAGAAATCTGTCATTAATTGGTACAACGTATGGTGACTCCACGTTCCGCCATTTAAAACGTAAGTTATTAAGTCAGCAGGAATTGGTTCAAAGTTTGCATAAAGGGCAATGTTTCCTTCTTGCGTTATTTGCGTAATAACTTCACCTGTAAAACTAGGATTATCAAACCAGCCTAGGAAAATATAATTATCTTTTGATGCTGGTTGTAATGTTATTGGCAAATTACTACCAAAGAATGTAGCAGGATTATCAGCGTGATTTACTCCGCCGTTTAATACATAACTTATAGTATAAACTGTTTCTGCCTCAAAGTTAGCATAGAGAGTAATGTTTCCAGCTTGCATTATTTTCTCAATTGCCTCTCCTGTAAAACCAGGATTATCAAACCAACCTAGGAAAATATGTCCTATTTTATGTGCTGGAAGTAATTGAACAGGCAGATTGCTAATTAAAAATGTTTCTGGATTATTAACATGATTTGTGCCACCGTTTAATACATATGTAATTGTAGATTCCTCATCTAATACAAAGTTTGCATAAAGGGTGATGTTTCCTTCTTGTGTTATTTGCGTTATTGCCTCTCCTGTAAAACCAGGATTATCAAACCAGCCTAGAAAAACATGATCATCTTTTGTTGCCGGTTGTAACTGAATAGGCATTTCACTAGATAAAAATATATTTGGATTATTAACATGATTTGTGCCACCATTTAATATATATGTAATTGTATATTGACCGTCTGGTACAAAGTTTGCATAAAGGGTGATGTTTCCTTCTTGCGTTATTTGCGTTATCGCCTCTCCTGTAAAACCAGGATTATCAAACCAACCTAGAAATACATGATCATCTTTTGTTGCTGGCTGTAACTGAATAGGCAGAAGACTTCCAAAGAAAGTCTCTGGATTATCAGCATGATTTACTCCGCCATTTAATACAAAACTAATCGTATAAACTGTTTCTGCCTTGAAATTAGCAAATAGCACAACGTTCCCATTTACATCTATTTCCTCAATCGCCTCACCATTAAACTCCGCATTATCAAACCAACCTAGGAAAATATGTCCTACTTTTTGCGCGGGTTGTAATTGAATAGGTAACTCGCTAATATTAAAGACAATTGGATTATCAGCATGATTTGTTCCACCATTTAAATGATATATGATTGTATAATATCCTGGAAGTGCTACCCATTTTGCATAAAGCGAAATATGACCAGCTTCTGTTATTTGTGTTACTGCTTCACCACTGAAATCACTATTTGCAAACCAGCCTGCAAATGTATGCCCTATTTTTCTTGGCGTTAGAATCGCAAGAGGTAAGTTGCCTTCTGTAAATGTTGCTGGAAGTTCTGGTGCTGCTGGCATAAATTCTGTATTAGGTGCATTTGCTGGTGCCCCTGCACGAATATCTAGAATCCAGTCAATAAATCTAATTCCACCCGCAAAGCGGTCATTCCATAAAGTTTGAGCTGCATTAACTCTAATCATATATAAATTGATTTGGTCAAAGAAAGGCAGCCATCTTTCACGATATTCAGGATGGTAAATAAAGAAGTTTTCTGCAATTCCTAAACTAGGATTAAAGTCACGATAGCCAATTGCGAATAATAGAGGCATTATTTCACCTGAAATCGAACTTCCAACTCTAAACGTTCCATTAAATCCTGCAGTATTACCTGCACCATGAATAAATGTATTAACATTTGGCGTAAGTCCTGCGAAACCACGTACTGTTAAAAAAGCATGAAGATCCGTTAAAAACTCTTCGAATAAATTTTCTGGACTTAAAAAGCCAAAAGTTCCACCATTAAGTTCTATATTAAGATTAAAGACCGGTTCTGCTTCCCACTTCGCAAAAAGATCAACATCTCCTGATTGGCCTTCGTGAAGAGCTACGATTTCTGAACCTGTAAATTCAGCATTATTAAACCAGCCAAGGAAAATATAGCCTTCTCTTGTTGGCGCTCCTAAAACTAAAGGTAACATTGTACGATTGTAAGTTTTCGGATTGTCAGCGTGATTTACTCCGCCATCAAGATGATAAGTTACATCATAATCAACAATTTCTGCCCATTTAGCAAAAAGATCAAAACTTTCATCAGCTGCATTAAGTACAGTTACTGCTTCACCTGTAAAATCAGCATTTCCAAACCAACCTAGGAATACATAACCGTCTTTTGTTGGATTTAAAAGCGTAAATGGAAATTGAGATTGATATAAAACTGCCGGATTGTCAGCGTGATTTACTCCGCCATCAAGATGATAAGTAATAACAACCGGTATTTCAAAATTAGCATAAAGTCTTACATCTCCTGATTGAGTTATCTGCGTAATAGCTTCACCAGTAAATTCAGGATTCGCAAACCAACCAAGGAAAGTGTAACCTTCTTTTGTTGCCGGTTGTATAGTTAATGGTAAATCACTAACTAAGAAAGTTGCCGGATTATCCGCATGGTTTACTCCACCATTTAAAATATAAGTAATATCATATTCTGCATCTGCCTCAAAACTAGCATAAAGTCTAACATTTCCAACTTGAGTAATCTGACTTACCGCTGCTCCAGTAAACTCAGGATTCGTAAACCAGCCAAGAAATACATAATTTTCTCTTGTTGCCGGCTCTAATGTTAATGGTAAATCATTTACCGTAAATGTTGCCGGATTATCCGCATGATTTATTCCACCATTTAGCGTATAAGTTATCG
>Ga0123355_10002555_pt1 | contig 25790 bp, 15 predicted proteins | sample TergutEmb28metaG_3_FD_89872 | JGI IMG/M metagenome (GOLD analysis project Ga0123355, IMG submission 89872) | Embiratermes neotenicus P1 segment gut microbial communities from Petit-Saut dam, French Guiana - Emb289 P1 | ecosystem: Host-associated > Arthropoda: Insects > Digestive system > Gut ...
ACTTGTTTGCATTTTTATGTCAAATTTCCACACAAACTCACCTGCGAAACTACTTAAATCTTTAAGCTGTTATTGAGTTATATTTTTAACTTTACGTTTTAATAGGAGATGGGAAAATGAATATTTTTTAAAATTAATGTTAAGTGCTGGAATAGCCCAATTAATATAGTAACTAGTTAACGGTTTGTATGACCGAAAAAAATGTGGTTGAATTCTTGGGTGTGACAAGAAATATTTGTTTACCAAAACTAACAGGCAGGGTGTGAGACACCCATCTCCTGGTCAGTGGGTAGAGGGCGTTCTTCTCTGGGGTTAGAGCAGCCCGGGGAATACAATTTCATTCACATCCATCTAATACTGGCGTTAAGACTTAATGCAGTTTTACGTCTACTCATGGACAACTTTACTTTTGTTATTTCCTTTCTGGGTAATTTATGTAATTCGAAGTTTAAAACTGAACGCTTTGGTGCATATTTAATGCTTTCCAATACAAAATGCTGCACGGTTAAAGATTTTTACTGACTCGAGTACACAGTCATAAAACATAAAACTTAAACTCTTCGACGTAATGTGGACGTTTCTCAGTCACGCATGTTGAACCTGTGTGCTGTGGATGAGTGACAGACTTCAATTTCAATATACCTTCACTCAGCCCCTCGGCACTGTCTGTCAGTGAGAGGTAGGCAACGCAATGTAGAACTACAACTACTGTACTGGTAACAGACAACCCGCCCGTCACATGAGATTTATGGGCCAAATTCCATAGCAGCCCTTCCCCAAGCTCTTGTCTCACTTTCTCTTTACACCATCCCTCTCCTCACTCACCCCTTTCACTTCTGTCTTCACCCAACTGTCTACATGTCGACATTTCGCAAGGAGAGGCCCTGCAGTTATGCGGAAAACAAGGCTTGTGTGGGGTCAGGATGCTGTTCAAATAGGTGACATGCTATGTAATTCCGAAACGGAGTTACTGTAGAGGACAGAGGGAATAGAAAAGAATTTTCAAATTAAAATTCGCTGCTTCAGATGTCTGCGTTGAAGACAAACCCAGCTGCAGTGAAGTAACAATCTTCCTGAAATTTCGAGTAAAATAAAATAGAAATTCCAAAATGTATCGGATACTTTAAGAGTATTGTTAATACCAAATGGAAACATGTCTATAAAGTGAATTTTTAATGTACAAACATAAGGTGTTGTAAGGAAATTAATTAGCGAGTGTTTTTAATGTGTGACTTTAGCAAGTAACAACCTGGCTCCCTGAAAATGATCTTAGGATCGAAACATGTTGGAGCGATTTTAAATGTTTTAATGTGAAATTTTATGTAAGTGCATTAGTTGGTATAATTAAGGTGACTTTAAATTATATATTAGTATTCATAGCAACGTATTTTACTCATTGCAGTTATCAATACCAGAAGCTGCAATTACAGCTGTACGAGCTCCTGATGATGTGTGTCAACACCCGAAACATGTAGAGCTGCCTACAGAAATGTAATATACTGAATAAGTCATATCTTGTTGGAAAGTTATTAAATTCTATTCATGATGCACGGAGCCATGTATATAAAATACGTTTTAGAGCTTGATAGAGTCTTCAAAGAAGTGTTGAAGTATACGAGAGAATACTTGCGAGACGTGTAGTTTTCGTTCCGTGGAACGTTTAAAGTAGCGAACGTATAAACAGCTTAGGTTCAAAATTATGCAGGTGTATAATGTTTGAAAGTAGAGGAAGAGTAACGTGTAAAAGACTGCATGCTGATGACGACAAAAAATTAGATTAAAAAGAGCGAAGGGTAAATTATGAGAGAGGAAAAGTTTTCCTACTTCCAGACGCAAAGAAATCAGTTCTGGTAGTAAGAGACCCAGCCTCAAAGTTGATTTTCTCTGATAAATTGATTATTGATTAGTTTTTCGTCTCCTCGACTTAACTCGCACTCCCTTTAAAGGGGATGAGAAAGGGAAATCGGGGGAGGGGGTTACCCGCCTCAACTGGTGAAAAATGAGCCGCTAAACACGCAGAATTCCACCGTCTCCAAAACCATCTTCTTTTTCACTCTTTCCTCGTACATACCCCTATTTCAACTTTCATTCTTGGAACAGGAATGATTCGCCTTGAACACATCTCCACCTACTCGCAAACCCACAGCCGGTGTCCTGATGCTCCCGTACAAAACATCCTTCTTTTAATCTGGACCCATCCTGCCACCCAACCACACTCCCCGTTTCATTTCTATTCTGTGCCCAATTTTAGAATTGTTCTCCACCTCTTTATTAAGCAGATTCCTTTTCCAGTAGTGAAATGTAAGACTGAAACTTTGATCCGAGTTGATAATTGGAATTAATTATTTAAGCCCATACACACATTGTTCTTGTATAAATTTCGGTGGAACTGTGCCGTTGTGTGTTTCTTATCAATAAGGTGTTAATTATCCGACCAAACACAACCATACTGATGCAGTATATTAATCTCTTATTGTAAACTACAACATATTTCGGCTGTCCAGATCAGTCATCATCAGGTGGGTGCTGGATACACAGAAAAATATAAAGGGAAAGAGGCGTTCCATTTTTTATAATAATATTTCATATTTGGTATACATGTACAATAACCACTGCCACCGGGTGAAAACCCAATTGCAGTTAATGATTATTATTATTATTATTATTATTATTATTATTATATTGGGGCGGGTAGCTCAGTCGGTATAGCGACTGACTGCGGGCTGGAAGGTTCGGGATCGAATCCCGGTGGGGACGAGATTTTCCGCCCGTCCAGACCGGCCCTGGGGCCCAACTAGCCTCCTGTAAAATGGGGGTACCGGGTCTTTTCCGGGGGTAAAGTGCGGCCGAGGCGTGCTGCTGACCACTCACCCCCTTCTAGTGCCGCGGTCATGGAAGAGTAGAGTTACAACTCTACCCACCCTATGGGCCACACCGGACCTTTCTTAATTATTATTATATTGCTATAATTTGTGGCACTGTCAAGAGAGGCCTCTTTTGCTTTATATTCTTGTTTTTCTTTTGTGTATCCAGCACCCACCTGACGATGATTGATCTGGACAGCCGAAACATGTTGCAGTGTATAATAACAGACTAATACACTACATCCGTATGGTTGTGAATGGTCGGATAATTAATGGCTTGTCGATTGTTTTTCTTTTTACTTTTGAGGAATGTTTCATGTTACTAATTGTTATTTACCGACCTCACCTACCGCTGTATTTCATCCCAGGTGCCCTCTCATGTACACAAATTTGCGCATTACTGATGTAGGAAAATTTACACTCCAACCGCAGAAGGAGTTGTCTGTACAGAAGCTGATAGACTTAAAACCGATCTACCTACTGCACTACACAAAGTTTCTGGATTTTTAAAATAATTTTCGTCCAAAATAATTACTGTATGGAGTTTGTTTTTCTTTCTCTTCATCCAGTCCAGTTCCACAACAGATATTTCACCAAAATCAGTTAAGTCTTCGGAAAGAGCAGAGGAAACTTTGTTGAAGAGTTTGACAATGCTATGTTCCTGGATGTTGGGAGAGTGGGAAGCCGCGATAATATAATCAGTATAGCGATTAACTACGATCGGGAAGGCCTTTGGCCCGAAACCTGACGGAAGCAAAATTATCTCGTCTCCAAACCTCCCCAGACCCGCTCTCGAATCCAGCCCTCTTCAGTGTATTTTTCCCACCCCGGGTTAGAGCGGCTGGGGCCTGAAGTTGGCCACTATTTTCATTTAGTGCTGAGGTTAAGATTGAGTGTAGCTACACCTCTACTTCTTCATATATCTATGTGGCGTTTAGAGGGACATAATTTCCTTTATGACAGTGGGCCTGAATTTGCTCTGCTTCTTGTAAATTTCCTACTTCTGTACCAGCAGATTCGTGTGGTGTCGTTTGTGTGTCTGTAGTAACAATTTTTGTGGACGTAGTGATAGTGATATACAACTGAGCGAAGCTCTGATGCAGATCAGTGGCAAGATTATTGTAGCTGATGGAAATGGTAATTAAACAAACGAAACAACGAAGTTCTGTTTTTCGGGGTTGAATTCATATTTTTTATGCTGTTAGTTTACATTTGCATATACAGGTATGATAAAAAAGGTAAAGCTAACGTGATTCCGTTACAGGCCCGGTGTGGCCCAGAGGGTGGGTACAGGTATAGCTCTATTCTTCCAAGACTGCGTCACTAGAAGGGGGTGAGTGGTCAGCAGCACGCCCCAGCCGCACTTTGCCCTCGGGAAAGACCCGGTACCAATTTTGTAGAAGGCTGGGTGGACCCTAGGGCCGGTCTAGACGGGCGGAAAATCTCGTTCCCACCGATACTCGATCCCGGACCGTCCAGCCCGTAGCTTATTCGCTATAACGGCTGAGCTACCCGACCCACAGACAAGTATGATACAGTCATTAATTTTAAGATTTAATTCAGCATTATTTATGCTTGAAGCATTGAAATATAGCGGATATTATTTTGGGTTTCTGCTCACTTGGTTCGCATTTTTGTCAAAGCCCGAACGTGGCAATAATTGGCTTTTAAACTGAAAAGTATTCGCTTCAATTACGATTAAGTAGACAACACCGCCCGATAAGAAAAACACGACACACACCACATGGAGTAAATCCTCTTCGATCACAGATGAATAGTTTGTTGTTTGTATGGCTTATGATTTATAAAATATTGGATTCTTGCTTACATCTTCATCTTACATCAATCCTGAAAAAAACAAATTCCCAATTTTATAATTTTAATATTTTAAAATTTTATTCCTGTAATCCCAAGAGTGATGTGCAAATCTGTATACTATGGATTCCTTGAAGATGGCCCCGTGGTACTGAAACGTGTAAAACTTTATGTTTTCTGTAGGATTTTTGGTCTTTTTTTGCGTTTCTTATTTACTGTAATTAAATGTGTTAATAATGCACGGAATATATAATGTACTAAGAAATTAGTAAGTTAAAAAAATGCTTCGCCCTGAATTATATTTTTCAGTTGAAAAGTGACAAATTGTCCGAAGAATGACGCCCCGCCACTGATGCCAAACTGTTCCGACCATTATACTTTTTTACGTTTGTCTATCAATTTGATTCCCCTAGAAATGCAGGGAGAGTTGCAAGGGATAAAAGTGCGGGAATTGAAAATTAATTTTATCTGATGGAGAATACGTGATTGGTTCATGTTAGGAAAGTCTAGAGAAAAAATTTGAATTGTGTTGTAAGTCAAGCAATTATTGAAAGACTTTTCCGAGGTAAAACAATTAGCAGACTTTTCAAACAGGTCTTCAGGAAAGATATTAATCTTTAAGAAAAAGGAATGTTTAATTTTTGCATAGCTATACCTGGTGTAGAGAACACATTTCGGGGGACCGATGACATTTTCAAAGGAAAAATGTGTCACGCAAATTTGTCTAAACGCAAAATATGCATACATGAACTGAACATTTTAAATTCAGTTTTATAATTTCTGAGAAACTTCAAATGATGTGTAATTTAATCATTTACTTTAGAAAGGACTGTTAAAACCGCCACAGATAAAACAAATGTTTATTACCATTGGTATGTAGTCGCTGTTAATCTCGGAGAATTTCAGTAACGATGGTACATGAAGTTATTCACACCCCTGTCCACTGACCTCGAGCGTAAGAGGCTAAATTTTTGTAGAGACAAATTAAAAATAATCGTATTTTTAAGTCCAAAACATGTTTTCCACACATCTGAACTTTTGATAGTTGAAGAATAAGAGACCAAATTGATGTCAAAATTTATTAAGTTTTATTTCACTTCTTCTATGATCAACATGTTTCGGACATTAATATATCCATCATCAGGCGCCTATGACTTTTCTATTGTATCACCACATTGGTTGTGTGTTCTTGTTTCGATGTGTGTTGGAGTTTCGGTGTGGTTGAGTTGGGGTGGTATCCGTGTGGCAGGCTGAAGGCTGAAGCCTGCCACACGGATACCACCCCAACCCAGCCACACCGAAACTCCAACACACATCGAAACAAGAACATACAACCAATGTGGTATCCGTATGGCAGGCTGAAGGCTGAAGCCTGCCACACGGATACCACCCCAACCGAGCCCTCCGAAACTCCAACACACATCGAAACAAGAACACACAACCAATGTGGTGATACAATAGAAAAGTCACAGGCGCCTGATGATGGGTGTATAAATGTCCGAAACATGTTGATCAGAGAAGAAGTGAAATGAAACTTAATAAATTGTGACATCAAGTTGGTCTCTTATTCTTCAACTATCACAATGATGCACGGTCCAATATACATAAGATCTGAACTTTTGTCTGTGTAATAAAACACAGATACTTGAACTCCTTAGACTTAATACGCTATTCGTAAAGTTACGCACGTGTATAATCGACAACCAACTAAAATCAAGAGAATATTTCACAAATTTGTAATTGTCCATAAAAATGAACCTAAGCTTCGTCCCCACGTTTTCTGATAATTTGCAATTTTCTGGTGTCACTTGCAACACTAACACAATGCAATGGTTTGTCGGCCATGCTGAATAACTCTGTGACTTGCAGTTTAGGGGCACGAAATTTGTCGCCGCACACATTTTGTAAAACTCAGGCTTTATTATTTACACAGATTTTTAATAGTAAAGCTCAGCAAATGCTAAGATTACCGAACACGGCTTATATTACGAATGCAATAATTTCGCCTGTTGTCCAGAAATTATCCTCTTCTTGTAAAACCCAGTGGCGGTTAAACCTTTCTTCAAAACCTCGCCACTGGTCTGCATCCCGAGTCACATAAATCGACATATTAATATGCTGCAAATTTATGATCCGTATTAAAATTATTCTCCCTTCTACTCCTTAGTCTTCCAAGTGGTTTCCTTCCTTTAGATTTCGACTAAATTGTTATGAGCAGTGCACATTTAGGTAACGCGTGCTCTATGCCCTACCCATCTCCCTCTTCTCAATTTTCTCACCATAATTATATCCTGTGAAGCAGAAAATATGAACAGCTTCATTACGAAATTTTTCAGCCTTCTATCACTTCTGCCCTCGCTCAGCAGAAGCAACAAAATCAGGTACAGAGTCTGAGAAATGGAGATTTGGAAACATTCATAAGAAAGTGACCCTTTTAGGGAAAAAATATTTTTAATTATTTGTGTTGTATAGTGCCTTATGCTGAAAAGATATATACCATACAAACTATCTAGTTTGTAATAGGCTTAAATGTACATCTTAAAAATGGAATTTTAAAGATGTACTTTAAGATGTACAGAGTGAGCATAAAGTCTTTCCCTGATTACAAACATTTATTACATGAAAACTACTGTACGTAGAATACAAACATATTTTTTTTCAAAATTTAACTCAAGAAGTTTTTTTTTACAACCCGTTAGTACACTTCAACATGTGCTCCTTTTGTTGCACGGGGAACGTCTAATCGATAATCAATTTCTCTCCACGTGTTCTCTAACATGTCTTCAGTTATTGTAGCAAAAGCGTCTGTTATTCCTGCCTTCAGATTTGTAATATCTGGAACTGGTGTCGAAAACACTTTGTCCTTAACATACTCCCATAAAAAGAAGTCAAGGGGGGTGATATCTGGCGATCGTGGTGGCCAGGGTGTCGGACCATCTCTCCCAATCCGCCTGTTTGGAAATGTTGCATCCAAAAACCAAATGTTACAAATGTTACAATAAACACATGACATAAAATTCTAGAAATTAACTTAAATAATGCTAAAAAAATATATTTGTATTCTACGTAGTTTTCTTGTAATAAATGTTTGTAACCATGGAAAGACTTTATGCTCACCCTGTACATGTCGAAATTCCAGATTTTGTGAGTACCAGTCTTATTAACGTCTACTTTGACATACAAACTTGGCTCGAACCATGAAAAGAAGGGGCAAAAGAATAAAAGAAATCAGGGAAATTCTTGTTAAATTGCATGACGAAAGGAGGTATTTGAAGATTACAAACCAAAATTGACATTGAATTCTTTTCCTGAATTATAGAGGAAAATTCAGATGTTGCGTTAATGTTATATGCAATGCTAGAATATGATATATATATATATATATTTATATATGACTTAATATCTGATATATTTCATGTATAGGTTATAGAATCCACGCCTGCAATAAACGTTTTTCGCAGGAACACAACTAAGCTATAGCAATAACACCAAGATGTATTATTGGAATTTCGTATAATATAACAGCAGACATTTTTGCAAAGTGGTCTGGGGGAAAAAAACATTTTTCCAGCCACAGAACAAGCTTTAAACTGAAGTCGCTGTGTCTTCTCCTTGCAAACAATTCATGTTTTCCTTTATTTCTATCATTTTTCTGGATAATATTCAGCATGGAGCTTTTGCCGCCAACAATACACTTTTCTGGAAGTAACAGTAAGAAAACTAATTTTCCCTAGTTTTGTTTTTTTTTCTCTCTCTCTCTCTTACTCTCCTTTTCCTCTTCACTTGAACCAAGGAACACAGAACTTTGCTGTTTGAAATGTTCTTATACACATTTCCTCTACTTGCACTGACGAACTAGGTAATGGTTGCTGGATGTGCTGTGACAGTGACAAATTTCTTTACACTCAACCCGTCCTTCTTCAAACGATTTTTGTGTCTTTCGCCCTCAATTCTAACACTTTTCTCTTCTTGAAACTCTGTTTGTGTTCAAAAGATCGAACTTGATATATTTTGCATTAAAGCATTCTTATAACAGTATCCATACATCCAGTATATACCCTGTAAGGTACCGTATATATTTGTTTCAGATAAACTGCAGGGGCAAAAATAATGGCCATTTGTTTGCAGTTGAATTTGGATCAGTTCCTTATATGCTATCATTACAAGCGGAGAAAAAATGCTGCGATAGCTTAGGGGGTTATATTCTTTTGATACAGATCGGTGTCAAGCCTATTCGAAAGAGATTTAACACACTTCGAGGGCTGACTTGACTTGGTTTTTATAAATAAAATAAGGAAGGGAGGAAGGAAGAAAAGAAGAAAGGAAGGAAAAAAGGAAGGAAGGTAGGAAAGAATGAATGCGCGTATATCTTTTATACGCTTACTAATTATTGGTATTGAGTGTTCGGTTTCCCGTGTCCCTAAGCAAACGGGACCTTCATAGGTTAAAACCCTTGGATCCTTTTCAGGCAAGATAACCTGCTCGGAAAAAAAACGAACTCTAATTTCCCGGCCGATGTAGGCTTCCTATGCGATAAAAGACCCTGTGCTGAAGGAAGTGAAAAAACAGACACTTGTAGAAGTAGACAATGCTCCTTCAAACTTGCAGGCGGCAGAAAATTACCTATGAAATTTCCAGTAGCCAACCTTCCTCTATTCAGCCAATGAACAGTATCCAGAGAAATTGGCCTTCTTTCATGACTATACTTCATTTGGCAACAGATTTATAACTGCAAGAAAAATAAACTTTTATGTACCAAGCAGTATCAGGGTACGATTATTTTATTGCTGATATAAACGTGACTATTAGATTGTTTTTGAGAAAATCAGCGAGAGGAACAAGCACTGCCATTCGTCAACATATAAAACTAATTATTAGCGAGTTTCCAACAACACGACTGCATGACTACAAGAAGAACATTTATTTTTCCATTATCATGCAGGAAAGTTCAGTGTTTCATGACTAGTGACTGTCTAACAAAAAAGTCAATAGAGATTTCGCGCTTTCGATTCTCGTTTTATATTCTAATAACAAACAAAGAGTGACTGTATTACAAAACATGTATCACCTTTAGAATTTCAACTCATAAATTTGAGCACCCGCACTGTGCTTTGTGGTTAGTTTAGAAATAAGAAGTCACTCCATTGGCAAGCCTTTAGACGTTGTTTTGTGAATATTAGTCAGATGTATCAATAACTCTGATATAAAGAAGTTATTCTACCTCTATCACGGCTATCTACGAAGTCTGAAATTTAAGACCGATCTTCTGCGTAGCTCCTGCAAATATTAAAGAGTAATAAATAGTGATTCCCTTGCACACATCATGAAAGCATATGGGAGAGAGGAGGTATAGCTGCACTCATTATGTACTTCGGCTTAGGTAGGGGTGATTGGTCGGCTTCTGTATTCGGCCGCCTAACCCTGAGAAAACAACCACAAATATCGAATGCACATGATGCTGAACTATATTATTATATTATGAACCATAGTCTGTTAGTTAAGTCATAAATATTATTAGCTGTTAATAAAAAAGGAATATATAAATATCTTACATTTTTGTCCAAAACATTTACGTTTTGCACAGTTAGTACAACTCTTCTAATCGGTCCATAAACAGGTTAATGAAATTTATTCCAACAGGATGCAGAATGATAGACGTAAGAATAGGTTTTGGTTAAATTTTATTGCGTAAGTAATTATAATAATATTCTTTAAAATACTAAATTCTTATCCGCAGGCATATTACTTCAGGCGTGCCAGCTAATGCGGGAATTTTTTTTTTGTTAACATTTTTGGCTCACTGCAACCCGATGTTAGGCAGTTCGCAATCGGCCCGCGGGCTGTAGGTTGCAGATCTGGACTTTATATTAGTATAATTGGAAATGCTGACGTACCTCAAAAATAGCACTTACCTTTTAACGACGATAAACAACAATTATAAAATCGATGTGAATATTTATAGTGGAACCACCCTCAACGGCAAAAGTATTCAAATGTTACGGAGGGTGGCTTTTAAAGGGTGCTTTTAATGATTATATTAAGAAGTGAGGGGTAGATATTAAGGCTTTGTTAAAACTCGCCGCCAATTTACAAGATAAATTAGACATTTGAATGACGAAAAATTCAAATTCAGAATATTTTGAATGGAAAAATGATGAAAAATGTGATCTCTTTCATCACCTATTATTATTAAGAAAGAGAAGCACCATAAGGGAGAGCTGCCTTTGCTTTCAAAATTCTTGCATGGACACACCCATTACTATAATGTGATATTGTCACGTATTTTGCTTCCATATTGTCTAATTTGTCACAGCGAACGGCACTCTGATGGCAACAAAGGAATATTCAAGGAACCCCGAACCTAAGAAAACTATGATAAAATTATTACTATTTAGTTTTTGTTAACAAGAAGAAAATGCCAGATAAAGTTTACTTAACGTTTTAATCAGAGGTAAAATTAAACGCAAATTTTATTTGAAAGAGGATGTTAAAAATTCAAGGAACCCCGAACCTACGAAAACTATGATAAAATTATTACTATTTAATTTTTGTTAACAAGAAGAAAGTGCCAGATAAAGTTTACTTAACGTTTTAATCAGAGGTAAAATTAAACGCAAATTTTATTTGAAAGAAGATGTTAAAAAATCAAGTTACTGCCGCGAATTGATGACGACACCATTAAGGCGTACCGAGAGAGTGGAGGTAAATGCCCACGCATTATTTATGAAAGTAAGCTGCCAGCTTCCATTATGATGGTCTTAAGCTCGGGAGGGTGTTCCAGATACCCACTGGACAGAATGTTCTGTAGGATTCAGGAATCCCGTACACTTGGCGAAGGAAAACATTTCCGTTCCTATTGAGAACCAGATTCTGGTCATACGAACCGTAGGAAGCCAATTTAAATATATTTTTATTTTGTAAGTTTTGTGTATGCTTGGGCGATAAAATCGTTAAGGATGTAGAATATGAAGCACGCAAAGAGAAGACGAAAATTCCATACACCATTTCAGTTTCTAAACCCGATGGAACAAGTGACTTAATAGATTCAGGCAGCGGTAGGAAAATAGAACTGAGATTACGCTATGAAGTCCAGTGGCATACAGCAAATTCCTTGTACCCTACACTCAAGACGTTACGCTTTTCTGCGTCGATATACCGTCATCAGGAGAGCGAGCGATTCACTGAGTGACTTCACACGCTCGCCTGAAGGTCGTACTCTCGCACCGAAACGTGTTGCAACATGTGCGTGCTCTTTATTAGCCTGTCGCGTATGGTGATATGAGCAGTTGCAACATGACGCTTAGATCCTTAGTAACACTGGCTTAAACCTGTAGGAAGGTGTAATGTTTCAGCTTGGTGGAACTGACGTACTGGGCCCAGTGACAGGCGTCTATAAACAAGGATATGAATCTTTGGGTTCCGCCAAGGGCGAGACATTTTTTAACCGTCTGAACGAATGTCTTATTCTTAACGAAGACTCACGTTCACTGGATTAGTATATTGTTTTACTCACTTTGCGGTTTACATATATATGTATTCCGGTTAAACACTGGAGTTTCACCTTTACAGTTGTATGCACTTCATATAACATCTAGCATCCTGTCATTGTTGTTCTATTATCGTTAGAGTGAACTATTTCGACTTACGTGAGGGTATGCAGTCTTGATGCAGAATGTTTGGAGCTGTTCTTCTACTCTGCGTGTGCCTTCATTTTGTTGTACGGGAACACGTTTTTTTTGGTTGGATTGTTACGTCATACATTTGAAACACATTTATTTCCTACGTCAATCTGACGTTCATGGGGCCGTGCATCGTAATATATTTCTATAGTAGAACCAACTAGATGCACCAATGTCTAAAATTTATTTTATTTGGAGTAACACTCTACATATTTCGGGTGGTCTTTCCGTCCATCAGCAGGAGTTTAAGACTGCACATACTGCAACTGGCGTATGACAAACAGAGAGTGCCGACTGCTAGCTAGCAAGCAGACAGCAGTATCTGTTTCACACATGCCAGTTAAAATAAATTTGAGGCATTGGTACATCTAGTTGGTTCTTCTATAGAAATATTCCTACACGATATTTGAGGTTTTCTCGATATTAAAGATGCAGAATCTGGTATGGTGTTATGACATCTTGCAGTCAGTTAGGTGATATGGTGTTATGACATCATGCAGTCAGTTAAGTGATATGGTGTTATGACTTCATGCAGTCAGTTAGGTGGTATAGTGTTATGGCATCATGCAGTCAGTTAGGTGATATCCAGAGTTATGGAGGAAATTTCTGCCTGAGTATCCAAAGTATCAGATGGAAGCGCCAGGTTACTGCAAAACGTTGGCTGTCGCCTGTCTGACTGCACGTTTTCATAACCCAAGAAAAAAAATGTATATTATAAAATGCTTTCTTCTGAAACTTCGTGATTTTTGCACGGTACGGTTTTAGACAAGGGTATTATTATTTGTGCCCACAGTAAAATTTATTTCGCGGCACATTCTTCTCTTGTGCTTCACTATGAAAAATTGCGGCCAAGACCTTGGAAAACTGTTCTTGATATGCTGTCTACGTAACGGTAACAGGCCTAGAAAATTTTCAGTACTTCCTCTTTTCTTAAGGGAACCTTATAGCGAACACCCAAAATAATTTGTGTGTAGTGTAAAGTAAGGCTCTTCGGCTCCCAGACTCGGTCCGGACGTTTTGAAAGAGAGCAAAATCTCTTACCTCTACTCTGAATCGAAAGCAGATTCCTCAGATGTCCAGCCCGTACCATAGGCACTATGCCAACTGATCTATCCCGGCATTCTCTTCCTCGGCACCGGACGGAGATTGTTGTTTCCATCCTGTGGACGATTTGCTGCCGGAGAATGTCCCCTCAATGCCTGTTTTGTAGGAGGTTTTGGGGATATCAGAGACTGTCTTGATATAGTGGTGGATCTCAGATGCAGTCTGGATGTAGGGGGGGATCTCAGAGACAGTCTGGTTATAGGGGTGGAAGTGGCAGTTTCTTTGCTCGCCTGAAACTGAATCTGGTTCCCATTTCTTCGTCCTTCGCTGTATTGCCTGAGCTACCCTGAAATTTTCTTTTAAAATTCTTACATTTGCATTTTGTATTCGCCAAATTGAATGAAGGCATGCTGTTGCACTGTTATTTGGCTACTGCTACAACATGTATTATGCTGTGTGCCTCGAGCTTTTCCGTGCTATATATTTGCAAAGGCCAAAATCAATTTTGTTACAATTTTCTTTGTTTTCATATACTCTCCTTCTACTTTCACACGCATCATTTGTCTCGCTCTCTGTCCGTCTCTCTCTTCTGTCCCGCTCCTTCCAGGCAACAAATTATGATTTGCGATGCTTCGGTACTACCACTATATATGACCCACCTGTTGAAGCTGTGGCCATGTCCCAGCAGACAACGTTCCGCGTCTACACACAGGCTGCGAAATAGTCTTCACTCATTTCGCTTTTCAACTTTCAAAGCGTAGTGGCAACTACGTGTAGCATCTAATTTATCATTGAAATTTTCTATATTTTACACACACAGAGTGCGGAAATATTTAGTGTTTACTGTAGGGCAGAAACTTAATTTTTAAATTTTTGTTTCATGAAATTCTTACTTCAAATAATTCCTTGGCTGTCTGATTGCTATAAGTTTACTTCAGAGGATTAATATTTGGGGGATATTATTTAATCTCCCGTTTTAGAGACAAGCAAGCTAACGGTTAGTTAGTCATGGCGGTTCTGGTGAACATTATTAGTGGATAATTATGACCTGAAGGAGTGAAAATGATTGCTGGTAACGTAGGTTACCAAATACATCTACAGCTATACAATATAAGGATAGGAAGAGTCCGTAACGGAGGGTATTTATATTCGGAAGCGGGCTTTGCGGGGTTTCTGCTGCGTTGTGCTCATGAAGATGAATTATTAATATATATATATATATATAAAGAAATATTTCTCTTTAATTATTTTAAAAGTCTTTATTATTTGACGAGACTAGGACAAAGAAATTTTTGTTTCAACGATGAGTGTAAAATCACTGATTCACAAAATCATGCTAATAAACACGAAGTCAGTGATTACAATTCAGAGAAACCCAGCATACTGAAATAACACAACGTTAATTGTCGAAAGTGGAAGCAGCAGGTATGCGGCAAAACTCTTGTTTTTGTCGTAAAAACTTATTACCAGGTCTAGGAGTGCAGCGCTGTGGACTGTCTTATGTATGGACCTCTTATGTACGGATTTCGGAAATAACGGACGTTATATCTTGTTTCAGAAATTTTGGTCCCAAATGCGAATATGTAAAATATGTAAGAGTATCGACACAGGCTTATCTCATCATTTATTTACATTCACTACAAGTTTAATTACATTATTTGCGTATTATGTATATGGATTATTGTCATTTATAAACCACTCTGTTACTATTTTGGTGACATTTTAGGCTACACACACACACACACACACATATAAATATAAATATATATATATATATATAAATAACAGTTGGAGGGCACTTATGAATGCAGTAATTAAATTCAGGATTCCATAAAATAGCAGAGAATTTCTTGACTAGCGGCATGCCGGTTAGCTTCTCAAAAATGACTCTGCTCTAAGGAGTAAGTAAGGATTAAGTAAGTGTGTGTGTGTATATATGTACATATATATATATATATGTGTGTATATAGTTCGGAAGTACACGGCAGTCCGCATTATCGGAGTACCCATTCCCCCCTTTTTCCGTTCATAGGAGGGTCTATATCACGGAGCATACATAAGATAATTTATATAAGTTATCGACCCAAAAGTACCACAATGTTTTAAGAAATTTTTTAAAAATATTCTACAAATACTCAAAACTCCCCCCCCCCCCTTTCTTTCAAGTTGAATATGCCTATTTACGTTTACTCTTATAATTTCGTAATAAAAAACATTCTGCAACCTTACCCATTAACATTCGTCAGTAAATATTTCACAGCTTATAATTAGTGTAAGATGGCGGTCTGCCTCGAAATTGTATCACGACACAACAGACACATCCACTATTCAAAACTAAAGTTAAAATTAAATTAGTAAACTCTCTAGCCTGGATATTTACATATATTACTATTCGATACAAGTTTTGCAGTTGTGTTTTTGTATACAGTCCATAATCAGTTCAGTTATAGTTGCACATAAGCATGTAGACCAATAATGCATGTGTTATTTTTAGTCGATTAATTGCGTGGGAGATATTTTGATTCAGTGTGAAAGAAGTCATTAGAAGCCTATTTTCAGATAGTTCTTTAATTTATTGGAGGGCCCTAAGAAAACCCTAAGAAATTCCGATATTTTGAACGCGATTGCTAATAAGTATTATCTTGATTTCATGTGTAACCACATAAAAATAACCCAATTTATACCCAATATAAACAAATGAATGGTCTGTTAGTCAAGGGGACTTTAGCATAATTAATTCTAAACTTTCGGTTTATAGGTGACATAAGACGACTCCCTTAATTTTTCTAATCTTCCAACATCGCAAGCTATAAAATATTCTGCCCTGCTTCAATGCTGATATTTTCACCAAAAACCATTCATTTATAATCAGCTCAACTACTCTGATATAAAGCTTATAACTGTACGTTTACTTCAAGCCAAGTAACTCCAAGTACACGTATGTTAAATCACAACAGACCCAAATCGATAGCAAATCGAGAGTGAAAGTTTAAGGTCCCTCCTGCAGTTTTTTTAGGTAAGTTTTTCTTCTGTGACTGCATGTTGGCAGCGCTTTTCTGTCAGATGCAGACGTGTGCGTATCTGTCATTGTGCTTAGTCGTAACCGGGTATGATTCGTTAGTGGTTGTGTTGTTGTCTTGTTGTTATTTAGTGATGATCGGCAATCTTTCTTCTTCAGTGAGTGTTCGGAACAGAACAAAACTTCAAAAGAACAGGGTATACACAAAAGAATAGTGCGGTTTCAAAAGTTAACAAGAAATTTATTTTTCACCTTACACGGGCACAACTTACACCGTCAGCAGCGGCAACTGTCCAAGTTTATCATGCGCTACCAGTAGTTCGCTTCTCATGCTTAATGCGGGGCTGCGGGGCCAGTTTCCAAAATGGCGTCGCAGCAGGAAAAAGGTTTCTGTGTGCTCCGTTTTGAGGTGTCCAGATTTGTGATTACAGTGCAGCGTGAGTTTCGTGCACGGTTTAAAAAAGACGCTCCTGTATGATCTGGACACCTCAAAACGGAGCACACAGAAAGCCTTTTCCTGATGCGACGCCATCTTGGAAACTGGCCCCGCGGTCCCGCAGTAAGCATGAGAAGCGAACTGCTGGTAGCGCATGATAAACTTGGACAGTTGCCGTTGCAGACGGTGTACGTTGTGCCCATGTAAGATGAGAAATAAATTTCTTGTTAACTTTTGAATCCGCAACATTCTTTGTGTATACTCTGTATTTATCTTAATATGCGTATCGTGATAGTGCCTTTTTTTTTTTAGATATTTACTCTCTAGCATCACAAGGTAATAATCAGTACCTATAGGGACAATCAGATGCATTCCGCTGTATATAGCATTTGTGGTGTACCTCTCTCAGATAATCAAGTTACAGGGCGATTAAAAAAGACGGACTCAATTTCGCACGTCTGTTACTGTTCAATTGACTCCATCTTTTTTAATCACTCTGTATATACAGCCAACATTCCTTCGTTGAGCGAGAGTACGTGTGTTAAGTGTTTTAAGCGATTACCGTAAATATTGTTTTTAGAAGTGTGCGCGATTCATAGTTAATTTTTCCCCGCTGAACACGCCGCATTCAAAAACGTGCCCCATTTAGTGAAATTCATAGGAAAACTGGAAATATCACCGCGTGTAGCTAGGGATGGAGGTTACGTCCTGAATTGTGGATATTAAGGGAAGTGTATTTAAATACGTATGTCCATTTATTAAATTTACATTGAACTCCGAAACGGCCAGCGCGTAGCCTAGTCGCTGCATTAAATTTACCATCCCGGGCATAGCAAGAAATTTTTGTCATCTCCAAAATATCGAGGTTGTATCTGAAGCTCACCCTGCTTCCTCTTCTGTTGATAAATTTGTTTTTTCTTGGGGGTAAAGCGGCCAGCGCGTGAACTTGACCACCCGTATTCATGTATTGCCGAGGCTGAGAACGGAGCTAAGTCTCTGTTCCCCTTATACGCCTGCATGGTGAGGGCACAGATATTTTGTGATTTGGAGGGCCAACATCCAAGTTTCAAAGCGTGGCAGAAGTAACACAGCAGCTCCGTATGGCCGTACTAGCCTGAACTTACATTTTAGAGGTGCCCGGTTCAACTTGCCGCCGAGACAATGGCTAAGGTAACTTTGGCTTTCCGTGCTTTCTCTCTGTCCCTCCAGGATAATACTGAAATATAATGTTGGTTATGTTACGACCTCTTACCTGCGACTACTGTCCGGGTCGCGGCTGATGCGATACTGACACGGTGTCACAAAATACAGCACAAGAACAGTCAGTGAAATGGGTATTAACTGCAAGTAACATTTTAGTGAAATAGGGTGTTGCGCATTTTAGTTGAATACGCTTTCATTGGTGCTAGTGGACGCAGCACAAACCGATCTAAACATGCGGTCTAATTGCTAATCTAGGACACAACTTTTTTTTCTGTGGTGATAATTTGGAACACCCTGTCCTCTACAACACCCTTTTACGTGTCGTCAAGTCATACATCGCCTGATGGTAAGTTATTGGTATTATTTTCAATGTTATAAATAATAATTTTCATTATGATCATTCATTGATTTGTAACATTAGTTTTTCGCGACAGACGCCTCTGTCTGTTAGTTAATAATTAACATTTTGTGCTGTACACCGCATTCAAACTTAGTGCACTTTTGCCTTAACCTTTTGGCGCCGGAATTATTTTTTTATATTTTAGCACACTCTGTATATAAAATGTGAATAAAACAGGAACCAAATCCGTTAGAATTATGAAACAAACTGCATTTAGAAGAGGAAAAAACGGAGGGTGTAAAATGCAACATTTAGAGGTTAGCGGTGCAGTACGACCACTATAGTGGTCGTTAGGCGCCAAAAGGTTTCCCTGTCTCATCCATTTAGGTATTTCTAAAACACATTAATGTTATTTTCTTCATACGAAAACCTTGAACTCCAGTCCTTCTTTCTGGCTAAGAATCAATTGAGCCCTCGTGCTATTACCCAAATATTTAGTTCGATCAGCGTCACATTCTGTACAGTGCATTGCAGCGGATAATATAATGCGATTTTGTCACGATAAATAATACTACAAAAGTTGTCACTATCTCTTTGCACAATTTCTGTAACAATTAATTAAACAATTAATTAATTTGAAGCTGCATTTTAACACGATTTGATAAATGAAGTACCGTGACACAAGCCGCACGAGGTTTTCTTTTAAGCAAGAGAAAAAAAAGGGGTGCATGGAAGAACATTTAAACAGGGGCTTGTATTAGTAAGATTTTCCGTATTTTCCTGGAGTTATTGTTTCCAAGTCAGAAACAAGTAAAAGTTTTGTGTAGAAGTAGGGACTGCGATGTAGGGATAGGCACGGTGTTTTACTGCATCATTCAATGGCGGTTCTATCCTCTTTCTCTCTCTTTGTTAACTTTCTATTCCCTACTACAAGCTATTCAATTCATAGCTCTCCTTATGTTTTCAGCATATCCTTCTCTTTCCATTTACTATGCAAGGAACTTAAATTTAATAACACAATGCTATATAATGAACGTCAGCACAATCACTTTATTATTCAAGGTAATACCAGGCTACATGTTTCGACTAAAACTTAGTCATCTTCAGGCCTATATTAACAATTGTGTTACCAGATACTATGCACACTTTGGGATCCCATCATATTTACATTCGTGGAAAATATCTAGTTAAAACTTTTGTCTAAACGGGTGTGAAGTGCGACTATGGGGTTGGGGTAGGTAAAATTGTCCCTTAAAATGTATTTTGCAGATTGTGTCTAAATTTTTTGGATTATATAAAAACTCGTTCTTGACGGTGTTTTGCTGCTCATCGGTTTCGAATTTGTGTCTCGTTATTGTTGTTTCGTGTCTGAGTTGTGAGTTAAATTTAATAATTACGGGGTGTTCAGGCTACATTTCTAAATATTTTATACACAAAACGAAGTAAACCAAATAAACAACACGACATAAATAAGCTTGTTTATTCAATCGGAGGAAAAGGGAGAGCAGAAAAAAAAAATTGGGTTCACGTATAGGTAATTAGGAAGTAGGGCCTGTCGTAGAACTGGTATTACAAGTATAATCTTCACTGTTTACAAACCCGTTTTATTTGTGGCGAGAAGGAATCTAATGCATGTTTATAACATAGCCGACCTACGCTTCGATGTACTTAAACTGTCAAACACCAAAAATGAGTATTTTGATGATTTTGTTTGTATGAATTCAATACGTCATACAGTGTGGCTCACTCGCTACCGAACCCGGCATTTCTTTAATAATTCTAACACCAATGAAGACATTGCAAAGAAATTTGAACAGGAATAATTTCGTTGTGTGAGAAATGAAGAGGAATGTGTCTCTAGTCCGCTTCAAATTTCGTTGCCATATCCTCATTAGCGGTAAAATTAATACAGAAACGCCGGGTTCGGTAGCGAGTGGGACACACTGTATTATGATGCATGAACTACGTGAAATATATTGATCGAATTTCAACCATACTGTTAGAAAATTTGCTTCTAATTGATTTCTTACACAGCAAAAATTGTGAATTTTTTTTACTACATCAATAGGATCTTTTCCCATTATTTGACTGTAAGATACGAAAGCCAAGCGATAGACCAACGAATAATCAACGTTAATTATATATGTAAAATATCTCACAAATTTTAATGAAAAGTAGTGAAAAGAGGGGCGACTTTTGCTAACCCTTATTCAAAACATTTGTATCTGAAATCTGAAACGTGAAATGACATAGGGATTGGCCTCTAAACTCAGCGGCAATTGTATGAATCTTGTCTGTAACGTTAAGAGACGCTGCATTTTTGCCATGCAGTTTACTTGTGTGCTCCTTAAGGATATAGTAAAACACTTCCCTTAATACACAGTGTTGCCTGATTGATCATTTTGATGGGTACAGACTTTCTTTTCTGCTATGTATGCAATGAAATCTTATATAAAATTTAAATTCCATGCCAGTCTTGAAAATATTAAGCCCCTTTCTTTGTCTCTGTGTATAAAATTCGTGTCTTTGTGTGCAACGTTGTACGTTGTAAAATATCTAGTCAGCTTCGAATGTGTTCAAGACCTGTCCCTGAGAAACACTTCACCCCTCTGTGTATTGAAGTGGACGTATGAAATTGAATGTTTTCAAAACTGACAGTAAAACTTGTTACTCTCCGTTGTAGTCTTGCACGTCGTGTTTCGTTCCTCTACCCGAGCCGTCACTTGGAATTCCAAATATCTTTGAGTTTCCAAGATCTAATAACGAATGACAAGAGCAGAGAACAAACGAAAACTCAAGTCTGAAAGAGGTAGGGTGGGAGAGGTTAGCAAAAGAGGTGGTAGTGAGGGTGGTGCCTCCTTGTGTTTAAGTCACTTTGACACGTATTAATCATTTCCATCCCCTTCTTACTTCTTCCCAACCCTTCTCCTTGTTACTTGTTCTTGTCTTTTCTTACCGCTCTTTTCCTCGTTGTGTCTGTTGTTTTCGCTCCAACTTTAATGTTATTTTCGTTCTTTCCTCAACTCCTTAAAAACCCTCACCCTTCTATCCTGCTTTATAGTAAGAGCTTTCATTGGAAACGCATTTTCTAATCTTTCAGTCGCAAAGAGCTTCATAAAAACAAATGTTATAATAATTAAATTAAATAATTTTAGTGCATATGATAACTAATAAGGTAAAGCAGTCCCGTTACAGGCCTGGAGTGGCCCACAGAATTCCAGGTAGTTAGGTTCCCAGATTTCATGACAACGGCACAGGTTGGTGATAAGGTTGTCAGCCTTACGCACCGCACCCAGGAAATGCTCCTGGTACTCATATCTGTTAGAGACTGAGTGGACCCCAGGGCCATAGTGCGATCGGAAGGATTTTATGTCAACGAAAAATCCACTGACACTAGATGGGATCGAACCAGCGACAATCCGATTTGTAGCACGGCACCTTAACCACTGCGACCTCGGTCCCCACGATAACTAATACTTGATTTAATTAGGAAATATGCGAATAACATAAAGGTTTTGGCGTGTGCTCTTTTTCTCTTTTAGTTATCTCAGAAACCTTATGAATTAGAAGGCTATATAGACATTTACGTGAATTTAGTGTCTTCTCTACAGTTTTGTTACAAACAACTTCTGTTGCGGTGAACATCTGGCAATTTACGTGCATTTTAATCTAGATTTGCCCGAAGAAACTCACGGAGGTTTGCATAAAATTGTCATTTCTTGTTCCGAAGTGCGTCGACAAATATCAGTTAAATAAAACCACTTGATGAATCTGATGTTTATTAGATCGTGCATCATTGTGATAACTGTGGAATCAAAAACCAACTAGATGCCACTTATTATTTTATTGTACTTCTTATAGGCTCAAAATGTTTCGGGCACTACTATGTCCATCATCAGGAGCTCGCAACTATGATGTAGATTACCACATTGGTCGTTTCGTTCTTGGTTTGCTGTATGTTGGAGGTTAGGTGCGGTTAGGCTGGAGTAGTGTCCGGGCTGCATCATACATCTACATCATAGTTGCGAGCTCCTGATGATGGACATAGTAGTGCCCGAAACATTTTGAGCCTATAAGAAGTACAATAAAATAATAAGTGGCATCTAGTTGGCTTTTTATTCCTCAGTTAAACCACTTGATATTTCACGATAACCAAATTAACGATTCTGGAGTTTTTAAGTACTGCATGTCACTTGGTTTACCAAGTGATGGAACTTAATAATTTAATATATGTGTACGTGTATAAAAGTTGTTTGAAACTAATTATTAAATAAATAATAGTAACTTGTCCAGGTGGGTATTGCACATAGACCAATGGACGTAAAGAGCTACATTAATCTGCAATCCGTAAGGCTGGAAACGCGCCTAGAACTGTCTGTATTTATTACAGTAGGACGAGGCGAGGAAGAAAAAAAGTTACAGAAACTGATACTGTGTTTAGAATTTCCTTCTCAGAATAAGTTAGACGGATTTTAGGCGAGCTCACAAAATTTCAAAAAGCGACTACTAGCTCCGCCATGTCTATTTGTCTGTCCATCCGCAGGGAACAACTCGGCTCCCACTGGATGGATTTTTACGAAATCGGATATTGGAGTATTTTTAGAAAAGCTGTCGGGAAAATCAAGTTTTCATTAAAATCTTAAAATAATAACTGATACTTTACATGAAGGCCTCGGTACATTTATGATACCGTTTTTGTTAATTGTCCTTAGAATGAAACATAAATGAGACAAAAATTTTAGAGAAAATCAAAACCCACATTTTTTGCTTAAAAATTTTCCGAAAGTCGTACCCTTTGGAGATAATGTGGAAGAATATGGTGCAACCAGACAGGCCACAGAAGACACTGTTATACGGCCCATGCCCTTTGCATGCTGCATAACTAAGGCTACAGACACCCACTCAGAATGTGTGATACTTATTACCTTTCTGCGGCAACAGTATTTGCAAAAGTGCCCCTTAATATTACCTTCAAAGTACAGTGCCTCTCTTCTTTGAGTCAGTGTGGCTAGTTCCTAAATACTTACGTTATTTTCACACCTCTATATGTATACGTGTGGGCCGGGTAGCTCAGTCGGTATAGCGACTGACTACGGGCTGGACGGTCCGGGATCGAATCCCGGCGGGGACGAGATTCTCCGCCCGTCCAGACCGGCCCTGGGTTCCACCCATCCTCCTGTAAAATGGGTACCGGGTCTTTCCCGAGCGAAAAGTACGGCCGGGGCGTGCTGTTGACCACTCACCTCCTTCTAGTGCCGCGGTCATCGAAGAGTAGAGCTATACCTCTACCCCCTACTGGGCCACACCGGGCCTGTAACGGGATCACTTTACCTTTTTTTACCTTTTTATATGTATACGCAATGAACAATGAAAAAAATGAATAATTCCCAGTCTTGCAGTAGACATAGCACGCTCTTAACTTCCTTACAATCTACGTGAGAAGAAATAGGAAACAATGTATGAATACTGCCAAAAAACATAATTTAAGCTTATCTGACGATGTCTGTGCACAGGGATTCATGCGATTTTCGTAGTCAACATATTTATCGAATTGCAATAATGAGGCCTCTTTGCATTTATGCGTAATAGTGTGACTGCTGCGGGTTTGTAAATTTATTAGCCTCGTGTAGTGGAAAAACACGTTTCCTTTAATAATCTGTCAGGTGTCGATAAGAGATTCAATTTCGCCAAGTCTCGTTTCTTATTTTACTCCCCACGTCATAACAGTTCGCCACGTGCTGTCGCTCCGCAGCAGGCACAGGATACGGATCTAAGATTGCATATCGCGACAGGGTCTAGACAAGAAAGGCCTTGAATAAGGCTGTATTTTTAAGTTAATTAATTTTTGTAAGAAAAGAATGGGATTTAATTTCCATACTACTCCTTAGCTGTTACTGATTTTGGGAAAGCCCTCAATTTGTTTAAAGACAGTCCTTAAGGAAAATTCTTAAAACAAAGTGGTTACTCATTCAATGACTTACACTCATACATAGCCCCTATTGAAACTTTATAAGCATGCAGGATAAAAAAAAAAGTAGTCTACGCAGAAACGAAAGAGGATAAGAGGATTATAACCATTATTACGCGTCTGTTACTTAAATAACAACTTAATCTGATTTTAGAAGCTGAAGTTCCATATCTGAATGTACATGTTTCTGAGGCAATCCTCCTCTTATTCTATTTGAAATTCAATATAATATTATTCCCCCGTCTCCTGCTGTCTTCATAAGACCGTTTCTAAATAAATTTCTTAAATATTTTGTACGCATTTCCATATCTCAACTCGAAATACCCTTGATTCTTCCCAGAACATTTTAGTCTCACAGCTATCAGTGGGCATACCATATGACCTTTTAATGTCACAATGTTTGTAGTTACCTAACGTTGTGATATTTAATATGCATACAAAAGATGTCAGCCAATATTTGAGAGGGATACAGTGCAGAATTTATTTAAAAAAGGATTGAGATTTGTAACCTTACACTTAGATGGTGATATGACATCTGGTATGTCGACAAAGACTCTGCAGAGAGAGTTGCTGGGATTAGGTAAGAATATAGAATTATTAGTAAGGAAGTTTGTGTGGAAGAAGTCAATAAATAGCGTTCATTTGCATGTTATCTTGACAATGTCGGTTACACAGTTTGTCACCGAGGTCTGCAAAGTGAACGAACTCTAAATGTTATCTTAATTCTCATAAGATAATTCAAAATCTGGAGGCAAGAATTTTGTATAACATTACACTCTTGGATTATGAGTAAAATAGCCTGATATTTTAGTACTGTACTCTTGTCTGATTGTTCGTAAAAGTTTTGCCAAAATTAGTTAGAAGACATGAAATTTTATTATTGAACGAAAGTCCACTCTAAATTTAAAAAAAAAAAAAAAAACTTTTTTTCAAATTGAATAACAAATTTATTCCTCGTTTTTACTATCAGCATATCAGACTGAATCAAAACCACTTTCCTTTATAGATATCACTGAGATAATATTACAAGTTTTTTGTGCAATCTTTTAATCTAAAATTTGCGTCCCTTGAACATTTTTCAAAAAGAGCATTAATGGAAACTTTTATAAATTTCGACAAATGTAGGCGTGAATTTTGGAAGTAATTCGAAAAACGTCCTCAGAGAACACCTTCAATCTTTTCTTGGTGTTTTGAATCTATCTATCTGCATAAAGTGGATGACGACAATATTAAATGCAGATAAATTTTATGTTTATTGGACCGTGCATCATCTTTATAGTTGCGTAAAGAGAAAAAAAGCAACTTGATGCCACTTATTTTATTATTTAATATTCATTCATTACTCAACATGTTTCGGCCGTTAATACGACCATCTTCAGGAGTCTGCGACTAACTGGTTTTTATTACATGGGTGGTATCTGC
>Ga0123355_10002556_pt1 | contig 25789 bp, 22 predicted proteins | sample TergutEmb28metaG_3_FD_89872 | JGI IMG/M metagenome (GOLD analysis project Ga0123355, IMG submission 89872) | Embiratermes neotenicus P1 segment gut microbial communities from Petit-Saut dam, French Guiana - Emb289 P1 | ecosystem: Host-associated > Arthropoda: Insects > Digestive system > Gut ...
CGTGAAGGGTCTGCTAGACCGCTTTGGCGCAACCATCGAGAAGGAAGACAAATGGGGCCGCCGTAAGCTTGCGTATCCAATAGCCAAGCATGTGGAGGGCGTGTACACATTTATCACCTACACAGCTCCAAGCGCTACACCACGCGAGGTGGAAAGCCGTCTTAGACTGATGGAGAATGTGCTTCGGTTTTTGACCATCAACCTAAACGAGGTTGAAGCCAGAAAAGCCAAGGCTAAAAAAGACCAGCCGGTAGCAGAGGTTAAACCGGAACCGGTTGTGGCTGAGCCCGTAGCAGAAGAGCCTGTTGTGGTGGAAGAACCAGCCGTGATAGAAGAGCCTGTTGTTGTGGAAGAACCAGCTGTAATAGAAGAGCCTATTGTTGTGGAAGAACCAGCCGTGGTAGAAGAACCTGCTGGTGTTGAAGAACCCGCGACAGAACCCGTAGCCGAGCCAGTAGCAGAAGAGTCTGCTGAATAGTAGGAGGGACATGTATGAATAAGGTCATTTTACTTGGTCGCCTGACCAAAGACCCGGAAATACGCTACTCCCAAAGTGCCGAACCTATTTGTGTGTCGCGTTTTACCGTTGCGGTGGATAGACGCTTCAAAAAGGAAGGCGAACCCGATGCCGATTTTATAAACTGTGTGGCTTTCCGCCGTACGGCAGAATTTATGGAGCGGTATATTAAAAAGGGCATGATGGTGTCCGTATGCGGAAGCTTGACGGTACGTTCTTACGAGGACAATACAGGCCAGCGCAAATGGATAACCGAAGTGCAGGCGGAAGAAGTAAACTTTGCCGAAAGCCGTGCCGCTTTTGAAGCACGCATGGCAAAAGGCGGCGGGGGATACGATACTTCTGCTGCACCACCACAGTATGATAGCAGCCCTAGCGCAGCTTCTGCGCCGGAAGGCTTTTCAGCGATAACCCAAAGCATAGACGAAGACGACGATTTGCCGTTCTAACATGCTTTTGATGGAGGTAAATATATATGATGCAAAAAAGACGCGGGCGTCGTAAAAAACGCGTTTGCTTGTTTTGCGCAGACAAAGTGACCCATATCGATTATAAAGATGTCGCAAGATTGCGTAAATATGTGACAGAGCGTGGAAAAATTCTTCCCCGCCGTGCAAGTGGTAACTGTGCAAAGCATCAGCGCACAATGACCCAAAATGTAAAGCGTGCCAGGATTATGGCACTCATGCCTTACACTGCAGATTAATACAACAAGGGGCAGCTCAAATGAGCTGCCCCTTTCTTTATACATAAACAGAAAACTAATGCTTGTACCGCACTTGCGCATATTCTTCTGCCAAGTTGCTAATGTCTTCCGAATGGATCCGGTTTTTAATATCTGTGGGCGTGTCTGACTGTTTTATGGATACTCCCATTTTTATGTGCTTTTTTGCGGTTTCTTTGAATAAGCGGCGGATGGGGTGCAGCTCGGTAAAAGCAGAGCGTACACGGTTGCGCGTGCGTGATTGTGGGCGGATAAACTCCCGCTCGTCTTCTGTGCTTGCGGAATCCACGTGCATACCATCGTTGCCGGCTCTACGGCTGAGCAAGAGCATGAGAAAGCGATATAATCCATAAAGTATGATGGCTATAATTGCAAGGGAAACGATACCAAATGCGATGCGTGTTAGAAATTCCCAAAATGGCGAAGGGGCGCGTTCCGGTATATTAAGCAGGTCTGTTATGGGTAGCGATGATTCAAGCCGTGTATCGTCCGGCATTTCGCGGCCACTATCAATGTCTATTTGCGGCAGCGCGGGCACGGCCCTAAATATTGCGCCTGCTATGGGTGCAATAAGCAGCAGGTACATTGCCAGGGATACGCCCACTAATGCTGCAATAAGCCCGGCCGTCAGTTTGTAATCGAAGGCGACTATTTTATCTATGGGCTGCTTGTAAGACAGGTGCATGGCTTCCAGCGACCGGTCCATTTTTATGAGGCGTAATAGCAATATCCGTCCTGTTACGGCAATGGCCAAAAGAAATGGATATATAACTGTTAAATGCCAACTGCCTATAGACGCCGACCAAAGGGAAAGTATTACAAAAAGTGTAGCACATGGAGCTATAAAGCTCGCAGCCTCGGTTGGTGGTTTGCGGAAAGCAAAAATTACAGAAAAGAGCGCCAATCCGGCGGTTATGGTTACCCATACAGCAGTTATCATGTTATTTGGCAGAATAACCACAAGCAAGATAGGAAGTACAGAATGTATCGCAATTAATTTCCCCAACTGGTTCGTGACGCGCCGTAGCAAGAAATTGATCATTGCAGGTACAATCATGAAGGTTGCGCGCAATAAGTCCATAGGGTCGCTTGTGATTAAGTATATAATGGCGGCAAAAATGCCATAGAAAAGTGCAAAATACGTTATGTTGTCGATGGCTTCGACGACTAACCTGCGTGTTTTTGTCATGCAATGTCACCTCCTGGATTATACAAATATAATGTCGCCGTAAACCTCTGTACCTTGCGGTTTTGGTGTTGGCATAATCCACACTGTTCGCGCCCCTGTTTTTTTCAGTTCCAGAAACGACGCTTCCACTTCCTTGGAATAGTACGGGGTTATCAGCCAGTATTCCGGGTCGTGATGCCCTGCAGTGGCCAGGCCATCTATTGTGCGTGTAATGGGTGTAATTTCTTGGTTGGTCATGTCTACGAATGCCAAAGATTCTAAAATAGCACGTAAGTGTTGCGTTCCCAGCCCTTCATTAATATGGGTAGAATTACCGGAAATAGTGCTTTTGCCATTAGATACAAAACTTATTGGGATACCCATTTCATTCATTTTGGTGGCGATAGACGCCGCGATTTTTACGGCGCGTTCTTCTAAGTACTCGTTGTGCCAAAGCACATGCCGCTGGGTGTCCAGCAAAATAGCAACTTCTCTTGCGTTGGAGAAATCCCAGACATTGACCATCAGCCCCATGCCCCGTGCAGATGCCTTGAAATTTATGGCCTTCATTGGGTCGCGGCTGGAATATTCGCGTATGCCGCGGAAGGAAAACGGGTCTGGATTAATAGGATGGCGGGTGCGTAATTGGCCGTACACGCGCGTGCAAAGGCCGTCAATTTCCGGGGTGGCAATGGTGCTTGGGTAAACTGTAAGCCGTATATCGCAAGGGAAGCGGCGTATGTATTTTTGCTCCATTAAAATATCCCAGGCTGTTAATTCCAGGCCGCTAATGGAGTAGAACCCCCGCTTGCTGCAATCGAATGGCAAGCGGCGGGTAATTTTCTGGTGCATTAATATATGAAATAAATCGTTACGGTAGTGGGCGTCTGAAGCTAAGGTACCGGAAGCAAAAAGCAGCTCCTTGCCCACGCTAAATTTTAACGACACCCAGGGCAGGGGGAGCCATTTGTTGTTTGTCAACACTTCTGTAAGGGTCAAGGTGTCGCCTTCGGTTGCCGTGGCGGCCGATATGGAAACTTGGGCGTCAAGGTTGGTTAAGCACGCTTTGGAGTAAACCAAGCGGAAAATATACACGGTTATTAGAATTGCTATAAGGATTCCGATGGTGGCCATGGTTTGCTCCTTTTGTTTCAATATATTGCCTTTGCTTTTTTAGTCGTACAATTTTTCACATGAGTTTAGGGCGCGTCAGCAGTTGTCGCGTGCGATTTTTGGCATGGTGGAAAATGCGGTGGATTAGCACCACATTGCGAGCTTCATCTATTGAATAAAACAATACATAGTTTCCGGCTACCATCTTTCTGAAGAAGGGGTCTTCTTCATATGTCTGACACATATATGGCGTATCTTCCAGCCTGAATACTTGCTCTTTTAACTGGATGAAAAAATTTCGCACTGTGCTGGCGTAGAATTGAGATAGATATTCTTCGATATTATCCATATCCGCTTCGGCTTTTTCTAAAAAGATAACTCGGAAACTCATAGCCCTTTGCGCTCTAGTTTCTCTTCGATTTTGCGAAACACATCAGCTGCATCAGTCATTTTTACGTTAGGGTCATCAAGCAAAGCCTTAGACTTTTGCAATTCATCATAGATATAACGATGATGTAAAAATTTTTCGAACTCTATATACATCTCCATATTGATTAGCACAGACTCTCCTCTGCCATTGTTTGTAATGATGACATGATCATGCTGTTCCAGCGACTTTACAACGTCCGCATAGTTGTTTCGCAAATCTCTTGATGGTCTCACTTGTGTTTGTAGCATATGTGTGCGCCCCTTTCATTTCTTGTCCAGATTGTATCACAATATGACTACGCGTGCAAATTTTCCAGGTCTTTTTGCACCTTTATAGTCTCTGCCAGCAACCCAACAACATTCGCAATATGGTCAAAATCATCGATAGTCATCGTTTTGCCTTTATGGGATTTGAACCATTTATCCAGCACTTGGTAGCCACCAATGCGGTAGTTCCAAACATCTTGGGGTATGCCGGTGATGCGTTTGTTTGGATTGAGTTGCAGCACGCCGTCTTTGTATTTTATCGCGCCAATTTCTAAGTCGTCTGCGGTGGGTGGGTCTATGGCTATGGCGGCAGGGGTTTTGGTTTGCATCAGGTGCAGTTTGCGCAGGCGTTCGCCGGCGGTTACGTATGTGTGGAACATGTTTTCTGTGACAATAAAATCGTCTGGGCTTTCTTTTAGAGCGTTTATTATGGGTACACGTGGAAAGTCGCGTTTTAGGTATTCGTTAAAGCGTTGGCGGTAGATAGGGTCGTGGAGGATGCCGTAGATGTAGTCAAAGATTTGGATGGGCGTGGGCTGGAAAGACATATGTTGTGTGAGTTGGGTTAGAGCTTGTGGGGAGAGGTTTGGTGTCCATTCTTCACCGCCTAGGGGGGTGTTGGAGTAGAGGTATAGGGGGGCGATTGAAGCTGCACCAGCTGTTTGTGCAGCTGTAAGACGATTATCAATTAGAGTGTCACTAATTGAAATCATTGTAAACTCATTAGGTGAAGAATCTCCCCTAGCAAAAACTAACCCAAAATTCTTACCAGTCGGAGTTGGTGTGCCATACAATAAATGCCCCATCGTTTGTTTGCTACCTGGCCTATCTAACCAGCCACTTGAAGTACCGGAGTAGAATGTCCATCTGTAGTCGAATGGGCGAAAAGCAATAGGAGTTGGCATTCCACCAGATGCTAAAACATCATTCCGTATTTTATCCGCCGTTTGTCCTGATGCAAATTTACCCCAAAGGTTGCAGATTGTCTCTTCGTTAGTTGCGTTTCTTACAGCGTCAATGCGCTGAGTTAATTCATCCCTAGTAAAAGCAATTGCAACATCGTCTCTACGAGAGACAGCTCCTGCTGCATATGTTCCAAACAAGTCGATTATACTTATACCTTTTTCGTAAATTTTCTTCTCATTACCCGAAACCGGGATAAAGTAGGCCATTTTAGGGTCTAGATTCAGCTCGGTATAGTCTAAGTTGAATTCTTGCAGGTTCTGGAATTTTTGCTGACGCCTCCCCCACAAGTCGCAATGATAAATTTTTGCCCAATTATTATTGGGAGCTATTTTTATTCCGACGAATAAGGACACTCCTTGCATTATATCGAATATATTTTCGTCTTTTTCACCATTTGGAGCGACTTCCTTCTTGATCGAACTGCCATGCAAATCAACGATATATATTTTATCAAAAGTACGAAGTAGGCTACCACGCATTCCTCTAAAGGTTTGATTGTCCAGATACCCATTATTTGAAACAAAGGCAAGTATTCCTTCGTTATTCTTGTTGATTATTTGCTCTGCAAAGCGGAAAAATTTAACATAATCATCGTTGAGCAAATGTTTACGTTCTCCAAAACGAGTGACCCCATCTGCCTCCGTCTTATACGCATCAATATCAAACGGATTAGTAGAAGCCGCCAAATACGGCGGGTTTCCAATAATAACCTTAATAGGCCGCCGCGCCTTCCAAGTATCCGCTTTATACGCCTCATCGGTTATCGCTGCAGAAAAGTCGAACAAGCTCATTTGCTCGTTACGCTCAAAGCTGGAATTGGGCGGTGCAAGAGTATTTGTCAAAAATATATTTGAGGGTAGCTGCACGTCCGGCACATGCCCAAGGGTTTCTTCTATAGTACGGCGTACATTCAGGTGCGCCACGGCGTAGCTGGTCATCATAATCTCAAAGCCTATCATGCGGGACAGCAGGCCATTTTCGCTTTTTATGTAATCGTCATAAAAAGCCGCACGTACGCCGGGAAAATACGTATCCTTGATATACTTGATAATTTCTGCATGGAAAGTACCCGTACCTGTGGCCGGGTCTAAAATGGCCACACGGGGTACGGTTATTTCTTTGGTGTCTCTAAATTCTGCCTTAGCTCTTGCAGATTTTTGAACTTGGTGACGTTCGCATGGTACAGTTATTTGAATGTGGTCGTTGTTGGATAAACCGCCCTCTATGCCAAAATCCTCTACAAGCAGCTTGTCCACCATAGACACCAAGTAGCGCACAACTTGGTGGGGGGTGTAAAACACACCAAGTGATTTACGAAGTGCAGGGTCATAAAATGTCAAAAAGTCCTCGTAAAAGTGAACAATGGTGTCGCCGCGCTTGTCGCAGTCGAGCAGTGCGGAGATATCGCAGGTTTGATACAAAGCACACAGTTTGTCTATCACAGAATCTAACGTTGGGTGCTTTGTGCCTGTGTTGGTTATATGCTCGAAAAACCTATTCAGCAGTGCAGATTCTTCCTGTAGTTTGCTTATGGCCTCGTACCTGTTAAACGTTTTGGACGCGGCATCGTTGTACCGCGCAATAAATAAGCCGTACACAATGGTTTGGGCATACATATCCGCAAAACTGCGCGTGTTTAGCAACGGGCGCAAGTCTGCTTTTATGCGGCTAAAAAGACCGTATAGCTCCGGGAAAAGGTCTACACGTTTTTGATTGTCGTTTACTACCGGCAAGCCGTTCGCATCTTCCTTTAGTATGCGCACGATTACACTGCGGATGGTTTTGGCGTGTATGGCCATGTATTCCGCCAGTTTGTTAGAGGATTTTATTTGTGCAGGGTCTTGCAGCAAAAAATGCTGCATAGCGCGGACAAAATGCTCGATATTTTCCTCATGCAAAATAAGCTTGCCCTCGGTAAGGGAGATAAGCTGTACACCGTCGTATGGCTTATCATCACCTTTTTTCCAAAATTGCCAAGACAAGTTATTGGTAAGCATTGCATGGTTGTACATTGCCGCACCTTTTTTGACTTGGGTATAAGCACGAGCATCGTACTCGCTAATTTTTTTAACTTCTACCATGGTAAAAGGCTCTGCTTCGGTAATCTCAACGTCGCCATGCCATACTTTTATGTCGGGGTTTTCGCCGGCTTTTCCACTACGCCCGCCCGAAAGGTCTCGCGCTTTACAGCCAAAATGGGCAAGTAATATAATTATTGGCGCATTAAATGATGTTTCTATGTTGCCAAGGCGGTATGCTTCGCAAACGGATTTGAAATATTCTTGTATATGATTGGTCATTACTCTGTCACCCATCTATCATGCTTGTAGTCTGTTTGCTTAAAAATCCATTTTGGACAATTATACCACGATGAGTGGATATTGTAAGATATTTTGAAGAAGGTGTATGAGAAGTAAATTTCACGTTACGAACATGTTCGACTTTTGATATAGTACACAGGTGACTAAGGGTTGGCTTGTGCTTCACTCTCTGAAAGGAGGCTGGTCACAAACGCAAAAAACGCGTTTGCTGCTCGCCCATGCAACCAGGGTGATGCGATATTAGATTTTTCGTTTCCAGAGTTTTATAACTTTGTGATTACTATGCTGGGCATGATTTTATCGTTTCTAGCCGGGCGAATATCAAACAACAAGACAAACAATAAAAAATAGCCGCCCTTGGTTATGTATGCACCCAAATAGATGGAAGCCTTATAAAGTCTCATTATGTAAGTGACCATTTTAAGCAACTTCTAGCTAAAAACAATATGCCTCATATTCGCTTTCATGATTTGCGCCATTCATCAGCAGGCTATCTAAAATATCTTGGGTTTGACCTCAAAGATATTCAAACATGGTTACGGCATGGTGATATAGGTACGACAATGAATATTTATGTCAACTTGGACATGGAAGCAAAACGGGCTATAGCCAATAATCTTAATCAGCGTTTTCAGCAATTTGGCACATAAAAAAATAGTTGGTAGAAAAACGGGTAGAAATGAGCGTTTTTTGGAGCGTTACAAAAGAAAAACGGACTTCCACCGAATGAAGAAAGTCCGTAATTCCAAGGTTTTTACCTAATGCCCGAGGCCGGACTCGAACCGGCACGGGTCGAAACCCACAGGATTTTAAGTCGATATTTCTATGTTACATTTAACCTAGTTTAGAAAGACATAAACATAGATAAATGCTGATTATTGCTGGACTTGTAAGCATTAATCATTTACATATTTGAAAGAGGGTTTATTTTTAAGTACCAGATTATACAATGGTTTTTGTAGACAATTTTGTAGACAAATTTTCTTTACCTATATCAGATAAGGTTACATCATTACATACAAAAAAATTATCTACCATTTTCGAGGTTTATTCCATGATGTGCTCCCAGATTAAACAGATAAAATTTTTATGCGTTTTTCGATCTAAATATTCATGTTTGCAACAAAAAGAATTGAATGATTGATGATAAAATGAATATGATAGTAAAAACAATGCAGTAAACAATTAAAAAATATATAGCGAAACCTTTTATTGTGTCCTTAGTAGTTGCCAAAGTAGATTTTCGATAAGCTATGAAAGAAGTAATCATAATAACTATAACCACGAAAACAAACACAATTAAAAATGCTTCATGAAATGATAAGGGTTTACTAATACCATATTCGTCTAAAGCTCTAAACGTATGCATCACAAACATCAAAAGCGTTCTTGTGTGCCTATAGAGCGATAAAATTAAATCAAAAATGATTTTGATATTGTTATACAAAATGGAAATCACGAGTAAACCCTCTAACATACGGCGTTTTTTTTCATCGTGCTTAGCTTCGTTTTTTGTAATTTCTAACATAGCCTTAATTACCTTTATAATTAGCTTTACCATTCGTTATTTTCCCACCTTATTCAAGGGTACGTCAAACCAAAGTTAACATACCTATCTTATAATACTTGTTTTCCAAAAAGAACCATGGTGTTTTTTCTATAAACGTCATACTATATATGATATGAACGTAATAAAACTTGATAAATCATAGCTCATAACATTTTTTAGCTGAGCAATTAATTCATGGCAAAAAGATATGAACTAATGGATATGAACTAATGTAGGAAAATTCTCAACCAATTACACCTCCTTTTGTGATTTTTTTATAACTCTTTGATTTTATGATTTTTATATGTTTTACATTTTAGGGGGGTAGGACTAAACCCTTAATTATACACTATCAACATAACGTTATACTATCTAATATACCCAATATATCGCTTTGTTGTCAAAAACAACCACAGCACATTAATGCTAAAAATATAATGTTTTTAGCATTAATGTGAAAAGGCATGATATATTAACGTTTTTTTAGCCGTCAACACGTTATTACCACATATTGGACTGAATAAGAAAATTATGGTATCATCAAATGGGGTGAAAACATGGTTAGCAAAAAAATCAATGACTCACAGGAAGAATTATTTGATAATGAACTAAACTCAGCTCCAGATGAAGAATTGCTTATAATAGCAGTTGAAACCTATAGGGCAACTAGAACAAGAAAAAACAAGAACATTGTATTGGGAATTGTTGTACTTGGGGTAACGTCTTTGTATGCTATTAGAAATGTTTTAGACGCAGACATCTCATCATTTGATTTAACTTTAGAGTTAATATGGGTCATCATTAGTTCAGGAATAGCAGTGGCAAGTTTAATACTATTAGTAAATGTTATTTTTAGTAAAATAGGCTTTGAGAACAAAATGGATAAATTCAAAGAAAAGCTTATGCTACATGGTGTTAATTTTGATGAAGAAGTTGTTAAGAGCCAAGGTAAAAAGGTATGAGGATAGAAATAAAAGATGTCATCACGTTAAGCGATGATAATAGCTATGTTGTTGTGAGCAAGACAAATTACGAAGATAACATGTACTACTATCTAATAGACAAAACCAACAACGAGAATATAAAATTTTGTATAGAAAAAACAGAAAATAAAGCCTTTTTAGAGGTTCATGATAAAAATTTGATACAACAATTATTACCGCTGTTCTTAAAGTCAACTTCCAGTACTCTTACAAAAGAGGATTTGGAACTGATAGAAAACAATAACTGAGAGACTACAACAAAAAAACCTCTACGAGAGAGGTTTTTTGAAGCTTGTTAATTATATCAATTCTTGCACTAAACGATAGAACGCCGATTTCTTGCGCCCTAACTTCTGCATGGCTTCATTAAGGCTTAAAAGACCGCTTTTCCACGCATTGACAACGCCTATTTCATTTTTGGAATAGGTGTTTTTAGGTCGCCCTAAATGCTTACCGCTTTCTTTGGCAATGGCAATCCCGGCACGTTGTCTACTTTTTATATTCTGCCATTCTTGTTCTGCTTGATAAGCTAGAGTAAGCAAGACGATATCACAAGTAAATTGGTCAACGAGGTTGGTAATTTTCTTGTTGCTATCCAGCAAGGGCATATCTAAAACTTTGATGGTTATTTTCAGTTCCTTGGTTAGCTTATTCCACTGGTTAATAATACCGTTGTAGTCTCGGCCTAGTCGGTCAATGCTACCGATATAAAGGCAATCACCATGCTTTAGGCGTTTCAATAAGCTATTGTATCTCTGACGGTTAAAATTTTTTCCGCTGGCTTTTTCGATGATGATGTTGTCTTTGGGTATTCCAAGCTGTAAAAATTCTTTTACTTGGCGGGCTTCGTTTTGTCCATCGCTGGACACACGTACATAAGCATAATTTTGTTGCTGGTTCATAAAAAATCCTCCGTCTTTCCGCAAAAGGTTTACCTTTTCGGGAGGACGTTTTTTATTATATCAGACCCTTTTTTCTTGTCAATAATTATCATAAAGGGATTTTTGAGAACGCTTAACCCGTCATTTTGGCATAAAATCTACATAAAAATATAGTCCGCATAAGGTAAACCTTTGGCGGACAACAACCAATTACATAATCCCTAAAAGACGAGGGATTTTTATTTGCGTGAATATAGGAAGGAGGGGTGCAGTTACGCAAAAAAATAGTGATACACGGTATTAAGTAACAAATCTTTTATATGTTGAAAAATTTACAAGGAAGGAATTTTTATGATGTCTAAACTGACAAAAAAGCGGTTTGTTAGCCTGTTTTTAGCTTTGGTATTAATCGTATCTATTTTACCATCAGGAGTTATGGCACAGTCTGGAATCAGCGTTACCATTGATGGTGAGCGTGTGCAGTTTGAAGGGCAGCAACCTGTCAATGTAGACGGACGTGTGCTTGTACCAGTCCGTGGCGTGTTTGAAGCACTAGGCTTTACAGCAAAATGGAATTCGGACTTACGACATGCAGTGCTGGAGCGTGAATCACACACAATTATCATTGCGCTAGGAAGCACGACTTTTACTACTAATGGAGCAAGTCATGTCTTAGATGTACCAGCGCAAATTATTGGTAATAGCACTATGATACCGCTACGTGCGCCGTTAGAAAGTGTGGGTTATTCTCTAACTTGGAATGGTGCTACAAATACCGTAGTAATTTCTACATCAGGGGAGCAACTGCTACCACAACAAGTTGCAAACAGTATGCGACCTGTTAATCCGACAACACCAGAAGATATATTTTTTCAGTTTCTTTATGACTTCACGCAAAATTTAGTCCGCGGTGTGCTTAACCCCGTTGAACAGCTAGAAGTTATATATGATTTCATCATTAGGAATTTTGCATACCTTGATGAGCGAGACGGGGCGGCTATTGATGGCTCATATTTACCGAATATAGATGATGTGCCGCAACCGCCGTTTTTTGGTGGGCTACAAGCTTATATTTATGAGTGCGGCACTCCGATAGTATTTTATACAATTACGGGGGTAAGGCGGCCTTATAGCTTAGCTTGGTTTATGTTTCTAACAGGTGAGGGCGATTGTTATGATTTTACTGCCCTTTTTAATTTGATGGCTAATATTATTGGTTTTGATACAGGATTTGTTACGGGCTTTTATGTAAACCTCGACGGCAGACAGTCCAATCACGCATGGTCAGCTATCAGAATAGATGGGGCATGGTACTTTTTTGATACACAGATTGAAGCATCGCAATTACAGCGCAACCGAAATAACGCAAACTATAACCCACGTATATGGTGGCGACAGCCAATTGATTCAGAGCAAACTAACCAACGATATGTAATTAACGAAAGAATGCAAGATTTTAATTGGGCACGATAAAGGTTTAATCAGGTACGGCAACTAGAAAAAACATCAGAGAGAGGAAACTAACCTTGACCAGACGAATTGTATCTTTATTACTTGCAAGTATTATGGTGCTGCCCTTAGTGGCAATGCCAAGGCATAGTGTTTATGCCACAACATCAGTGCAAAGAGAACTTGTCACCGTGCAAGAAGGGGAAATTTTTGAGATAAGAAACACAAGCAATGTGAGGCAAAATGTCACCTTGACAGGTTCACGCGAAGTATATTTTGATTTTCTAATGTACGGTACTGCCGGGGGCGTTGCTCGTCGCAATCGAGGTGCAACGCTGGAACGCATTACTATAACTGGCATTACGCCACCTAGCGTGATACACAATATTCAAGATATCCCGCGCGGGGGTAAAATGCTAATTGAAGTTAGGGGTAATGGTCATGTTACTGTTTTAGGTGACAGTGCAAACTTTACTGTACAGCAATTACAAACGCCAGTATTTTACGTACAAATATTACGTGAAAATCGCTCCGTGTCATTTACCAATTTTGACCCAGCGGAAATAGGACATTCTACTATTGGTTGGATTCCATATGGACACCCTTTTGGCGTTCATCTTTTTGCTCAAAGGCCAAGAAACGCAAGCTTTCCCGCATTTAGCAGACATTTAGAATATAGGTCAGCAGATGGACAGACGCTAAGAGAAAGTTTACCAGCACAAAATAGGGTTAATAGCGGAACTAGCGTACGACCAACTGAAACGCTTATTATTACTAATCAAGAGAGAAACACCAGACCTGCTTGGTCAATTCGAGCCATGGAAGTGTTTGGTGATTACATTACTTTCACAAAGCAACCTTACCGCCTTACAATTGACGGTGAAAGAAGCTTTCCACCGAGCAGGGAGCGGGAACTACCACCAAGGCAGAGTGAAACAATAATAACCTTATCCGATATCGCTGGATATTCCCGTGAAGCCAGAATCATGTTTAACATGATTATTAGAACAAACTACTCGGCAAGACCCTTGGCAGAGTATACCCGCGCAACTAATAGGATTATCGGGCAACGAAGCAATAATAACGCAAGAATGCAAGACGCTTATTATCGGGCTTTAATTGCATTTCTAAATGGATATGTTAATACCCATGGTGAAGCTATTGAAGAAATGGGTAGAGAAACTTTGCGCAGTGTAACTTCGCTTACTGGTCAACTTGTAGGTAAGGCTTTTGCAGGCCCTGCTGGAAGTGTTGCAGGAAGTTATGTTGGCGGTGTTCTTGGCGAAATAATAGCAGGTTCACCGCCAACGCCAACCCTTAATAGAGCATTGCAAGAAGCCTATGACGATATGTACCTACTTTGGTTACTATATCAAAATACCAATGACCAAAATTTACGTGATGCTATAGTCCGTGTACGTCGGCACTCGGCTTATCAAGATGCCTTTACATCAATTACAGGTGAACTTGTTAGGGTTCTTGAAAAGCCGTCAGAATCTGCACTTTTGAGTGCGGCATCAAAAGCCACAGACCCATTTTTCGAATCACTATACGGAATTTACAGCCTATATAAAATCGCGGTTAGTGCTAGTCGTATAAATTCAAACGCAGTAGACCGAGTTTTTGCCCTTCAAGGTATAAGAGAATCCGCATTGGGGGCGTATGCTTCAATTATTAATGCTGGTCGGCAGGGTAATCAATTTACCGAAGATGATTTACTAACAGCTTATCAGCTATATAAGCTAGTCCGCTATTGCCTTAGTGAGCAAATTGGCTGGTCAGATATCGTGCGTAGAGCATACCTGCTTAACCCAAATCATCGGAATGCAGATACAAGGTTAATCGAAGAAGATAGGCAACTAGGTTTTATGGGCTTTTCCCCGATGTGGTATCCTTACTCGTTTTCTTCAAGGCTTCCAAATAGAAACCAAGAAACAGCAGATAGGCTGGCCCGAATTGATGTCGAATAGTGCAAACTAAAAGCGCAGCTATAACAATGGAAATGTAACTAAAAAAATCTTGGGAAAAAAGGCAACCTTACAAAAATATAGGTTGCCTTTTTCCATGGAAAATTTATTTCCCAGCGGAAAATAAAAATATTTCCCACTGTACCGACCAGTACTAATCACAAACGCCAGGGCATACACTAACACTAAAACCACTGGAACGCCCTATTTACGCCTTCTTTCTCACTCCGCAAGAGTGGGGTCTCGGCTATTTTTATGAAGCAAAACACCCGAGACCCCACTCTTACTACGTGAGTAATACATGATAAAGAAGGCGGGGCTGGTGGTTTTAGTTTGGAGTGGTTTGTGGTAGAAGGAAGTGGGGAGAGTTAGAGGGGGGGTTAGGGAGAGAGAGGAGAGGTACTTTTCTTCTTCCGCCAAGAAAAGTTACCAAAAGAAGACGGCTTTTTCTTATTACGTCAAGAAAATAGTAAACAAAAAGAACCGCCTCTATTCTTGCTCCCGCCCAAGAAAGTAGGCAAAGAAGGCGGCCCAGGGGCGTAATTCCCCTAAGAACCCCTTACGCACACCCAAAAAGAGCAAATATATTTCAAATGTAGTGATGGTAAAAAAAGTAATAAGATTGGAGAGGGTTATAAAATGGTATTTACAGAAAGAGACAGGGAACTTTTAGGGCTGGTGTATCGGTTAGGTTTTTGTTTAGGTAGGCATATAAAAGAACTTGTAAATTTTTCATCTTATCGCGTTTGTGACCGCAGGCTTGCAGTTTTAATCACGGCTGGGTATTTAACTCGTAAAAAATACTTGTATGGTGTGCCATACCTATATACAGTAACTCATAAAGGGCGAATTTTAATCGGGGCGAATAAGCGGGAAAATAAAATCCGCTTAGAACAAATTAACCATGACATATATGTAATAGACGTACTGATATATTTTAGAGATAAGTATGCTTTGCATTTGAATGATTTTGTAACCGAGCGGGAATTACATATTGAGGATGGGTTTGGCGGCAGAAAACATCACCCTGATTTTGTTTTTGTGAGTGGTGGTAAAGCCGTGGCGGTTGAAGTTGAACTTACCGCCAAGTCAAAGGTGCGCTTAGAGAAAAATATTAGGGATAATTACCTAAAATACGATTACCAAATATGGCTGACTGATAATAAAAAAGTTCATACGCTCATTAATAAAATTGCAGAGCAGTATAATAACATAGAGGTTATGCATTTAGAGGGGGTTTTAGAAAAATGTCGGGCTACGAAACCGCAGGGGTAATATCAATTCTGGTTATAGGGGCTATTTTTATTGGCCTGTGGAAACTGCTAGGACTGTTAAGTAAAAAGCCTAATATCTTTTTTGATTATGAACATGACTACAACCAAGCATTTTCTTATAATAAAAAGCAGAACCACCACCCCAACACCGAAAATGAAAATGAAAAAGTATTTCTAGGGGTATCACATTTTTCACAAAAAGGAAAAAACGTGTTTGTTGATTGTAACGCCAAGCACGTTTTTATATGCGGTACAACGGGAAGTGGTAAAACAGTGGCGATTTCAAATTTTATCAAAGCAGGTGCAGATTATGATTATCCAATGCTGATTGTTGACGGCAAGGGTGATACTGACGCAGGCTCACTTATGGAAATAACTAAGAATATCTGCGGAAAACGGAAAATATACATAATTAACCTGAACGAACCAACGGAAAGTGACAGGTATAATCCCTTCAAAAATACTAATACCGATGTTATCAAGGATATGCTTATCAATATGACCAATTGGAGCGAAGAACACTATAAATATAATACCGAACGGTATTTATTAAGGTTGCTCCGATTAATGAGCATGAAAGAAATAAAAATATCGCTTGATAGCTTAACAAGATATTTACCAACCATTAATTTTACGAAACTTAGTAAAGATTTAAGTGTAGAGGGAAAAATCAGCAAAGAGGATTTCATTGAGGATATGGAACTAGCCAAAACAAGCGGTAAAATAGCCGAAGCAGCCGCGGCCCGTTTTGCCACGATTAAAGAAAGCCATCTCGGACAGATTTTTTGTGAAACGGGCATTGATATTTACACGGCCTTAGAAGAAAACGCGATTATTTTATTTGTTCTTAATCCGCTTTTGTACCCTGAAATGTCACCACTGATTGGCAACTTAATAATCATTGATAGCAAGAAAGCGGTTAGCAATTTTTACAAGCATAAGAAAAAGCGCATTTTTTACATACTGGACGAAATAAACGTTTATGCGTCTATGTCCTTACTTGACCTTGTCAACAAATCACGCTCCGCAAATATTACCTGCGTGCTGGCGACACAAAGCTTATCCGACCTTGATGGTGTAAATGACCATTTCAAGGAGCAAATCATAGAAAACTGTAACAACTACATAGTTTTACGGCAAAACAGTTCAGTTAATGCCGAGCATTGGAGCAATGTACTTGGCACTAAAATATCTATGCAAGCAACTTACCAAATAAAAGGCGGTGCAAATGGGGCAGAAAGTACCGACCTTGGCTCGCTGCGTAAAACACGGGAATATATCTATCACCCAGACGATATTAAGTTGCTAGGTGCTGGCAGGGCTATTTTTCTATCAAGGGATAAAATGTTTCATACAAAAATCAAAGTTAATAAACCATTTTAGTAAAATAGGGGTTTTGAAAAATGGACATGAGTAATCTTATAAAGAGAAATTGGACGTACTTTTTCTGGTTTCTTTTCTACATTGCATTATTTGAGCGGGTACTAATGAATGTACTTATATGGTATTTTCCGTTCTTAGAATTTATATTGTACTGGCCGAGGGTTGCGGTATATCTACTTATTTTTGGCGTGGCGGTTTTATTCTTAGCTGTAGTATATAGTGGTTTTGAACCACTTTGGCGATTGATAAATGGTGTGCGCCCGCTTAGACTGGATAAGGAAATAGACAGGCTACACCCAATATTTATGGAAGTTTACAAAGAAGCACTAAAAAGGGATAGAAACTTATCAAGAAGAATTAATCTGTACATAGATGAAGACATCAACATAAACGCTTACGCATTCGGCAGTGGTACACTTATTTTGACCAAAGGCAGTATCATGCTACTAAATGATGATGACTTACGCGGGTTAATCGCTCATGAACTAGGCCACTTTGCAAATAAGGATACAATCATTGCTTTAATAACAACGATATGTAATTTGCCAATGTCACTATTGATGATGTTTTTTGATAGAACCAAACCCAAGATAGACGAAGCAAGCAAAAAATCGTTCATTATATGGGTCTTAAAGGGTTTTTTTGATATATATTATTATCTTCTTCTCTTTATTCGGTTCATCAGCGAGTTAATTATTATGCACCAGTGCCGAGGAAGCGAATACAGAGCAGATATGTACGCCCTGCGGTGCGGATATGGCATAGAACTAGCCGAGGTACTATCACATCTATATGAAACATCAATCAGCAAGCCAGGAACAGTTAAGGAAATGATGCGGGCCACGCACCCGCACATTACAAAGCGCATTGAGCGATTGGAAGTGACTATGCACTACCTTAGAGAACAAGAGGGGTAGAGAGTAAAGTCCTTCCGCGCTTCCGCTTGGATTCCATTCTATTTGAGTGCGGAAAATCACCGCACCCAAATAGAACGGCTTATAAAGAATTGTAAAGCTTATATGTCAGAGTTCTCTGGCATTTTTTATTGTCCAAACAAATAGTTTTATATAAAGGGGGCTTGGGTAAATTGGACATCAAATTAAACGTAAAAAGTATTTTCAAATCCAGTATAACTAATCAAGAAAAATTTGTAGAGTTGTTTAACAAAAAGTTACTAAAAATAATACTACATTTAGAATCAAAAGGTGATATACCTGATTAGATTAGATGATATAATAATTTTGTATTTCAAAAATTATTATAGTTTATCAACCATAGATTGGAAGGGTAGACTATGATAGAGAAAGTAGGGATATATTGTAGGTTATCTGATGAGGATAGAGATAAAAAAAACGTAAATGATGACAGCGACAGCATTCAGAATCAAAAGAGTATGTTACTAAAATATGCTCTTAGTAACAATTGGGACGTTATAGATATTTATAGTGATGATGATTATTCAGGCGCGGGAACGTATCGGCCAGATTTTGAAAGAATGATTGCAGATTGCGAAAGCGGTCGGATTAATTTAGTGCTGTGTAAAACACAGTCAAGATTTTCAAGAGATATGGAAGTAATCGAAAGGTACATACACAATAAATTCGCCTTATGGGGCGTTAGGTTTGTAAGTATTGTCGATAATGCTGATACAAAAGTTGAAGGTAACAAAAAGGCAAGACAGATAAACGGGCTTATAAATGAATGGTATTTAGAGGACTTGTCAGCCAATATAAAAAAGTCATTAAGCAATAAGCGAGACGATGGGTTATTTATGGGAAGCTTTGCCCCTTATGGGTATATTAAAAGCCCTGAAAATAAGCATAAACTGATTGTTGATGAAGTAGCCGCCGAGGTTGTAAGAAAAATATTTGAACACTATAAAAATGGTTTAAGCTATTACAAAATTAGCCAAATGCTGAACAATGAGAAAGTAGACACACCATCTGTATACAAGCGGAAAAATGGTAGCAAGTTTACATGTCCTGGATTAGATTATTCAAAGGCTGAATGGAATATAGATACAGTAGCCAGAATATTAAGAAATCAGGTTTATATTGGTAATTTGGTACAGGGAAAGGTTACAACCGTTAGTTATAAAGTTCACAAATCCAAACCAGTAGAAAAAGAAAAATGGAGTATCACAAAAAATGCTCACGAATCTATCATAGATATGGACACCTGGTTAGCTATACAACCAAGATTAGGCACACATGAAAGTCCAACTAGAACGGGAGAATTACATTTTTTTAGTCAAAAAGTTTATTGTAATGAATGCCGAAAAGTGTTTATGCGTAATGTTTTTAGAGTAAAGGCTGAACCAAACGGAAAAAGGGCTTATTTGCAATGCAAGGGGGCAAAAAAATATCGTCAGTGTGATAATGGCAAAGTAATAAGAGTGGATATGCTAGAAGATGCCGTTATAAATGAAATCAATTTACAATTACAAAAATTTTATAATCAAACCTCATTAGAAGAACAATATACCAAAGAAATGAGTGTTAAGAGCAAATACCTTGATAGGATAAGTGCTCTTGAACTCGAAAAGTCAAAGGTAGAAAAAAAATTAAACGACCAAAGTATTTATTACAAGAACTTGTATGAAGATAAGATAAACAATGTAATATCAGTAGACGAATTTATGATATTAAGAGAATCTTACCTGCAGGACATGGAAGCTTTGAATAAGCGAATAGGAATAATAGAGGACGAATTAATACTACTTAAAGCAAAAGCCGATAGGAAAGATAATATCACTGGCATTCTTAAGAAATATAAAAAAATCACTAAACTTGATAAGGTCATCATTGATGAATTTATTAATAGGATTTATATTGGCAAAGTCAACGAAGAAAATAAAGATAGGGATATTATCATAGAATGGAACATTGAGGAACTAGCACAATAAAATTTGGGGTACTCCGATATCAGCAACTGGAAGTGTAGGAGTTCCCCAATAATGGGAAGAAGCTATAATAATTCAAGAAATACAGGGATTTGAAGGTACACAGGGGGTGTATCCTTTTTTCTTTTGGAATCAAAGGCCACACTGAAAATAACGCTAAGTGACAGGTAAGTGACCGCTGATTGACAGCTAGATGACAGCATTTGTCCGAAATATGTTCTTGCATTATAAAATCACTATGCTATTATGTGTATAATGGGAAAAATTCTCAGAAACAAAGCTCGTAAGTCACGGGCTTTTTTACATAGAAAGCAGGTGTAATTAATGTGCTGACAAAAATCGAGATTATTCGACAAATAGTGATAAAATTCGACAAGTAAAGTGTTATATGATGAAGATAAGGAGGGGGTTTATTATGAAATTATGTTTGAAAAGAAGTTTGTCAAAAGGGAATTTAGAAGGGTTTAACTACGAGGAAACCAAAAGGAATGTAAATAATTACTTCATGAACTTAGAAACTCTGCAATGGGAATTGGAAAAATTAAATGCTCAAAGGGGCTTGACTGCAAACTACGATTTTTCAGCAGAGTACAGAAAACAGCCATTTGTGCAGATAGGAGCAGAAATACTTAGACTATCAGCTAAAGACCTTAAAGAAAAGGAATTAAAAGAGTACATAAGCAATTTCTATTGGGCTAGAAGCATTTTAACTGACGAAGAGCAGTTATACATCATGGAATATTTTATAGAGCAAAAATATGAGGACGAAATAGTGGACGTGCTTGGCTTTAATAATAGTGATAGTAGAGCATTCAAAAAACTAAAACGTAGTGCAATTTACAAGTTTGCAGACTTTTTGAGCATTCTTGTACAAAAGAAAAGGGGACAATAATTTTGGAAAGAAATATTTTAATAGAAAAGATAGTGGGGTTTTGCTTCCAGTATCAAATACTTGATGATACATCAATTACGGAAAATGAGTTGAAAACTATTGTAGAAAAAAGACTGGAAGAAGCACATTTTCTTGAAAGTCTAATTAATGCGATAATTTTAAGGACTAAAAAGACTAATGACATAGACATCGAGTTAGTAAAAGAGTTGCTGTTAGAACTTGAAAAAATAAGGTTAGAAGTAGAGTATAAAGCAAGGTAATAGGACATGCAACTATCAGAGTACATATAAGTAAAACATTATACGCCTAAGAAGCGTTTTTTTATGGCTTTTCCTATACGGTAGTGAAGTCAGGGGTAGGGTGGAGATTTTTGCGGGCGCATTTTCCGCAAAAATACGACCCGACCTTGACGAAACGGAAGGAAGCGAAGGAAAAGATAGATTGTGGCATATCTGTGGTTTTCAAATATGCCCCTTTTAACCTCTCTTTTCTTTTTCTTGCTCATTACTGCACTGTTAAAAAAAAGGGGGGGGAAGGTGAATGTATGCAATTAAATAAATATAAGGATTTATTATCGGTACAAGACTTAACCGAAATATTCGGCGTAAGCAAACAGACGATATATAAAAACATCAAGGCTGGTAAATTTGGTACACCAATAAGGATTGGGCGAGCGTTCAAAATACCACGCATATACATATGGAATAAATTTTTTGCGAGTTATCAATAAGTGTTTCCGAAAAAGCTTGTCTGTGTTATGATTCTTGCAAGGTTAAATGTAACATAGATAAGACTTTCATCTAATGAAAGGACGAACTTATCTATGACAGGAAGTATAACAATAAAAAAAGGCAGACCGCATTATTATATTGTCCTAAATTACGTTGATTCCACAGGTAAACAGCATCGGCCATGGATTAAAACGGACATACCAGTAAAGGGGAATAATAAACGGCTTGCCAATGCAAGGTTAAAGGAAGTACTTGCAGAGTACGAATCCCAGAAGATTGACCTTAGCAAAGACATTCTATTTACTGATTTTATGAAAGGATGGTTAGAAACACTTAGTCTCTCCATAGCTGGCTCAACATTCGATGGATATAAAGGGGTATTAAATAAACATATCTTGCCATTCTTTGAACCATTAAAGCTAAAGGTAAGAGATGTTACACCAGCGCATATCCAAGAGTATATCAGGCACACATTATCGCCAAAGGTATCTGGAAACACAGTACGTAAGCATTTAATAAATATCTCTAAGTGCCTTGATAGTGCGGTAAGGCAAAATATTATTGCTTATAACCCTGCTAAAAGAGTGGACTTACCCAAAAAGCAAAAATATACGGGCGCAAAGTTTTACAATGAAAGGCAGATAGAGGAACTCTTGGGTATCTCAAAAGGTGACCCCCTAGAAATTGTATTATGGCTTACAGTGTTTTATGGGCTACGTAGAAGCGAAGTGCTTGGGATTAAATGGGAAGCTATTGACTTTGAGAACAATACAATGGCTATAAGGCATACAGTTGTCCAATTGAGCAAGGAATACCGCGAAGATTCTACCAAGAACGATAGCAGTAATTCCGTTGTGCCACTTGTGCCAATAATCACAAAAAAGCTAAAGCTATGGAAAGCGCAGCAAGATGAACACAGACGATTGCAGCCAAATGACTACATCGACGAAGGTTATGTCTGTACGCAAGTTGATGGTAGCCTTATTAAGGCTCACTACGTCAGTGACCATTTTAGGAGACTTCTTGCTAAGCACAATATGCCGAGTATCCGCTTTCATGATTTACGCCATTCATCGGCAGGATACCTAAAATATCTTGGATTTGATATGAAGGATATACAAACGTGGCTTCGACATGGCGATATTGGCACGACAATGAATATTTACGTGCATTTAGATATGGACGCAAAGCGGGCTATAGCTGATAATCTCAATGAGCGTTTTGCAAACTTTGGTTGAGTTGTAGACAAATCTGTAGACAAACGCCAAAAAAGTAAAAAAATACAGACTTCCAATTTTCAAGAAAGCCTGTATTTAAGCGGATGCCCGAGGCCGGACTCGAACCGGCACGGGTCGAAACCCACAGGATTTTAAGTCCTGGGCGTCTACCAATTCCGCCACTCGGGCAAAATGGTGTGCAGAGCAAATCGCCTTGCGGTAGATAGTATACTCTACAAATGATTTTTGCGCAATGGTGAAATTACAAATTCATACAATCAATTTTCTGGGATTTCAGTTAATTACTCAAGGTAACCAGCTGACTTAGTTATCCCACCTTCTCCCAAATCCTGGCCGCCAGTACAGTCATATCATCTTTAGGCGCGCCGTCGGAACGTCTTTCTGCCTCGCTAAGCAGGTGGTCCGCAACGTCTTGCGGGTTGCTGTACTTACAATTTTTGAGGGCGTGCTTTATCCAATCCTCCTCGTCGGCCGTGGTTACGCCATCGGTTGCCATGACTATAATGTCGTCGTGTTGTAGCTGGCGGGTGGTAATTTCTAGGTCTACATCGTTTAGCATCCCGATTGGCAGGGACGAGGAGCGGATTATCGCCACTTGCCCGTTGCGCAGTACATAGGCTTCTGCCGCGCCAATTTTAATAAATTCTGCCTGCCCCGTGTATAAGTCTACAGAGCAGATATCCAGTGTGGAAAAGCTTTCTTCGCTGCTTTTTAACACGAGCACGGTGTTTATCATGCGCACGGCAAGTGCTTTGTCAAAGCCGCTTTCGATAAAATCTTCTAAAAGCCCTACGGTTGCGGCACTTTCGCGCCTTGCGCGTTCGCCGCTGCCCATGCCGTCGGAGAGCGCAAGCAAGCACGACCCGTTGCGTAATTCGATTGCGGAATAGCTATCCCCGGAACCTTTTGCATTTTTTGCACGATGAGCGATGCCGCTGGTTATACGGAGTTTTTGGTCTTCCATAAAGCGGATGCGGCACATGCCGCCACGTACGTCGCAATCGGTATCTTCTATGCGCATTTTGCGTTTTAGGACGGTGTTTAACACGGGGAGCATTTCCTTTGCGCAGGATTTTTTCTTCATGCAGGCCTTGTGGCTGATGGATACCTTGTACTTACCTGCGTTGTCTTCCAGCACAATCACGCTGGCAACTTCTATTTTTTGCCCCAGAAGCGCCATGATCATTTCCTCTTCCAGCCCTTCGTGGAAGCGCAGCGACATATCAATTTCGTCGGAAAGGCATTTTACAATGCCGGAAACCCCGTGCAATTGCTGACTTATGAGCTCGCGGGTTTCGCTAATCCTGTTGTGCCAGCGCAGGTCGTTTTTGTAGAGGTTGAAAACGGCGTTTAATTCGCCAATCAGAGCTTCTGGGTGTTTGCAGTCGTTATAAAATTTTTTGTGAATGTCGTTTGTGTTGGCCATGCCGCGGCTCGCGCAGGCGTTTAGCATGGAATACACCTGCTGGTGCGTGTTGTACAGGTCGTCTTCCCAGCACCATTCCTGATGCGGGCAGCCGCTGCAGACGCGGGCGGCAACATCGTCTACCAGCAGCGAAATGTCGTGCTTGTTTAAGCCGGTTTTTGGCTTGGAAAGCCCGCTGAATGTATCTGCCAATTTTTCGAATGCGGACGCAAAACTGTTTAGCCGCCGGGTTGTTTCTTCCTTTATTTTGTCCATGTAGTCGTCGGCGCTGTCTAAAACTGGGTTGATGGCAGATGCCACATTAAAGTAAAACGACTGCGGCGTTAATATAAAAGCCATTCCGCCGGCGATAACCGCATATATCATGGAAAACCCAAACCAAGACCGCGCCAACACAAATAACGCCACGCCGCCAATAACGCCAACACCGGCGATAACCGCAGGCCGCCCCCACTGCTTGGCAAAGCCGCCGCCCAAGCCCGCAAGCCCAAGTATTGCCGCCCAGGAAGAATCCCAATACCCCGCAAGGTGCAAAAACAGTCCAAGCAGCAGCCCTGCCGCCGCCGCCATAGACGACCCGCCTTTGAAACCAACAACGCACAAGACATATACGCAGAAAAAAATCCGCAGCGGCATAGCCCCTACATAAATGTCGCTTGCGCCGGCAATGACACCTGCCAGCACAATGGTTAGGGCGGTGATATCTTCGCCGGAAAGCAGCTTTACCCGCCGTTTGCGCCCTGTAAGGATTACGTGCGCGCGCTTGAGAATTAGTGTTAGCGCGCCTGCCAGCACCGTTTCCAGTATGGTGATGGTAAACAAAAACGGGCTCATTCCGTACGCCGCCGCAACAATTATGCCGGAAATAAGCATTGCGCCTGCAGATGCCGCTGCTATATACGGCAGTTTAAGCCATGTACGCCATGTTCCGTTGGTAACGCGTGTCAATATAAAACAATAGGCGCACATAATGCCAATTGCCAGTAAATATCTGATGGTGAGCAAATTACCTACGCGGGTAAAAAGCCCAAGGGTTAAAAATATTGCGGTTAAATAAAACCCTTTGCTCGCACCCATAAAAGCGGCTAAAAAGGGGAGCACCAGCGGGTTTACAAATGTAAAAACCATAGCGCGCCCAATAAAAAATCCAAATGCGCCTACCAACAATGATGCAATGTCGCTTCTGGTTATGATTGGTTTTGTGGTTTCGCTTTTGGATTGCTGTTTCGTTGAGGTAGTGCTATTCGAAAGACGTTTCTCTCTTGATGCATTTGCGCCAAAATCCATAAAATCGCCCCTTATGTAAGGTTGTCCTTATAGATTGTACTACTGTGTCGATGTGTGTTTTGTCAAATGTTGGAAATTTATTGCAGAAAAATAATGACGTCATTCGCCATGTGGTGGCTTTGCATCACTAACCACTTAAAAAGTTTAAGGCGAGCATGGACGAAAAAACATGCCCTAAATAGAAAAAGAGGCTTCCTTTTCACAGGATGCCTCTTTTTAAGTACAATGGAACAATTATTCCACAACACATGCGTCCACGGGACAAGCTCCTGCACATGCGCCGCAGTCGATGCAATCTGCTGCGTTCACTACATAAATGTCA
>Ga0123355_10002557_pt1 | contig 25785 bp, 22 predicted proteins | sample TergutEmb28metaG_3_FD_89872 | JGI IMG/M metagenome (GOLD analysis project Ga0123355, IMG submission 89872) | Embiratermes neotenicus P1 segment gut microbial communities from Petit-Saut dam, French Guiana - Emb289 P1 | ecosystem: Host-associated > Arthropoda: Insects > Digestive system > Gut ...
CGTATTTTCTGTAAAATGATTGCCCCTTTGTGTTCCAGTCAACGGTATATAAATAAGCAAAATCATTAGTCGTATTCTTAAAAGCCATTTTGATAGCTCGTGTTAAGATGATAGTACCATATCCTTTCCTTTGGTGATTATTGGCTACAGCCATCATATCAATTTCTGCATTTTTACGCCAATACAATCCGACAAGCTCGCCATCTTTCCAAAGTGATTCAAATGAATTATCTTCGGCTAATTTTTCGAATTTCGTTGCGTATTCTTCTTTGTTCTCCATGTAATTGGGCGGTTCGCTACCGAAATTCATTGCGCTATCCAGAAGCATCACATATTTGTCAATATGCTTTTCTTCGTATGGGCGAGCGTCCAATGGGTTATTATCACTCGGTATATTAAAATTAACACGCTTCATGATAAATTCAATTGAAGCGTAATAATGAGTGCCGCTATATGGTTGAATTTTGAATTTTTCTTTGAGGAACTCAATAATCTTTCGGTTTTTGTTCCAAACACAAATTAAGCATGAAGAAGAAGCTGCTTTTTGCAAAGTGCTTTCAACTAACGCCGCAAGATCAGCGTTATAGGTATCTGCATCATCATTGAAAACGATACTAATTCTTACACCGTCAAAAATTGTACAGCTAAAGTAAACGCCCGACACCTCATTTTCATGAAATATGTGCGCATCTATTTGCTTGTCAGTATTTACAGTTTCAAGGAAAACGCCTTTTTCGCCACTGTCAATCAAGCCAATTTGATTAGCGATAAATTCAATTTGTGTCGGTTCAAATTTCATAGTCATACATCTCCCTGTTCATAATTTTACCCCGTTTGCGTATTTTTCCGTATACGGACACCAAAGCATACACTTTAAGCATAAATTGCAGAGCTTTCTAACCATCATATCCTCTCTCTTGATTGTAGCGTTCCATATTGTACCGTGCAGAGATTTGGGCAGACATACATCAACACAGATATTGCAATCGCCGCATTGCGGTTTTATTGGTGGTTTGCTCATAGTTTTAAATGGGGCTGTAGTCAAAACCTTGCCAAATAACACAGCACATCCATATTGTTTAGTTACCAGCAGGTTGTTTTTACCTATAAACCCCAACCCAGCATTAAGTGCGACTGTTTTATGGGGCAAACATCCAAACTTTAACTTGGCAATACTATTGTACCCTTCGGTTTCCATAAGTTTAGAAACTTTTTCAGCAAGGGCATCCATCCTACGTTCAGTGTTAAGGACTTCTCTCGTTTTTGGTTTTTCGTTGGCTCTAATTGCATTTATATAGTCTTTTGATAAGGCTTTGCCAAAAAGGATAACGCAAGAATAGCCCTCTACAGCATCTGTGGGCAAAACAGATGCATCTACAAAGTATACAAAGTCTGCACCTCTGCTTTTTATGTGCTGCTCCCATGTTTCGTTAAATGACAGATTCACTCTATTCTTCCTCCTGTTCCTACAGGTTTCATGCTTGTCCTCCCTCAACAACACGCATTATTTCTGTAAAGCACTCTTTTGCCCCGAATTGCGAGTAGAAATTACAGTTATACAAGAAGTCTATTAATCTTCCCTACTCTTTCTCAACTACAACTACCTTTACACCGGCGTCTTCTATTTTTATAAGTTCATCTTCTACTGCATCCCAATCTGTTATCAAAATATCAAACTCGCCCGTATCACAAACTTTGATAAAATCTTTAAAACCAATTTTCTGATGTGGCATTAACAGAATTTTTTTACGGGAATGCTCCATTACGGCGCGCTGGAATGTCGCCGTTTCGTCTGTGCCGTTTGAAAGACCAAACTCTGCATCATATCCCCCGCCCGTTTGAAAGCATACATCGAAGTGCATGTTTTTTACAAAGGCCGTGGCAAAGCTGTCTACAAGAGATGTGGTACCATGCATTCGCATTTTGCCGCCAACAATGTAAACTGTGACATTATCCCAGTACTTTAACTCTTCTGCCAAGGTAACAGAATTAACAACAAGTGTGTATTTAATGTCCCGTGGCAGATATTTTAGCATTATAAATCCTACAGAGCCGCTTGTTAGATAAACTACATCGTTTTCCTTAACAAATTCTGCGGCTTTTTTTGCAATGGCAGCATAGTTTTCAAAAACTTCCCCCTGTACCAAGTCTTTCATGTTTCTGTGGCGCGGGGGTAAAACTCCAACTTGACGTAGTGGAATTGCGCCCCCGTGGGTACGTTTTAACAGCCCCCGCTCTTCAAGAAGCCGCAAGTCCCGCCTGGCAGAATCTACAGAAACGTTAAACCTCTCTTGAATTTCACCAATAGAAATTCGCCCATTTTCTTGTATTGTTTGCAAAATGGCCTGGTGCCGCTCTTCTATAAACATGATATGCCTCCTTATTCTGTGTTAAAAGGGCTTGCGTGTCGACCCACATTCACCTTTGATAACACTATATCACGAACGCTAATGATTTGCAAGCAAAAACATGAGCAATAATTACTTATCGTGCATAAACGTTAATAATAGTCAGTTGCCCTATGTAAAAAAACCCCTGCAGCACTTTAATAATGCTATCAGGGGCAGAAATGTACTAGGAAGCAATTTTGCATCAATTGCAATTTCAGAAGAAGTCTTGCCAACTTCTTGTATAATTGTAACTTCTACTCGTAATTCATATTACTGCGTTCAAGCCGTTGCGCCCAATCCGGGTTTTCACTTTGCCACCAGGCCCAATGCTCTGCAAAGGCCGTTGTGCCAAAATCGCTAATAAGAGACTCTACAGAAATACTGCTGAAATCATCAACCATATAATAAGGGTTGTCTAAATTTAGCAAGGATTGCAACGAATTAATGACTCCCACAAAATTGCTGTATCCGTCCAACTCTACAATCAAATCTTGCACAGCAAACAGATAGGACTCCCCTACATAAAGCGAAGAAATTTCTGGAGCAATTAGTACACGATATGCTCCATCAAGAGAACGGGCCCCTGCTTCCATTGTTACAGACAACTGCTCTTGCTCACGATATCCTTTTATTCCGCCTTGTGTAATAACTCTCATGGTGGCTTGGTCTGCGCCTTTATAAGCAGTTATTACCCTTACATCATAAATTGTAATTAAAATTAAATGGCTTGGGTTACACTCCGCTGTAGGGGCTTTGCCGGTGTCGTCGTTTATGATAGCAAAAGATATGCTCTCAACCTCTCCTACAAAGACATGATTAGAAATATCGACAAGTGCCGTGGTATCACTAACCATATACTCATCTCCTACAATATATGCAAACTCTATTCTATGAGTCACAGACTCGCTCGAAACAATCTGTCCGGGAGAGCATGCAACTAATGCAGCCATTAGCAAGGGAATTAACAATATAAATAATTTTTTCATGTTCATCATTACCTTTCTAAAATTTTGTTTTACTATGCTGCGCCATACATGATGCGTACATTTCTGGCATCAAATGCATTGTGCTGGATGACAACATTGCGGTTTCTATTGCCATGCATAATGCTGGACGTAAAGCCCGGGGGGTTATCGCCCAACCCAAACATATGGCCTATTTCGTGCGCAGCAACACTTCTGGCTACATTTAGTGCAGACATGTTTGTGCCGCGAACATAATCATTTATTCGTGCCGCATATATCCTTGAAACGCTGTGTTCAATTATATTGCCGCTACCCATACGTGTATAAGAAATAGAGCCAAAGTTTGTTGGAGCCGACGTGCTTCTGTTCCGCGCCTCAAACATGTGCGGCGTTTGCGCACCTGTTGTCCGCAACGATATACTCACACCAGCGTACCGGGTTCCGGATGAAGCATTCCATGCTGTGATTCCGTTTCTAATTGCCTGTTCCCAGCCACTTCCTTGCACAGAAGTTGTACATAAGAATACACTAAAGCTTCTGGTGGACACTCTCCAAGGATATGGCCTTTCTGTTCGGTTGTGAAGAAAATTGGCCCTATTGCGAGTATACCAAAGCTGATTTGCAGCCCCCCGGGCTTGAAGTGTTGCGGCACCGCCGTTTGCAGTTGCACTGGTTAAGGCAAGATCCCTTGCATTTTGCGAAGTCCAGCGGTTTACAATGCGGTAGTGGTAGTTGCCTACATGTTCAAACCTCCATAGGCCTCTGTATGCATGGGCCAGGGAGCCCGGTGCAATCATAGAAACTGTGGTATCCCCTGTCACTGCTAAAATAGTACTTCCTTGTGTAAGCCGGAAGTAACGGCTCCCATTAATGGTAGTATTATGAGTTATTTGCCATTGCTGACTTGGTAAATTACGAGTTCGCACACTTGAGCCTTGCAGGAAGAGGTTTCTGCCCTGAGCCTGTACATAAAATGTACCCGTACCATTTCTGGGGGATATTGCCGTACCGGCAGCGGCAGCCTGGGATACGCTAAAGCTGCGGGTTTGATTTCCCCCCGTAACCGTAACTGTCCCGCTTCGGGTTATTAAAGTGGTGTTTCGTGTGGCGGTTAGCGTAAAACCTGTGGCTGTAAACTGAAGTGTCAGCCATGAAGGTCTTGATACAGTATAGTTTGGCGCATTTGTTGTTACCGTTACTGCTCTTTGTGCGCCTCCTGCTGCAGGGATGTTCGTCCAAGCAGTTGTAGGCGAAATTGTAAGGGTTGTGGCCCCGGCTAATTGAGTTACGGTAAAACTGCGCACCTGGTTACCTGCTGTAACCGAAACGGTTCCGCTTCGGGCTGCCGTGGTGGTATTTTGCGTGGCAGTTAACCTAAACCCTGTGGCTAAAAACTGGTGAGTCAACCATGCCGGCCTGGATAATGTATAGTTTGGCGCATTTGTTGTTACCGTTACTGTTCTTTGTGCGCCCCCTGCAGCAGGAATGCTTGTCCAAGCGGTTGCAGGCGATATTGTAAGGGTTGTGGCCCCGGCTAATTGAGTTACGGTAAAACTGCGCACCTGGTTACCTGCTGTAACCGAAACGGTTCCGCTTCGGGCTGCCGTGGTGGTATTTTGTGTGGCAGTTAACCTAAACCCTGTAGCTAAAAACTGGTGAGTCATCCATGCCGGCCTGGATAATGTATATGTTGGCGCATTTGTTGTTACCGTTACTGTTCTTTGCGCTCCCCCTGCCGCAGGGATGTTTGTCCATGCGGTTGTAGGCGATATTGTAAGGGTTGTGGCCCCGGCTAATTGAGTTACGGTAAAACTGCGCATCTGATTACCTGCTGTAACCGAAACGGTTCCGCTTCGGGTTGCCGCGGTGGTATTTTGTGTGGCAGTTAACCTAAACCCTGTGGCTAAAAACTGGTGAGTCAACCATACCGGCCTGGATAACGTATAGTTTGGCGCATTTGTTGTTACCGTTACTGTTCTTTGTGCGCCCCCTGCCGCAGGGATGTTTGTCCAAGCGGTTGCAGGGGAAATGACTAAAGTCGTTGACATTGGGGTAACTTCGTCACGGGCGGAGGTTCTCCCTCCGCCCGGCAACACTTCTTCCATTGCGACAATCTCGTCATCATAGTTAACATCAAAATACAACATGTTGTCGTTAGCAACATAGGGGGATTCATACACAACTACATCGTATTCTGTTGCTGTCATCATGTCGTCATTTGCTATATAGGGGGATTCGTACACTACTATATCGTATTCTGCTGTTGTTGCCATCATGTCGTCATTTGCTATATAGGGGGATTCGTACACTACTATATCGTATTCTGCTGTTGTTGCCATCATGTCATCTTCGGTAATACATGGCGAAGTTTCCACTATAATTTCGTAAGTTTCGGCATCTATCCCAATCAGATAATCCAATATAGCGTCAAAATCTTCTTCCTCGCCATTATAATACTCGGTTATTACCAGATCCCTAGGCTGTAAATTGTCTTGTGCCTGGTCGGCCATTAAAGAGCCGCTCAATGAAAGTCCAAGTATCAGAACCATTACAAGACATAAAGTTTTCCGCATTATTTTTTTCATTTTCGTTCTTCTCCTTTACATGTATTTTTTACTCTTCTTCAATGGTATCCACCGCTGCAACGGGTACAATCCCGGTTAAAGCAACAATAGACAACTGGACGATGTCAGCACTACAGCCTGCTGTGTCAGAGTTAAGTTTGTAGTACCTAAATGCTTGGTCGTTGTCTAAGTCTGCATAGTAGAACGTAAAGTTAAAATTAGAATACTCGTCCCTTGTGCCAATATACAGGACTGTCCAATTTACACCGTCGTTGGAGCCGGAAAGTGTCCAGCCATCCCCCATGCGGCGGTCACGGACAAGTGACAAGTTATCGTTGGCTGTGGCCCATATAAAGCGGTCTGCCACAAAGGCCTCTGTATAACTCCATATAGCCCAGAAACCGCCATGAGTAATAACATTGGCACAATATTTTGTGGTTAGCAAACCATCAAACAACCTAAAGGCGCTTTCGCCGGCAAAAGGAGTCCCGTTATTTCCAAACCCCAACCCGCCATCTACAAATGTCGCGGTCTGCATTACAGTTCTGCCTCCAGCGGCTTCTTCCAAAGTTGAAAAGCCCGGAATCCAGTCAGCCATTTCTACAGAGGCCAACTCGAAACTGTATTCCATATACTTCGCCCAAAGGGCGTTTACTACTGTTGACCTGTTTCCTGCCAATGCCACAGGCTCAACATCTATGCCTGTAAGCCATGCAAATTGTCTGCCATCAGCATAATATCTGCCTTGCCCACCTGGGTTTGGCACACCTCTTACCCCGGTTGTGGCTTCCAATACGTCCAAAACATCCGGTTGGAAATTTGTAACCAATTCTGCTTTTAAAGAATAGTTTAGTTCTTGTACAAAGTTTGGGTTAAAGTTTGCCGCAATCCATCTGTAAAAAGCGGCCGATATACCGTACCCCGCCACATATCCGGATATAAAGCCTGAATTTGGCAAAGTGCTTGGGTTCATAGAATCCATGCCGAATGGCGGCAGTCTCCAGCCCGATTGTTCGTTAAACAAACCAAACTTTGCTCTTGCATAATCTGCATGGCCTTCATGCACCCACATTGGCACATTGGAAAAACGTTGAGCATTGTGAATAAGCTCGTGGGTCATAAGGTCGGTATCCCATGGGTTGGCTGTTATCCAATATAAACTCATGCCGGAACGCCTGCCGGATGCCCAGCCCACGCCCTGAGAGTCCAGTACATATTCGATACGGCTGACAATTCCAAAATCCATCCAATCTACGATATCTTTCCAGCGCACATTAAATGTATGAATTAATCTGTCTTTTATGTCTTCAGGCACCAATGACCAGCTTCTTCCCCGGTTTGCATCCCATATACTGCCCGTTGCATGGCCTCTCTCCCCGGGCTCTAAAAATTGCAGATAGATATCCGCAAGAGGAAGGGCGTAGCCACAATCATCACGGCTGCATATTTCGTACCACCACATATGGTCGGTCCATACGCCCGGGCCGGGCCTTTGAACAAAGTTGCCGGTTACACCACACCATTGATGGCCCCAAACTCCGCATTCTGCATGTGTAATAAAAATTGTGTCTATATTTGTATTACCAAAAGTACTTACAAACACCTTAAAGCCACCTACCCTAAACTCGCCGGCAGAGTTGTTTGGGATCATAAAAGTGGCTTCCGCAACTATTTGGCCATCTATAGAAACTGTTATGTCGAGTTGGTTCATGTTTCCGGGTATTCTTGTAACTACGGCTGCGGCAACTGCACCAAAAGTTTCTTCTGCTTCGGTAAAACCGCCTGTTCTGCCTGGGTTGGCAGTAACCGGGACTACAAGAGCAACTACCATAGAAAGTACAATTAACATTGATAGAAACTTTTTCATGATGTCTCCTCCTTTTGTAATTTAAATGAGCAATGCAATGGGTCCTCTTTCTTGCGGTTAACTTTTTACACCCCCTCATGAACAGCGCATAATTAAATCCATTATTTAGCATTTATAACCCACATAACAATATCACCTTGCCAAAAACATGTCAATGCATTTTTTGTAAAAATTGAAAAAATATGTAAATTTATACAGAAAATAAATGCCGCCTTTATCCATAATGGACAGGCGGCATTTTTACAGTAGGATTGCCACTGTAATAATTAGTATTACTTATACAGTATCTGTTCCTCTGTATAATACGTGGTTTTGGTAGCTATTTTTTCTACAATAATAGGAAATCCTGTTTCTGTCTGCTTCTTTGATTTAATATGAACCCGCAAAAATCGTCTTTCTTCGCCGGAAATTATGTCCGGCACAATTGTTTTAATGGACTCTACAGCCTCTTTTAGTACAATGCCTACGGCTTCATACAAATTAACCATCATCTCTTCCGGTATGCTGCCCACCTTACAGTGGGGCGAAATACGGGCATGCCAAAGTATTTCATCTGCATAAGCATTACCAATGCCTTTTACAACTTTTTGGTCAATTAAAAATGCCTTAATGTTCGCAGTGGCTTTTTTTTGTGCAATTTGCAAAAAGTATTCCAGGGTAAAATTAGTGCCAAAAGCATCTGGCACGCCATCAGACATTGGCTTATACTTTATTGTACAAAGGCCGCCCATATCGCTGAAAACAACGCTTTCGTTTTCGAAGTTTAAAGAGAAAATTTTAAACCTAATATTCTCTACGGCACTTGCATCGGTTGTAATGGCAATTTTTCCACTTAACATAAGGTGTGCCGCAATAATTTTGCCATCCGCAAAATCAAAAAGCAATTCCTTACCAAAGCGATTTATGACTGTAAGTTCCTTACCGGATAGTTCTTGATTAAGTATCTCCCGGGGCATTGTAACTTTTTGATGGTTATAAACACTTACATCGACAAGGCGTTTTGAGGTTAACCTCTTAAATATATTACCTTTAAAAACTTCCAAATCCGGCAATTCTGGCATTTTCATTCTCCTAACGTTTATCACTTTCTACAACACAGTGATATGGCTTGAGGTAGCGCATATAAAGGGTTTGTTTCGCTGTTGTAAAATTTCATAAGCTCTTCTTTTGGGATAGTATCAGCCTTATCTTCGTCTATCCAAAAAGTTCCCACTTCGGCATTCATTTCTTCCACATGCACAAGGCTTAACCCCGAAGAAACCATGGCGTTTAAAATATCCTGCAATCGCCATGTAAATGTATTAAACTTTCCGAACGGCCCTGTGGAAGTATAATCTTTTTTTATAGCGAATTTTGTTGTGTCATCCGTGTCAAAGGGGTGCATAAATGGATGCATGTCATACATCATGTGAAAACCGTCTGGTTTCAGCACTCTGTTGATATTTTTATACATAGAATTTAAGTCATCCATCCAAAACATTACGCCATTAGAAATATATACAAAATCGTATTTATCAGATTTTATTTTGGACAAGTGCATTGCATCGTCGCATACAAACTCTATATCCCAACCATGCTTTTGCGCAACCTTTGCGGAATACTCCAGTTGCTTTTCAGATATGTCTGACGAAGTAACTTTTGCTCCCAAAAGGTGAAAAGCGAAGACCTCGCGATTGTGCCCGCTGGCAGGCACCAGTATACGCTTATTGGTAAAATCGCCAATAAATTTTTTAAGTATTGTTTGCAGCTGCGGACGGAAAATTGAATAGGGATTGTCGATAATTTTGCTAATGTTTGTGTCGTTTCTAAAGTCGTTCCATTTGTCGGATAACGTATTCCAGTTTGCTGCTATTTTCTCCAGTCTGTCATTCATACATGCCTCCGTTTTATATTACTATATACTCCATTCATTTACATGCGCTTTTATATAGCTTATATCAATATAATCTTCTATGAGTTGTCTCTTTAACAATACATTGGGCACATAGCGGTCATATTTGGGTACTTTATACTCGTAATGCTTTTTCTCGGAACGGATTTTTTCTTCATAACAGAAATTGTATGGGTTGACCCCATTGTCAAAAACCTTTTTAATTTCTTCCAATATGGCGGCAGTGCTTCTGTTTTTGCTTTTAAACGTCATATAAAACGGAGAGTGCCCACCAATTTGCAACGCTGCCCCATCTTCTCTCATGTAGTGGGAAATGATATTACGTAGCGTCCTATAATTTCGATGTCCCACCCATGGTAAAATACCAATTTGCTCTTTCTGTATATTAAAAATATTATGTTGTGTATGCCCATTTTGTAATGCAATTTTGCGGGCTTGCCTCAAACGCTCTAATGCTTTATCGCCAAGATAGGGATATTCGACTTGCTCGGCTAATACCTGTTTCATGCGTTGTATCACACGGTCATGAGCCGGTGCCCGGTCGCCATACCAACGGGTATGCATTTTTTTAGGCATACGCTTGGCAAAGATAGTCATGCGCTTATAATCTACGCCTGAAACAATCCAGTTATATCCTGCTAACGTAAACTCCTCGCCTGCATGAGGAGGCACTTCGAGATGTCCAATTTTTTCGCTGCCATGCATGACAATCCATTCTTCTTCTGTGGGGAAAACGCCGTAAAAATCGAAACTATTAATAATTTTTTCGCCTTCAAGCCCAATTATCAAGCCGCCTTGCTCCATTACTTGCAAGTGTTCCATTTTTATTAATTCATCAATAAAATAATGCAAATCATTTTTATCAATATTGCAAAAAACAGGCAGCCCCAAAACTGTGTCAACCAAGCTGTGTAAACTTAACTCCCCGGCGGCCGCAACAATACTCATAGTTTGATGAAACAACATGCTCATAGAGTGGTTTAAAATATTGGGGGGCTCAATCCATCGTTCTTCCACATATAATTGAATAGTTGCGATTATTTTTAATAAATACCAAGGTATTTGCTCAAGTGAGGATGCATTTGGGTTTATTTTATATTCGCAATGCACAAACCACATTTCCGGCGGCTCGCCTCTGCGCCCTGTCCGGCCCAAACGCTGTACAAAACTAGCAACGGATATGGGCGGGCCCACTTGGAAAACCCGCTCTAGCTGCCCAATATCCACGCCAAGTTCCATGGTCACTGTAGCACCTATTACTACCGGGCTGTCCGAATTTTTAATGTCATGCTCTGCCAGTTCCCGCAGGGTAGGAGAAATTGCCCCATGATGAACATGGTAAATATCCGGAGTATTGTTTCGTTCTGCGTGGTGGCGTACTGCAACCATCATAGGGTCGGTACGGCAACGCGAATTTGCAAAAAGAATCGCCTTTTTATTTAAGGTATGCTTATACATATATTCCGTTGCGGAATAGTTACACAGTGCGACCTCATCAAAAGAAAGACTTTGGTCATCAACTGTTTCTTCCGGGAAATGCTCCACGGATAAACGTATTTTTTGTTCTTTATGGAATTGCATGTTTTTGTCGGATTGCAAAGCATCAAGGTTTATTTGTGGAATAGACACACTTTTACTTGTTCCGGCAGAAAGCCATTTTGCGGGTAATTCGTAATCGCCCAAGGTAGCAGACAAACCTACCCGCCTAAAGTCTGCGTTCATATATTTTCGCAGCCTGGCTAATTGGCAAAGGACTTGTAAACCCCGCTCTGCATTCATAAAGGCGTGCATTTCGTCTATAACTACAAACCGTAAGTCTCCAAAAATCCTTACTAAATCGTGGACTCGGTTTATTAACATAGACTCCAAAGACTCTGGGGTTATTTGCAAAACACCTTGTGGGTTCTTTAAAAATTTTGTTTTTTTACTACGTGGAACATCGCCATGCCAATGGCACAGCGGTATGTTGGATTGCTCTAATAAATCCGTTAAGCGGTAGAATTGGTCGTTAATTAACGCTTTCATAGGCGCAATATATACAACGCCGACAGAAGCAGGCGGGTCATTTTCAAGCAGCGTTAGTATAGGAAGAAAAGCGGCCTCTGTCTTCCCGGAAGCCGTTCCCGAAGATAGTATCATGTGGTCGTCGGTATCAAAAATAACCTTACAGGCTTCCTCTTGGATGGGGCGAAGTTCGTCCCAACGGTTTTTATAAATATATTCCCTTATAAAAGGCGAAAGTCGCGAAAAAGCACTCATAAATTATTCCACCGCCAAAGATCCATATTTCCAACCATTAACACGTTTCGCAACCCTGTCTAAATGTAAATAGTCGGTTACTACTGCCTTCTTTTGCAGTTCTTTTGGTATAAATTCATCATACTTGGGCGTTTTATAGTCGAAGTTGGATTTTAACTCGTCCAGGTCTTTGTCTGTTATGTCATCATAGATATATAATGGATTTTTTAGTAACGCTTTAAAGGCCTCTAAAAATTCTTGCGCAGTGCCACTGGTTAATTTTGCAGTTATAAAGTAAGGAATCCAGCCACCAACACTTCTTACATCAAGCTGCTCGCCCATGTATTTGCGCATAAGGTATAAGATAATTGAAAAGTCTATACTCCCCGCCCAAGGCATTACACAAATTGTTTTGCCGCCAAGACTGACTACATTCATATCTGCAAGCCCTGAATATTCGCATAAAAAGCGTGCCTCGTTAAGCCTTGTCCGTGCCTGCTTTTGTAAGTATGGATACGCTGTATCGCATAACAGTAATGATTTCATCTTTTCCAAAATACGGTCGTCTATTTTATAACCGCGGCCCTTCCAGTACGTTTGAACCCTTCCCCTGACCCGTGTTGTAAAAACTATTTTTCGCTTCATATCAACTTCTGTCACTTCCCATGTGCGTCCTGCTAAAGTTACACGTTCGCCGGTTGGGGGCGGGTTTTCAATTTTCCCTATCGGTCTGGAGTCTGCAACAATCGTATATTCGTCATCACCTTCTGCAAATACGGCAAGAAATTTATAGCTATTGGTTAATTTTTCGCCCTCCAGCCCAATTATCAAACCGCCGTCTTCCATATGCTGCAAATGCCCGATATCTACTAAATGCATCAATAAAAAATAATAATCATCATGGGAGATATGCGAAAAAGATGCCATCCCTAATATTCTGTCTGCAAGCGCATTAGGCGTAACCTCGCCATAACTTGAAACAACGCTCATTGTTTGATGGTACAACAAACTAAGGGGATATTTATTAATGGCGGGGGTTTCTACCCATCGTGCCTCCAGGTAAAGCTGTATAACGGCTATTGTTTGAAGCAGCCGCCATGGTATCTGCTGGGGCGGCAAAGGCACCCCGGAAGGTGCTTGTTCGCTGCATAAAAACCACATTTCTGCCGCTTGGCCTCTGCGTCCGGCCCGTCCAAGCCTTTGCAAAAAGCTGGAAACCGAATTGGGCGCATTTATCTGAAATATAGATTCTAAATGACCAATATCAATTCCCATTTCCAAGGTTAACGTTGCGGAAATGACTACAGGCCCTGTGCTTTCTTTCATTTCCGTTTCGGCATTCTCGCGCAGTGCGGCAGAAACACTGCCGTGGTGAACATGGTAAATATCAGGCATGCCGCGCAAATCGGCTATTTGGCGCAGCATTGATATTACCATTTCTACATCGTTACGCAAGTTTGCAAAAACAATGCATTTTTTATTTATTGTCCGCTCATATAGGTATTCCCAAAAGGCAGATGCCCTTATCTCATTCCGGTCGCCTTCCTTATCGTCCTGAGGTTCGTAAAAATGTTCTGCCGCCAGTTTGATACTTTTATTACCCGATGGGACTTTGGGCGTACTTACAGCGGCGTCTGTTCCGGATGCCAGCCATTTTTCTGCAATGCTATAATCGCCAAGTGTGGCAGAAAGCCCTATCCGCCGGGGTTTTGTACGGGTATGCCAATGAAGCCGCTCTAACTGGCAAAGCACCTGCATGCCCCTGTCGATACCCATAAAACAATGCACTTCGTCGATAATAACATAACGTAAATCTCCGAACAGGCGGATCAAATCGCTGCCTTTGTTAAGCAACATATTTTCTAATGATTCCGGGGTTATTTGCAGTACACCGGACGGATTTTTTAATGCCTTCCTTTTTTGTGAAGGCGATACATCGCCATGCCAATGCCATACGGGAATGCCCGCTTCTTTTAATAAATCGTTGAGGCGCAGAAACTGGTCGTTTATTAACGCCTTAATAGGAGCAATATACAATACCGCTATAGATGACGATGGGTTATGGTAAATATCTGTAAGCACCGGTAGAAATGCTGCCTCCGTTTTACCCGAGGCGGTTCCCGAAGCAAGCAGTAAGTGGTTGCCTGTATCAAATATTACCTTGCAGGCTTCTACTTGAATTTCCCTAAGCTCGTCCCAGTTATGTGTATAAATATACTCCTGTATAAAAGGGGCTAACCTCCCGAAAATACTCATATAATAAATTCCACTGCTTCGCTGTCGTCGGTTTCTGCAGAATTTACCGATACATTTTTTAGTAAATCTTCGCCCAGCATAGAAGTAAAGCTGCTTTCCGGGTTTTGATGTATATAGTTTAATATGCTGATAAAATCCCTTAACACTTCCCGGGGCGTTAATAACTCGTCGGCACCAAGTCTGTTGGCTACAATTTGCATAAAACCAATTAACTCATTATCTGAAACGGTACCCGTGTAGCCAAAATGAGTGCAATGCAACTGCGAAACCCTTTGTAACAGTACATAAATTTCTTCATGAGTTAATTTTTCTAGATACATTAAGGGGCCTTGCATATCTTTCATTCCGCTTTTTAAAAAACGGCTTCCGGCTAAACGCGTACGCAAAGCTTCATAGCTAAATAACCCCCTCCGCATATCTTCCACAAATTGGGGCGTTCCGCACATGTATACACCTAACGATTGGGCTTTGCCTTGCATGGCATCATTAAACATATTTAATAATTTCTCATAGTTATTATTACGGGAAATTGTATTGGATATTTTATACAGGTTTACCCCTTCGTCCAGCAGCACAATCAAGCCCTTATACCCCAAAAGTGACACAAAGGCAGAAATTAGTTTTATATAGTCAAACCAATTTTCGTCGGTAATAATAGCACGAACCCCAAGGTCTTTTACTGCATCGGACTTAGTGGCGTATTCGCCCCGCAGCCATTTCATAGCCGCATTTTTAAGCTCATCATCCCCGGTGTTAAACCCTCTCCAATAGGCTTGCAGCACTTTGGAAAAGTCGTATCCATGAACCAACTCTTCTGCCGAGGCTATGTCTACTAGTATCCTCTGCTCTAATTTATGCGGAATTTCCGCCTCGGGGACGTTTTCGCTTAGCAGGGAAATGCGGATACCGTCTATCCATTTGTCCAATAGTGCAGACAAAGCACCGCCATCCGGGCGTACTTTACTAGACATACTTCGCAACAATTCCCGGTAGGTAGCCAGCCCACTATTATTGCCGCCAATAAGTTTGCGCTCCGGAGCCAAATCTGCATCTGAAACAATATAGCCACGCTCTATGGCATAAGTGCGTATAATTTGCAAAAGGAAACTCTTGCCGCTCCCATAGCGTCCAACAATAAAACGGAACACAGAGCCGCATTGCCCAATGTTTTCTAAATCCCCCAAAAGAGTCTCGATTTCTCTTTTTCTTCCCACCGCTATATGCTCAATGCCCAGGCGTGGCGTTACCCCTGCCGTCAAGGAATTGATTAACGCTGTAGATATACGTTTTGGAATTTTAATTTCGCTCATACTATTCACTCAAATCGTTAATATAGTCCTCTATTACATACCAATATTCGTTTTCGAAGCCAATTAGTAAATCATTTATGGTTTCAAGTGCCATGTCATTAATGCGGTCAATTTCTACGCCAACAAAAACCCCCGGGAAAGCCGCACTCATATTTGCCATAGTATCGGTGCCGCCACGGTTTAGCAAAAATGCTATTATTTTTTTCTGTGTGGCTGACAGGCCAGGCAATAGGCCGTTTTTTGGTTCATCAGATATATCTTCTGCATTTAGGGTGTCGTCCGCTATTTCAACTGGCATTGGCAATTCTGGCTCCGGCATATATTCGAAGTTGCCTTCAAGCAGCTTTTTTCGCACTTCATCGGAATCATGTATCAAAGCTGACAGCCTTTTGGGGTCTATCCTTATTTCAACATCCTGCCCATACAGTTCCCCAATTGCTGCGCTTTGGGCATATGATTTGCATAACGAAATAATTTCATCTGAAAGGCTTGCAGGGTATCGTAAACGCCCCTTAACCTTTAAGCAAGTTCGTAATTGATTTTCGTATTCTTTAGTTATTGATGTTAAAAATTGACGGAATGGTTTGTGCTTTTCGAAAGGTGGATACCCATTTAATTTTATGCTATTGGGGTTGTCAAACAGTGCCTGTTTGAAAGGTATTCGTTTTTGATCTACAAATGTTATCGAATTTCGTTTTTCAAAACTTCCTTCTAACGATTGGTTCATATTTGTACGGATTTTATCAATTAAAGGAGAGAGATTATCAAGAAATAAAATCTCGTTTTCACTTTTACTAAATTTGCTTTCTGTAAATTTGTAATCAGAAAAACGAGCTATCAACTCGACAGGAAGTGTCAATCCGTTGTTTATATGATGAAAAAACAAAAAATCTGTGGGCAGTAATAAAAACAGGCCTTCTTTTATTAGCAATTCAAAAGCGGCTTTTTCGTCGCAATTGTAATAGTCGATATAATCGACCAGCCATTCAACAAGATAACGATCAAGGGTAGGATTGGCTTTTCTATAATGCTTCCATACGTCAACTAATTTGCAAAAGCCCTCGTTAGGGTTGGCAACATTTATTTGGTGTATTAGCTCGTATATATAAACAAAAATATAGGATAAATCTGTTTGCAAGTATTCATTTTTTCTTAATTGGCTGCGTAAATAGAAATACCAGTTAAGCTGGGATTGGCTCATATCATTATAGCTGGGCCAATAGCTCATAAAAGAAATATGTCCGGTTTGCTCATGGGTTTTGTCTGCATATTCCCGGGCTAAGGTGGTAAAGCTTTTGTTTTGCGAGTTTGCTGACATCGGCTGCACCCTTGTAAATATTGGGTTGGCTTTTGCCAATGCTTGTGGCGTTACATTGGGCGGCGAGTTATACTTGGCGACAGAACCTACATTGACTGTTGGGCGTGGCGCAGGTATGCTCGCATTCCTTGCAGGAATTTTTTCGCCTTGTATGGGCTTGCCATCGTACAATGTAATTGTATATAACTCGTCCTTATCCATTGGCGTTCTCCGTTAAACATATATTCGTATAACTATATTAACAGTGAACATGCCTTTTTGCAATCAAATATCGAAAGTTTGTTCATGTAATAGTCTAAGTCCAATGATATAAGCGGATAAAAAAATCCCATACAATAAGGTAAACATAAGCCCTTACAGTATGGGATTTTAAATTACAAACAAATATTTACAACCCCAGCTTTATCGCCTCGATATTAAGTGGGATAAGCTCGGGCCTCTTATCTTTAAAACGCTTTTCAAGCACTTGGCTAATATCATCTAGGGTAAACAGGCCTGCTTCTTTTATAAAGCCCGCCAACATTACCATATTAGCTACCCGTGCCGACCCTACCTTTACGGCAATATTGGTGGCATCAATTTCTACAATTTTTATGCCATCACACTCTACCCTATCTGTGACAATGGAGGTATTTACAAGGGCAATACCGCCGGGCTGTACCCGGGGCAAAAACTTATCTATGGAAGGGCGGTTCATGGCGCACAGGATATCAATTTTGTTTTGCACCATGGGGCTGCCAATCATTTTGTCGGACAGAATAACGGAACAGTTTGCCGTGCCGCCGCGCATTTCTGCGCCGTAAGAAGGCATCCATGTTACGTTAAGGCCTTTGTTAAGGCCAATTTCCGCAATAACATTTCCAAGAGTTAGTACACCTTGCCCGCCAAAACCGGAAATTACAATTCTTTTTGTCATGGTTTAACGCTCCCCCTATCGCAGTAAACGCCCGGCGGATAATATGGCACCATGGAATCTTTAACAAACTTCATGGAGTCCACAGGGGTTTTGTTCCAACCGATTGGGCAAGTAGACAGCACTTCTACCATAGAAAAGCCCTTGCCGGTAACTTGATATTCAAAGGCCTTTTTTATGGCCCGTTTCGCCTTGTTAATATTTTGCATATCATGGACAGAAACCCGCTCGATGTACGTTGCGATGGGTATTTGGGCCATCATTTCGCTAACTTTAAGGGGCTGACCTGCAGAATCTTCTGTGCGCCCGTATGGGCTGGTGGAAGTTTTTTGCTCAATTAAAGTTGTGGGGGCCATTTGTCCGCCGGTCATACCATAAATGGCGTTGTTCACAAAAATAACCGTGATATTTTCACCACGATGGGCGGCATGGATAATCTCTGCCATACCAATGGAGGCTAAATCTCCATCCCCTTGATATGTGAAAACAATTTTGTCGGGGATAGCACGCTTTACGCCCGTTGCAACTGCAGGGGCGCGCCCATGGCTTGCCTGAATACCGTCGCAATTGAAGAAGTTGTACGCCATAACGGAACAACCGACAGGAGCAATGGCAATTGTGTTTTCCAAAATATCCAATTCCACAAGGGTTTCCGCAACCAGTTTATGAATGATACCATGAGTACAGCCGGGGCAGTACGTCAGGTTTACATCTGTCAGGCCGCGGCTTTTTTCGTATACGATTTTCGCCATTACGATGCACCTCCTTTGCCCAGCACTTTGCGCACTTTGGCAGAAATCTCTTCCGGCTCAAAAACCACGCCGCCTGTGCGCCCATAAAAATGCACGGGGTATTTGCCCATTACGCCAAGCTTTACATCTTCTATCATTTGCCCCATAGAAAGCTCGCAAACTAAAATATGCTTTACGGACTTAGGTAAGTTTTGGAATACATCATATGGGTAAGGCCATAGGGTTATGGGGCGGATAAGCCCAGCATTAATGCCCTCTTCCCGCAATTCTTCAATGGCGTTAAGGCATATGCGGGACGGGGCCCCGTAAGCTACAATGGCAACTTCGTCGCCGTCTTTAACGCCGTTTTCCACCATCATTTCTGTTTTGGTAATTTCGTCGTAAATTTCGAAACGCTCTTTGTTCATCGCTTCCAGCTTTTCGCCAAGCAAACTTAAAGAATTTACTATATTGCGCTGGCGTTTGTGGGAATTGCCGTCTGTAACCCAAGATTTATCAAACTCCACTTTAGTGGTGGGCTTAATTTCAACAGGCTCCATCATTTGCCCAAGCATTCCGTCTATAAGAATTGTGACAGGCGTGCGGTATTTTTCCGCCACATCAAATGCCCTAAAGACAAGGTCGGTAGCTTCTTGCACAGAATTTGGTGCGTACACAGGCATATAGTAATCGCCGTTGCCGCCCCCCCGGGTAGTCATAAAATAATCTGCTTGGCCCGGCAAAATACCCCCAAGCCCCGGCCCGCTGCGGGCCACAGACACAATAAGCCCCGGTAAGCGTGCCCCAGCCATGTAAGAAATACCCTCTTGCTTTAGTGCAATGCCAGGGGATGAAGAGCTTGTCATAACCCGTGCCCCTGTTGCTGCTGCGCCGTATACCATGTTTATAGCTGCAATTTCAGATTCCGCTTGAACAAATGTACCGCCCACTGTGCCCATTTTAGCAGACATGTATTCCGGGATTTCGTTTTGGGGCGTAATTGGGTAGCCGAAAAACAGCCTGCATCCAGCTTTAATTGCCGCTTCGCAAATAGCTTCGTTGCCTTTCATCAAAACTTTCATACACCCACCCCGTTTCCATTTTGCTCCACTTTTGTCATGGAACCTTCACTTTCTATACGCTCCACTTTAATTACCGAATCCGGGCAAATGCGGGCGCAAATTGCGCAAGCCGTGCATTTATCTATGTTATTACAAAAAACAGGGTTGTAGCCTTTCGAATTTACCCTTGTCATTTCCAATTCAAGAATTTTGGGCGGACAAGCGTCTACACAAAGCAGACAGCCTTTACAGGCCCCATCGTCAAACGTTAAAATTGATTTTGCCATACTATCATCCTTTCTCGTGTTTGATTTTAGACTTATTGCATAACAGTAATTGGTTTATAAACTTGTTGAACTTTTCAACTGTCTTATAATGAAGAACCCAATAAGAAGTATAGTGATTACAATAGCAGCAATGACTGCATTCCATTGATGAACATGCCGAGGCATACAGCAACATACGCAACAGTCAAATAAACTACCAATATAGATGTGAATCAATGCAAACCCAAATATAATAGCGGGTATTGAGAACCACTTATATATTTCTTTTTGCCGCTTAACAATAACTGTTACAACTAAAATGAAAGCCATAACAATAGCAAGTAAGCCATTGATGAAAGCCATTGAAGAGTGGCCCTCTAAATGGGCACTTGCTATAGCTTGACCGTTTGCGTAATAATGTAATGCTATTAAGCAAAACACGCAAAAGGTACCAAAAAGACAAATCGAAAATTTATGGCGTTTCACTATACTTAACACAGTATCATCCCCGCAGTACATAAATTATCTTCCCCCAACTACCATACCACTAGTGCTTATTTGCGGATACAATCAGAGAATTAGGCGATAAATATACGTGGGATATACGAGATCTGTGCCGCTTTTTCTGAAGGAACTTTCGCCATCAATATAAAAGCCGCATTTCTCCATTACTCTGTTTGATGCCTTGTTTTCTTTCGCAACAGGCGCAGTAATGGATTTGATGCCTAACTCACGAGCAAAATCAATTAAGGCGTAAATCATTTCACCAGCATATCCGTTGCCCCAATAATCCTTTTTGACATTATATCCAATAGAATATTCGCTTGTCTTGGCATTTTCAAAACCCAAACTGCATGTACCCGTGATTTCATCAGTCCCTGTAAGCGTAGCCACAAAATAATACACAGGGCACTCCGGGTCATCTTCAAGAATTTCTGAGATTTCAGCACCGCTACTATAACATGGGTCGGGCATATATTTGCCGCCTTCAACATCACCCCATATAGCCGCAACCGCATCCAAATCCTCCTGTTGAGTGGCTCTAAGGGATAGTCTTTGTGTTATTATACTCAGCATATAACGTTGTTTCACCCTTCCAATAATATAAACTTTCTTCCCTCAACCACCATGCCAATAGACTTCTTGCACAACTGAAATTATGCAAGAAGTCTATTGCAAATTGCCGCTCGTCAATTTTGCCAACCCTTACGCATTTGCGGCTTCGCAAAAGTCAAAGCCCTTTCCGACAGAATATTGCAAAAAACTTCTTTGTAAACATCCTCTTGCACCAGGGTATATTTCAGCGGAAGGCCTAACTTTTTGCAAGCCGCAAGCACTGCCTCTTGAGATTTCAAAACATGCCACGCTTCCGTGTAAGCCAGCAAATTACCGTTATTTACAAGCCCGGTAATTGGCAAAAGGCTTATGGCATTTACACTTTTGCAAAAGTCTATCATTTTTTCTGCAGTATCCGTTTCCGGGCGGAACATATTGAAAACACATAAAAATTCATACTCACCAATTGCATCGTAGCAGCTTGCCAATAGCTTCATCCCATTTTCGCCACCGGCTAAATCGATAATTACATCCTGCCCGGCACGAATGCGGGACAAAAACGCAAAGCTAAGTGCGGGGATATCCTGGGCAACATGATTTTCAAATACAGAGCCCATTGTTTCGATACCCAAGGGGGCAAGTTCTTTCTCCCGTTCTCGGCTGCGGAAAAACGGGTTGATAACGTCCAAGTCGGCAATAGTCACGGTTTTTGCGCAATTGGAAATATTATTGCGCGCCAATTCCATTGCTAAGTTTACAACAAACTCCGTTTTTCCGCTGCCGTAGTACCCGGTTACAATGTATGTCATCTAGGCAGGTAAATCCCCTTGATGTTTTTTATTGCTTCTATGCGGGCTTCTGCCATTCGGTCTGCACAGTCGTGGGCAAGCTGCCCTGTTTCTGCAGATGTTCTTAAAATTTCAAGCATGCGATTATATATCAAGCCTATATCACGCAAAGAGGCTTCTTCGATATATCCCCATTCGCTAACTTCGTAAGATACATTGATAACGCCACCGGCATTTGCAACATAGTCGGGTGCGTAAACAATGCCACGCTCTTGCAGCATTTTTCCATGTACTTTTGCATCTTTTAACTGGTTGTTTGCACCGCCGCAAATAATTTTACATTTAAACTGCGGGATAGTTTCATTGTTTACAGTTGCACCCAAAGCACAGGGAGCGTAGATGTCGCAGTCTACACTGTAAATTGCATCGGTTGCAACAGCGGTAGCACCAAATTCTTCTACGCATCTGTCGATGCACACCTGAACAGTGTCGCATACAACCAGCTTTGCACCACCTTCGTGAAGCAATTTGCAAAGATGATACCCCACTGCGCCAACGCCCTGAACCGTTACGGTTTTGCCTTCTACACTGTCGGAACCATAAACATGCTTGCAGCACGCCAGAATAGACTTGAATACACCAAGGGCAGTATAGGGCGACGGACTGCCAGACCTACCGGGGAGCCCCACAACATGGTTGGTTTCTTTATGAATGTAAACCATATCTTGCACAGATGTTCCTACATCTGCGGCGGTGATATAACGCCCGCCCAAACCCTCCAGATAACGCCCGAAAGCGCGCCAAAAGGCTTCTGTCCGTACAGAGTCTTTGCGAAGTTCGTTAACATCGCCAATAATTACAGATTTGCCACCACCAAGAGGCAAGCCGGCTACTGCGCTTTTGTAAGTCATGCCCCGGGCAAGGCGCAGTACATCAAGAATGGCATCGTCCTCGTTTTGATAATTCCAAAAGCGTGACCCGCCCAACGCAGGCCCCAGTACAGTATTGTGAATGCAAGTAATGGCCTTTAGGCCTGTGGATTTGTCATAGAAGAGACATAACTGCTCGAAGCCGTACTCTTCCATGTATCCGAATTTGTCAAGCATATAAATTCTCCTTATACATAATTTTTTGCTTCTTCTTCCCCGTGCAATACTCTAAGTGCCCCTTGGGCCAATGCCGCAAGTTCATCTTCCCCGGGGTATTTACGTACATCTGCAATAAAACTTACCCTTTTGGTAACTTCGCCGGTGATATATTCGCTTCGGGCAATGCCACCGGTCAGCAAAATTGCATCAACTTTGCCATTAACAGCAGTAGACACTGCGGCAATTTCCTTAGCAATTTGATAGCACATTGCATCTATTGCCACCTTAACTTCTGTTTCTGTTTCTGCACGTTTTTCAAGCTCTCGCAAATCGTTGGAGCTGAAATACGCTACAAGGCCTCCATTCCCCGCTATCATTTTTTTGATATCTGCATGGCTGTAATTGCCGCTAAAGCATAGGGCAGATAAATCCCCTGTTGGCAAAGTGCCGCTGCGCTCCGGCGAAAACGGACCCTCGCCATCAAGTGCATTGTTTGCATCTATAACACGGCCTTTAGAGTGCATTCCAACGGATATCCCGCCGCCCATATGCACCACAACAAGGTTAAGCTCTGTATATGCCTTGCCCGCATCTTTGCAATATTGCCGGGCAATTGCCTTTTGGTTTAAGGCATGAAAAATGGACCTACGCTTGATAGCAGGATGTCCACTTATGCGAGCAATGTCCATAAACTCATCCACTACAACCGGGTCCACAATAAATGCAGGTTTGCCAATTTTGCGGCTAATTGCGTTGGCAATAAGCCCGCCAAGGTTAGATGCATGCTGGCCTTGTACACCAATACGAAGGTCTTCAAGCATAGCTTCATTTACATGATACGTGCCCCCTTCCAGGGGCTTGACCAGCCCGCCACGGCCCACAACTGCGTCTAAATCCTCCACCAATATACCGGCGTCTTTTAGCGCATCTACAATAATTCCCATACGAAAATCGTACTGGTCGGTCATTTTTTTGTATGGCGATAGCTCTTCTATTGTGTGGCTAAGAGTTTTCTCGTAAATGCAGGTCTCGTTTTCGAAAACACCAATTTTTGTTGATGTAGAGCCGGGGTTGATTATTAGTAATTTCATATACTTATGCACTTCTTTCTTTAATCTGGTTTTGGGTACAGGTGGCGATTAGCACTAAGAATTTGAGAAAGTATTCTGTATGGCTCTATTTACAGTGCCCTAAAACAACACCGACAACGCAATTGATATAAGCTTAGAATCTGCAGAATCTGCCCGGGAAGTTAAAATAATGGGCCGCTTTGCCCCCAAAACAACTCCACCACAACGTGCATTTGCCAAAAATGCTAAAGATTTGTACAGCACATTGCCCGCTTCAATATCCGGGGCAACAAGCAAGTCTGCGTCACCGCCAACGGGGCTGTCGATTCCCTTTATTTCGCAGGCTTCCTTGGAAACTGCATTGTCCAGTGCAAGAGGGCCGTCAATTATACAGTCCGGCAGTTGCATTTTTACAATTTTTTCATATTCCAAGGTAACGGGCATTTTATCATCTACTTTTTCTTTGGCGGCAAGCAATGCTGTTTTTGGCATGACAATACCCATATTATTTAATGCTTCTACGGCGTTTTGTATGATTTGAACCTTATCTTCCAGGTTTGGGGCGATGTTTATTGCCGCATCGGTTAAAAAAAGTAGTTTGTGATATGTTGGAAGCTCAAATGCGGCGATATGGCTTAGTTTTCGCCCTGTTCGTATGCCTGTTTCCCTGTCTAAAGCTGCCCGCATTATCACAGATGTGTCAACTAGGCCCTTCATTAGGGCAGAAGCAGTACCATCAGCAACAAGGCCAACGGCTTTTTTGCATGCCAATAAATCGTCCGGCTCGTTAATTTTTTCAAACCGGCTGATATCAAGCCCTGCTTCATCGGCAATTTTATGCGTTTTTGCTATATCGCCAACTAAAATAAAACCTGCAAGCCCTTTGTCTGCCCCGCTAACGCAAGATTCCAGCACATGTAAATCGGCACATGCGGCAACACTAACAATGGAGCCGCCACAGTTTGCAGCCTTATAAAACATGTTTTCTATACTGTTGATAATAATACCCCTTACTTCACTTTAGTTTCGGTAAAACTATATCATCAATTCACAAATACATCAAACACATTTTACAAAAACCATTCCTAATGCCACAAAAAAAAGCTCCCATTGCGGAAGCTTTTTGGGATTTTTGTCAGTTTTTCACCAAGAGCGATTTGATTATTTGCGGCTAGTTTGCAATTTTCAATTCTTCCTTCAAGGCTTCTTGTAAAACTTGTGAAAAGTTAATATTTGCATTCTCTGCCTATATCAATGCCTTTAACCTTCAAGAGCCATTGGCTCTGATATGCTTTTGGGTATTTCTATCCCTATTGCGTAACAGAACGCAATAATTTGACCAACGTGCATATTTTCATGTCCTATCAGCAATGAAATAATTTGATGGACATTTCGCTGCTCACCATAGTAATCCATAACTTCTGTACCGTTTAAGGATTCGAGGGCTTTTTCAAGTTGAGAATCCAACTCGTTCATTCGGTTCACAATATCCTGCGTTGGCATGTTTTTATAGATGTATTCTTCCTCATATGCTAACTTGTCTGTGCCTAAAGAGTTGACAATATCCCTCTGAAACAATATTAATTCATAAGCCTGTAGTCTTATGGTGTTCAGGTTTTTTCTTGGCAGTTTTTTATCAAGGTCTGCATCGCTTAGTTCGTCTAAGAACCCTAAAATAATGCTCCTTGTTTCGTTCCAACTCGCCAAAAGTGCTTTTAGTGATTCAATCATGTGATACCTCCAAAGTATTTTTGTGCTGTTACGCTTTTAGTATGTGCAAAATTACGACTACCTAATATTAAGCAGCTCCCACATAACCATAGCATGAGCCGCCCAACGATAACTGTTTTCAGCAAACCATGTGTCGGGGTTGAAATTGTTTACATCAACATTGAAATAACCTAAATCAGTCCTACTGCCGTCACCTCTTGTGGCATAAATTTTCACAAACCCATCTATAACATTATCAAGAAAATCATCGAAATCATCGAAATGCGGAGTTGGGTCAAGACC
>Ga0123355_10002558_pt1 | contig 25770 bp, 18 predicted proteins | sample TergutEmb28metaG_3_FD_89872 | JGI IMG/M metagenome (GOLD analysis project Ga0123355, IMG submission 89872) | Embiratermes neotenicus P1 segment gut microbial communities from Petit-Saut dam, French Guiana - Emb289 P1 | ecosystem: Host-associated > Arthropoda: Insects > Digestive system > Gut ...
AAGAATTTTTGCAAAATTAAGCAGAAGTGAGCCACTTCCACAAGCGGGGTCATATACTTTGTTTACTTCTGTTTTGCCAACAAGAGCAATGCGAGTTAGCAACTCTGAAACTTCTTGCGGCGTGTAGTATTCGCCACCACTTTTTCCTGCGTTGCTTGCGTACATTCCCATCAAAAACTCGTAAGCATCGCCAAAGGCATCAATGGTGTTGTCCTTGTAATCGCCGAGCTTCATATCGGCAATACCATTCATCAGCTTTACAAGCATCTCGTTACGACGTGCAACTGTACCGCCGAGCTTATTGCTGTTTACGTCAATATCGTCAAACAAGCCTTTGAAGTTGGCTTCGCTTTCAGTTCCTTGTGCGGAAGATTCTATATTTTTGAATACAGTTTCAAGAGTTTCGTTTAAGTTTTCATCAGTAGCGGCACGTTGCCGTACATTTTCAAAAAGTTCACTGGGTAGGATGAAAAAGCCCTTTGTTTTAACGAGGTCAGCTCGGGCTTCCTCTGCATCTTTGTTATTGAGAAGGGCATAGCTAAATGTCGTATCACCTGCGGAGTGTTCACCGTCATTGATATAAGAAGTTAAGTTTTCCGATATGTAGCGATAAAACAACATACCGAGAACATATTGTTTGAAATCCCAACCATCTACGCTCCCACGCAAATCATTGGCGATATTCCATATAGTGCGGTGCAGTTCTGCTCGCTCTTGCTCCTTGCGGCCTGGTCGTTCGCTTCGCGAACTGCTCGGCCATGCAGCCTGGTTATCAATCATGCTTTTTCGCTCTCCTTGTTATCCGCTTTATTCATTGTGGGAACACGCCCATTTTTATATCTGCCATCACGAGGCTTTACTGCATCTTTTGGGATAAGCCACGCACGACTCAAGCGAACTACGCCCGGAATTTTTCCTTGTGAACATAGAACTTGTACCTGTCGCGCTTTAATGCCCCATTTTTGTGCGGCTTCTTCCGGTGTTATCCAATCAAAATCCATGTGCATACTCCTTTTCACTTCAAAACTAAACAGTCAAATGCACCCTGTAATAATCGTATCACGTCTGACCGCATTTTTCAAGTTGGAAATGTAAATTTTCACGATGCTAATACAAAAATCGGCAGCAATGGGCAAGCCCACTTAACTGCCGATTTTTATGACCGTCATGTGGCTTTTCTGTTAAAAAGATAAAAATGTCCTTGACAAAATGCCACAGGAAAGACAGCTAAAAGCATACTGATTTCATGCGGTGCAAAGCTCTCTCCTTTTGATATTAAAGAGGTTAGAGACTTAATGATGCATGATGGGTTGATATTACTGTAGCCGCAAAGCCGAGATTTGTTCCCGCCGCAAGTCGCAGCAACGGCACTACCCCCTGACGGCACATTGAATGTGCCGTCAGGGGGTGTTTGATTTTTCATTTAGTGAGCTTTACAGCTTTTTATTAACGGCGTTGGGTATGATAAACTCTACTTCCCCATAATTTCCACTTCTTTCTCTATCCAAGTTTTAACGACATCACCTATCTCCATAAATGAACCATCCAAAGGTACGCGATACCCCCGGCATCCGCTGTCACAGGAGTCGGTAATACCCATCTTTTTGCCACAGCCGTAGCCCTTTGCGATATCGGCTTGCAACCGGCCGGGCAGGAGCAATTGGCATTTTCATTTTTTTGTTATACAATGGCATTGTCAAAATTTGCGTGGTATCGTTTTACATAATCCAACCCCATGGAGGCCCTCATGTCAAAAAAAGAGATAATAATAATCGCAAGTATTGTTACGGCGTGTCTAATTGCAATAGGTGTCGTCATGTTCACAATCAACCGCAACAATGCAGAAGATACTTTCGTACAAATATCCTCGGAAACTCCCCCTGCTGTCACCACTCCAACCACACCCGAACCACCCACAGGGGAATCCCCTACCCCATTCGCTATCGCTCCATCTGCTTTGGGGCATATTTCAATTACGCCGTTAAGCACCGGCAGCCTTGGCATCGAACGTGATGCTTCCTTTTTAATAACCTCCGACACACAAGCGCTTACGGAAGAACACCTACGCGCATACCTATCCGTTGGAAGCGGCGAAAATTTCACGCTTGAACCACAACCGCAAAAAGCGGACAACGCCTTTATACTGCGCTTTGAAGAAACCCTTGCACCCGCACAAATTTACACGCTGGTCTACAGCCCCACAGGTATGCAGCCGACTTCTCACGCCTTTCAAACGACGGATATTTTCCGCATAACCGCAACCACACCTGCCAACAGTACACATAACATTCCGCACAATAGCGGGATAGAAGTCACATTTAGCCAAGCGCTGGCAAATGCAAGCAACTTCGAAGCCGCATTCGTAATCACCCCACACGTGGAAGGCAAGTTTTTGCAGCGGGACAACACATATATTTTTGCCCCGGAAGCATTGGCGTTTAACACGGTGTACACCATTACAATCAAACCGGGCTTGACAAGCGTAACGGGCGAAACCATAACCGAATACCACACATTTTCCTTCACCACCCGCTGGGGTACAGCCACAGAGCGGCCTTTTTCCATTGCGGGGAGCGTATACGAAATATTTCTACCATGGAGCGAGGTCTTCATCGCGTTAAACGTGAGCCAAAATTTCCCGCACCGGGATTTTGTTGTAAACCTGTACGACTTACAAACACCCGAAAACTTTCTTCATTTTGAAACACCCGGGGAATTTATTGAAACCTTTGAGGTGGAGCTGTATTCCTTTATTGACGAATGGGGTTGGCAAAGCTTTAACTATTTATTCCTTGGGCGCACTTTGCCAGAGGGATACTACCTTGCAACAATTCAGGCCATAGGTGACCCAAGCGAGCTTGTGCTGAATAAATTTATACAAGTATCCGCGCTGTCTGTGTATTCCCTTTCCATTGCGGGGGAAACGGTTTTTTGGATACACGATGCCATAACGCACTACCCTGCGGCAGGTGCTACAATAAACATAAACGGCAGCACCGTAACCACAGACGCCGACGGCATTGCCATTGCCCCAACACAACACGACAGCCAAGCGGTAATAACCATTATGTACGCAAATTATCTACCGTTCGCGTATACAAAGCGCACTTTTGCGCCCGCAAGGCTAACCCCAAGCGGCAGGTTTCTTACCTATATGTATACAGACCGGCCAAGCTACCGCCCAACAGACACCGTGGATATCTTCGGCGTTATCATGCCGCGGTACGGGCAAGCTATTTTGCCAAGCGATGTTTTCACCTTACACATAGGCGATATGCTGGAATTCCCAATTACACCGGATGCCCACGGCGCGTTTAACATGCGCATACCCGTAGAGGGCATGTTTGGGTTTACAGACATTGTGGTGAATGCGAACGGTGAAAGGCTGATGTCCACATGGGTTAACTTTTTGGACTATACAAACATCAGCTTTGTGCTGGATGGTCAAATAGACAAGAACGCGTACTTTTTTGGCGAAGATATGCAAGTAGAAATTTCCGTTGCAAACTTTGCGGGTATCCCCGTAGATGGGATATCCTTGCGCAGCAGTGATGGCGAAACGACTATTGTTACAGATGAAAGCGGAATTGCGGCAGGGGAGTTCCCCGCGGGCTGGCATCATTTAAACGAACGCCAGGGCTGGGGTGTATTTAGAACCGCGCATTGGTTTAATGTCGCAAGCGACGCGCAAAGAACCCAGGGCATTAGCTTGCCGTTTATTATGGCCCCGCGGGATATTATGCTGGAGGTTGAAGAACCGGGCGATGGCACCGCCATTTTAACAAGCAGCAGAATCACGCTTGACAGGTTTAACGCCGACGATTCCCTGGATGTCACCGACCTTGATAACTTCCGCAGCCAGAGTGTGGACATAGACTTTACCGTGTTAATCACCCGCCACGTCACCACCCAAACGTTAAGAAGCCGGCGTTACGACCATATAAACAGGCGTACCGTTAACATCTACGACTTTAACACCACCAGTTCGACATACAGAACCATCAGCGAACGCACACAAAACGGAACCGCCACCATAACCGATATACCCGGTTCCGACGACCCTTTAATACGCTACAGCGTGGAAATTAGGTATAACGATTCCCGCGGGCTTCCGACTTCGGTGTTTTTGCATTCGCAATGGTTTGAACACCGCAATGAATCCACAATCCGGCATTTTGGCTTTAGGCTGGAAGGCAGAACCGTTGATACAGACGAATGGGGATGGTGGTTTAATACAAGGGATTTGGGCGTTGGCGAAAGTACTGACGTGGTTTTGCAGGAAGCGGGGCCCGGCAGCGATATCTGGTGGGGTAATTTTAGCGAAGCCACAACACCAACAACAGGGCGCATATTGACGGTTTTAGCACGTGACGGCATCTTATCCGCCACGGCAGGCAGCCCAACCGGCACGCCTATCACCTTTCCGGAAGATGCCATCAGCAATGCGCTTTTATTTGGCGCATATTTCGACAGGGGCTACATTTTTTCAATTCCCAATGCGATATCTGTCCATTACGATTTTATGGAAAGGGAACTGCAAATCGCACTGGACTTCGACCGCGAACAATACGCCCCCGGTGATGAAGTGACCGTAACGATACAAACGACAGATGCAGACGGGCAGGCCGTGCCGTCACGCGTGACCATAAGCGTCGTGGATGAATCCAGCATAATCGGCTGGGGCCAGCACAGTGCTAATTTCTTATCGCGGTTGTATACCAGCTCCCCGATGGACATTTGGACATTTCAATCCGAACAATTTACTTCCCACACCCAGCATAATTTTGGTGCCGGCACTGGCGGCGGCGCGGAAGGCGGCGGCGGTGACGGCAGCGGCAACGATCCCATTTTCCGTGAAGACTTTGTAGACAACCCCATTTTTGAAGTGGTGCAAACAGATGAAAACGGCATGGCAACGCTTACGTTTACCCTGCCCGACCAAGTGACATCTTGGCGCGTTACCGCTATTGGGCTAACCCAGGGCGGCTTGGCAGGCGACGCAAGGCCGAATATCATTTCCACCCTGCCGTTTTTTGTGGACTTGATACGCACCAACGAGTACATTGTTGGCGATGATATTGCCGCAGTGGCAAGAGTTTTTACAGATGGAACCATGAGCCGTGAACTTGTGGACTTTGTATTTGAAATTTTGCAAGACGGCGAAGTTATTTTCACCGATACGCAAACAAGCGCAGGCAGAGCGGTGCTTAACGCGGACAAACTTGCAACGGGTTTATACACCATGCGCGTAGCAGCCACCATGGGCAGTTACCGGGACGCGATGGAGTTGCCGTTTATCGTTGTGGAATCGGGAATGATTTTCCCGGTAAGCGCGATGCAGCAAATATCCCCGGACATACCGCCTGTATTCGATTTTGACATGCATCCGCTTCCGGTGCGGGTGACTTTAACAAATGGCAATATTCGTCCGCTGATGAATATTCTGCACAGCACATTAAACTGGAACTCTGTGCGCACAGACCATATGGCGGCCAGGGCATTTGCCAATGAATTTCACGGCTGGCAAGATGGCACAGACATTGGAGCTAACCTTCATGCACCGTCCGGCGGGATACCGGAATTGCCATACGAAGAACCGACACTATTTTACACGGCACGGTTTGCCGCATCTTTCCCGGAACTTGTGAGCCGTGATCATATCATCAGGTTTGTGGGAAGCAACGCCGACAGGGGAAGCAGCACAGTACGTGCGGCAAGGCTACTGGCATTGGCGGCCGTTGGCGAGCCCGTACTGTTGGAGATACAAGAGGAATTTGAAAGCGTTCACGGGCAGGAAATTGTTGGGTCGGATAATTACTTGGCGATGCTGTATTTAACGACGGCTTTGGTTGCCTTGGGAGATGATACCGGAGCATATAATTTCTACAACCGCCTATCTGGGCTTGTTGACCACGACAATATAATGATTTTAGGCAATCCCGGCCGCGAAACAGCAGAAACGCTGATGCTTTTCATAAACACCGCCATAAACCCGCAAGCGGCATGGGAGCATTTACAGCGTAATTCTGTCAATAGATTTGTAAGCGACGTACCGGAGCGCATTAACTTTGTAAGGCGCGCCATCGTCATGGGTGATACGATTTCAGAAGTGCAATTTGACTTAAACGGGCAAACACAAACCGCGCGGCTGGAAAATTTCGATGCCAGAGTGCTGCACATATCCGCCGAGCAGTTTGAAAATTTGAATCTTAGCGCAACAAACGGCGAGACGGATTTGCATGTGCAATTCTACGGATATAATGCGCAAAACTGGAACGAAGATGACAACCGTCTGGATATTTCCAAAAATATTGTAAGAGACGGCGAGTTATACCGTGTCGATTTTGTCATAGACTTCCCGCAAGGCGATACCGGGTTTTTCACCATATACAACCGCCTGCCAAGCAATATGCGCTTTGTGCCAACACGCCGCGACTGGGGACGCAACTGGGCTTTTGTAAGTAACCCGCAGCAGCAGCTCATGGAGATAAGTTTTGCACGCACCCCCAATTGTTTTGGGTCACGAACGGTGAGCTTCCATGCAATGAAGCTGTTTGATGCGGATATGTCCGAGGGTGTAACTTATATCAGTAACAGAAATGCCCAAAATCATATATGGGGCAGCACAAGATGAGGATTTTACTGGCTGCATTACTGCTAATCACCGCGTTTTTATTTGTAGGGACAGACCGTATACGTAGGGGCGAACAGTGTTCGCCCGATTTTTGCAAAGTCGTTGCTTCACCACGGGCGAACACTGTTCGCCCCTACAAATATCAAAACGCGTATGAACCAAAACTTGCAATCCTCCACCTTACCCACGACGAATTTATCCATTCTATTGCTAACCCGCGCACTTTCCCCAACCAATCCCATGGACGGATTATGGCCGGTGTCGTGCCGCACCACAATACAGCCGCTGTACTCATCAGCGGCTTTTTTGCACAGGCTGCGGCTTCAGCTGCTGCGGCTTATGACTACGACCTTGTCATTATCCTTGCCCCAAACCACGCGGGCGATTTGGCAAATGTTATTTCGTCCTACAGGCATTGGGATATTGGCAAAGGCGTTGCAACCAACCGCCAATTTGTAAGCAGCCTTATGGCAGCGGATGGTATAAATTCTGCCATCAGCCACAGCCATATGGAACTGGATCATTCTGCGTCGATTCTAATACCGTACATCTACCACTACTTGCCCGGGGTGGAGGTTGCGCCGCTTTTGTTAAACCGCTCACTCAGCTTTAGCGAAACTGAGGCGCTTTTCCACTGGCTTAACGCGTGGATTGCGGACTCCGGTAAAAATGTGTTACTGGTTGCGTCTATAGATTTTTCCCACTTCCTGCCCGTACATGCGGCAAGAAAAATGGATAGGATAACCAAAGAAGCCATTTTGTCCCACGACTTGCGCAAAATCCACACGCTTAACGACCATTATTTAGACTCTCCCGCCGCTATGATTATATTGCTCATGTACTTGGCAGAGTTTGGCATTGTGCCGGAAATTGTCGCCCACACAGATGCCTCTGAATTTTTGGGCCCCGGCATTGATGAAACGACTACCTACATGATTATTGTCGGGGCTTACCCGGCAAACAGTGAAAACCAGACAGCACGGGTACAACTCACATTTACAGGTGACATCATGCTGCATCAAGCCCAGGCAAACGCTGCTTTCTGCACAGAAACAGGCACGTTTTGCTTCAATAGCAGCTTTTACGCAATACGCCCGTTTTTGCAAAATGCGGACTTGACAATTGGCAACTTAGAAACTGTGCTGGCGGGTAAGTTTATGGATTTTGGGTTCACCCATGGCGGTTCGCAGTTTACAGAATGCGAAAACGCACTTGCGCGATATGTAGGCTTTCCGCTGTTTTCTGCCCCGGACGAATTTGGTCATGCCCTGCAAACCGCCGGTTTCGATTTGTTGTCTACCGCAAATAACCACTCCTTAGACCAAGGTGTGGAAGGGCTTTTGCGCACATTGGATTTCTTGGAAGATATCGGCATTGGCAGCTTCGGCATGCACCGCACACAAGAAGAACGCGATACCATACTTGTACGCGAAGTGCAAGGCATTCGCTTTGCGTTTCTTTCGTATACGTTTGGCACCAATGGCCAGCCAATACCCCCTGATAGCAGGGGGTATCTTGTAAATTTGATAAACGAAAATTTGATACGCGCAGACATCGCTCGCGCCAGGGAAGTTGCCGATTTTGTCATTGTCATGCTGCACATGGGCTATGAGTATGAGTTAACGGTACGCCCGCACATACAGGACTGGGCAATGATGATGCTTTCCGCAGGGGCAGATATTGTTGTTGCGGGACACCCACACGTAGTGCAGCCCATGGATTTTGTGGACATTGTGTGCTCCGATACTAGCGAAACCCGCAAAGGGTTTATCGCATATTGTCTAGGCAATTTTATTTCGTCGCAGCGTGTACCGCCTACAGATGCAGGAATGATGCTGAATTTATACTTTGAACGGGTTGGGGATGCACCGGCTGTGTTTACAGGCGCCAGTTATGTACCGACATGGGTAAAATTTACCGATGCCGCCGGGAACACAGATATCCGCGTATTGCCTGTGGTGGAAACTTTGCAAGCTGTGGATGCGGGTGAGGATTTAGGCTTGCGCCAGGTTGATATTGCCAGAATGCGAGTGGCGCTTAGAGAGATTGAAGCGCAAGTTTCCATTCCTTTGCAAAATCCTTGATAGATTGCTGGCGCTTATCACGCGCGTTGTTAACGGCTTTTATAGCTATATCAAATAGGCTTTTGCTCAGTTGCCATTTTTCAATATCTCTGTCTTTGCTCTCGCCAAACAATACAAAAGCAGTAGCTCCCATGGTGTACACATTTGTTATCTCGTCGATAACCGCGCCAAGCTGAAATTCCTCCGGTGACATGAACCGTGAGCTACCATACATGCGCCCCATGGAATTGCGATATGGCATTTTTGCATACATTTCGATATCGCATATAACGGTTTTGCCAATATTAAAATCGTACATAATGCAGCCATCATAAAAATCAATGGCAACATAGCCTTGCTCCGCTACATACATGTGAAAATCCAGAATGTCACTAAATACAGCAATTTTTGTATCCATTGGCATTTGTAAAAATTTTTCTCGCGACAATGGATACTGTTTTCCCATACATTCCGCATCCGTCCATTCGAACACCATAGCAAAACCGCCGCCAATTTCTTCTGCGTGTATAAGTTTGGTCAGGTTGGGATGTGCCAAGTCTCGATAAGTTTGTTCGGTTTGCTTCATTCTGGCAATGGCTTCTTCTGCGCTTACATTGCTAAGTTCCGTTGGCGCACCCGCAAATTTGACGAAATATCTTTTTTCGCCTTTCGTCACACCAAAGCAAATATTGCCGGAATCCTGCTGGTCGAATACTTTAAACACCCTGCCGTACTTTTTTAGAAATGAGAAGTCGAAAGGTGATTTTAATTTGCATGGGATGTTATCAATTGATTGTATATGCGGCATATTCTTAAAGCCTCCTCTGTCGGCACACTTATTTTATGGGGTTGATTGTTTTACCAAAACCATACGAATGTTTGCCGTAACCATTACGCTCATAAAATGCATGGGCGTCAGTACGTTTTAAGTCGCTGTTTAAGTAAATGGAAAACACACCTTGTTCTTTCGCATAGCTTTCCATATGTTGAATCAGCTTTGTCCCTATCCCTTTGCCCTGCCTGTCTTTTTTGACAGATATCCCGACAATCACCATGTAACTGCCTTCGACCCCGATGCCATAATACTGTACCGATGTTATAAAACCAACTATTTCGTTTTCGAGCAATGCCACAAATGTTTTATAACGCTCATCGTTTTTAATTCGGTCATAATGAGGCGTGATATTTTCGGCAGTCGCGTATCCGCCAAATTCACTCCACAACGGCAACAGAGCAGTGTAGTCTTTTTCTTTTATTTCACGAATTTTAACTTCCATTTTAACCTCCTAACCGCCTATTACGGACAATTCCGTCACCAACCGAGTATGAAAAAGCGTTGGTCAGTTGGTGATATTTTATCACCAACTGGATTTTATTTTCAACCAACATATGAGTGCTTACAGATTATACAACACATTAAAATTATAGTACAAGTAATGTAAACCACCGGTTCTAACCTTGTCCCAATGCTCATACATTTGATGCATGGGGGTTGATTTCATGAAAATTGTGATATTTTTTAGCTTGCTGATACTTGCATTTACCGGTTGCAACAGAACGCGCAATATTGAAGCCGACCTAGGCGGCTCACTGCCAATACTTGTAACAAATTGGACAGATATAACAGATGGCGATGCGCTGATGCAATTTGACTACGATAACATTGTAGCCGAAACGCTAAATATCGGTACGGATGAAATACTAGCCATAATAGGCGACGACCAGCCCATACCACGCAGGGTAGCAGCGCAAATGCTGGAAAGCATAGGCCATCCCTACCCCGGCGAGTTCCACAAAAACGAAATGCTAACCCTGGAACAAGCACAAAACATCATGCAACGCTTACACCCCACAGGCATGTCAATCTATCTCACCGAAGAAAACCGCGAACAATACATTTCCTATGCCCTTTGGGTAGAAATATTTGTGCAATTATTAAAGCAACAAGACAACAAACACGGCGTAGAAGCCATAAATATAATTCCTCTGGGCACTACGGACGGGTACATATTCACTAACCATGGTGCATTCGGCGGCAAAGATATAAACCTTAGCGCGTTTTTCGACCAAGAAATACGCGTACTACACCGCAACATGGAAATTTTTGCAGTGCTAGGCATAACAGACCTAACCCCTACCCTAAAAAACGCCATGGTTACTCATTCCGACGCTTTTGGCGTAACGGTTTTTATAGGCGGGGCAACACGCAATTATGTATATATAGCCGGCGTTACGCCGTTGGAAGAAGAAACGCTAATAGCCAACGTGCAAATTCGCGGGCAGGAAATTATTGCAATAACACCGGCAGACACCGTTATCACCGGCACAATAGAGCGGGTACGCCCACATGCAATAGACCTGCGTGAATGGGGAGCTGTCCCGCTATGCCCATCTTTTGCGGTTTACAGGTTGCCCGCTATGGCAAAAACCGCACAGGATTTACTTGTGGGCACAGATATGGCGGATTTTCATATGATCGGCGGCAGAATTGGCGCGGCAGTAATTACGCATGATACCACGCCTACAAATATTCGTGTGGTTATAAGTACGCCGGGCTTTGCAGGGCCGGTACATGAAAGCGTTACTATTTCCGGTACAGGCGCATTTACCGTACGTGGCGGCAATAGAACGGAACACTTCGCCGCCGGGCAAAAATTTACCGTAAGCGAAACAGAAAATGCCGACTTATGGGGAAATATCCGTTTATATATCGCCCCGGACAACCCGGAAAACCACCGTTTGGAAATTGCAGGGCTTGGGCGTAATTGGGCGAACGAACAAAGCCCGCAATACCGTGGAGTTTTTGAAATTTCCCGCTATAACGGCGGCGGTTTTCTCATCGTAAACGAGCTGTGCATAGAGGAATATCTATTCGCTGTAATTCCCAGCGAAATGCCGGCGTCTCACGGGTTGGAGGCAGCAAAAGTGCAGGCCATAACCGCCCGCAGTTTTGCCATTCACCAGTTCTACCAAAACGCCTTCCACGAATTTGGCGCGCATGTATGCGATTCCGTAATCAGTCAGGTGTACAATAATGTCCCCGAAACGGAAATTTCTATTGCCGCAGTAAATGCCACACGTGGGCAGGTGCTGGCCGTAGACGGCGAATTTGTAATTGCAAATTATTTTTCGACATCCGGTGGAACAACCGCAAATTTTGGTGAAGTGTGGGCGCAGGGAAGCCAATTCCCCGGCTACACACCGGTACATTTACGCGCCATGCCACAATTTTATATGCAAGACCACAATCCCGGCGATTTAAGCCGGGAACGCTATGCCGCTGCATTCTTCCGCAACTACGATGTTCCCGCTTTCGACCGTGATTTCCCCTGGTTTCGCTGGCAGGTACGCCTTACAGCCGCAGCGCTTTCCAACAGCATAAACGCCAACATTACCGCACGGCAAGGCGCCAATCCCGCCATGATTCAAGTGCTTGACAGTAACGGCGAACCTACCGGGGCAGCGATTCAAACCATAGGACAACTTACAGACTTAGAAGTCGTCCGCCGCGGGCAAGGCGGCAACATAATGGAAATGATTTTTACAGGTACAGAAGCTACCGTACGTGTGCGAACGGAATTTAACATTCGCGCATTGCTTAACCCGGGCGCCGCCCCTGTCACCCGTCAAGACGGCAGCCAGGTTACACATTTGCAGCTGCTTCCCAGCGCGTTTTTTACCATGGAAAAAGAAACCGACCCCAATGGACATATCGCCGCTGTAACGTTTTATGGCGGCGGCAATGGGCATGGTGTTGGTCTGAGTCAAAATGGGGTTAGGGCGTTGGTGGATATGGGGTTAACGTACCGTGAAGTTTTGCGGCATTTTTATCCCGGTGCAGAGGTGGTTTTGCGGTGAGTGTTTTTTGAAACACTCCGGGACCTGGTACCAGGTCCTTTTTCAACCACATATTAAGATTATATTTCAATATAACATCTCCCTTGTTCTCCAAGCCAAACTTTGCTATAGTATGTCTATACAAAAAACGACAGGAGGCGTTACCCATGAATGAAAGAGTGCTTGAACTCATGAAAGAAGCCGGAAAACCTGTTAGCGCAGGCGAACTGGTCAAACAATTTGGGCTGGACAAAACGGAAGTGGATGCCGCCTTTAAAGCTCTAAAAAAAGAAGGTTTAATCACTTCCCCAGAGCGGTGCAAATGGGAACCTGCAACAAAATAAACTAAATATCAAGACCACTGTAAATTTACGGTGGTCTTTTTTCAATCTGTAAAGGAGATTTTTCATGCTAAGAATAGGCTGTCATTTATCATCATCTAAAGGCTTCCTTTCAATGGGGAAAGAAGCCGTCGGTATTCATGCAAACACATTCCAATTTTTTATGCGCAACCCAAGGGGCGGGGCGGTCAAACCATTAGACCTTGCCGATGTAGACGCCTTCCGCCAGCTTGCCGCAGAACACAACTTGCAATTTCTATTGGGCCATGCGCCATACACCGTCAACCCATGCGCGGAAAAAGCACATCTTCGCGAATTTGCCCGCGATGTAATAACGGACGATATATCCAGGCTGGAACACATCCCGGACAGTATGTATGTTTTTCACCCGGGCAGCCATGTGCAGCAAGGCACAGAAATGGGAATTACCCTTATTGCAGAAATGCTTAATGAAGTGCTGCGACCGGAACAAAAAACCACTGTCTTACTCGAAACAATGTCCGGAAAAGGTACAGAAATTGGCGGCACTTTTGAACAGCTTCAGGAAATAATCCAAAAAATTGAACTGTATGAACACATTGGCGTGTGCTTGGATACATGCCATGTCTACGATGCAGGATACGACATTGTAAATAACCTAGACGGCGTACTTGGCGAATTTGACCGTATTATAGGGCTGAATAAGCTAAAAGCAGTCCATTTGAACGACAGCAAAAACCCCATAGCAAGCCATAAAGACAGACACGAAAAAATTGGAGACGGCAGCATTGGAATAGAAACCTTCGGGCGCATTATTAACCACCCTGCGCTAAAACATTTGCCGTTCTACCTCGAAACACCCAGCGACCTTGATGGATACGCACACGAGATTGCAATGCTTAAGGGGTTTTATATTAATTAGGAATTGACAAATCCATTACAAATGATATTATTTTCCTGTCGTATTATGACAAAAATACAATTTATTGTACAGGAGGAGAAAAAATGCTTAAAAAAGTAAGATTTGCGCTTCTTTTTGTTGTCATTGCTCTACTTGCAACGGCAACCGTTTTCGCAAACGGCGAATACGAAGCGCATGAAACACAGGAAGCAACCGTAACTATTTTTCACACAAACGACATTCACGGCCGCTTTCTACCCAGCAACACCGCAATAGGAATTGACACCGTAGCGACTATCCTTGCAGAAACACCAAATGCCATACTGGTAGACGCCGGTGACACATTCCACGGGCTTCCGTTTGCAACACTTAACCGCGGAATGGACATTGTAGAACTCATGAATGCCGCCGGTTACAGCCTATTTGCACCGGGCAATCACGATTTCAATTTTGGCACAGACAGGCTTTTAGAACTTGAAGCCGCTGCCGACTTCGGCTTTATCTCTGCCAATGTTTACAGGGGCAGCGAGTTGCTTTTTGACGATATTGCCGTAAAGGAAATTAACGGCGTTACCATTGGCTTCTTTGGCCTGGCTCACCCGGACACGCCTGTCCTAACAAACCCGGTTAACGTAGTTGGCGTTACTTTTGCAGACCCTATCGAAGCGGCTCGTAATTCAGTGGAATTGCTGCAAGATATGGACGTTGACCTTATCGTAGCGTTGGCACACTTGGGCAGCGGCGCACGTAGCGACTACCGCGTTGACGGCTGGGCAATTGAAGTGGCAAACGCTGTATCCGGAATAGATCTCATCATCGACGGCCATAGCCACAATTTACATGAAGATGGAATACTTGTTGGCGATACGCTCATTGTACAAGCCGGCGACCATGGCAGAAATGTTGGCAGAGTAGACATTTTTGTAAGCGGAGACGAAATTACAATCGTTGCAGGTTATATAGACCATGACTACGCCGTAGAAAATTTTACCCCTAACCAAGATATACAAGCACTTATCGAAGATATCCAAACCCGTCAGTCGGAAGTCATGGATGTAGTTGTGGCATATTTGCCGGTTACCTTGTATCAAGCAGAAATCCGTTCCGAAGAAATGCCGCTTGGCAACTTGGTTGCCGACGCGATACGTTGGGCAGCAGGTACCGAACTTGCGTTTACTAACGGCGGCGGTATCAGAGACGTATTGGAAGCCGGTGACGTAACAAAAGGCGACATCATTTCCGTACTGCCTTTCGGCAACTATGTAGTGACGCTGGAAGTGACCCCCGCAATCCTTAGAGACGCGATGGAAAATGGTGTTTCTGCACTGCCCGGCGGCGGACGTTTCCCGCAAGTTTCCGGTTTTGCATTTACATTTAACCCGGATGCGGAAGATGGCGAGCGTATTATCAGCATCAGTGTAAACGGCGAATATCTTGACTTAAACGACACCACTACCGTATTTACATTGGCCACAAACAACTTTATTGCCGCAGGTGGAGATGCCTACGCTATGTTTGTAGACTTGCCTGTATTGCTGGAGTTCGGCAGCCAAGACGAAATTTTGATAGAATACATCAACTATGCAGACCTGGCAAACCTTGGCGTAGAAGGCCGCATTGTGGCTGTTTCTGTCGAACCGGTTGATGCAGTTCCTGTAGAAGACGAAGCAGTGGAAGATGTAGAAGGTTGCGAGGAAGCCATTCTTCCAATTGACGAGCCAGTAACAGAGGCAGACCCGCTTGCCAATATTGCCGTACATTATGTAGATGGCGTTAGATTTGTAGCTTTCCGCGTTTTTGCCAACGCGCTTGGCTACTACACCCTTGTTTGGGATGGCGCAACCGCCACAGTATATGTTGTTGATGTTGTGTCATTTACTGTAACTGAATCCGGCGGCTTTAACGACGATGGTACAGTTTATGTTCCTTGGGAATTTGCAGTAGCGCAATTAGCAGTTAATGAGTAAAATAGCATAAAAAGCGGCTTCGCCGCGCGTTTCGTACAGAGCAATTTCCTGGTAAAAAAAATCAACTGACCCGAAAATCGGGTCGGTTGATTTTTTGTACACGCTTTCTATAATTGATACATGTTAAAACGACATTTGCCCCGGTGTCCTTGGATACGGCAACACGTCACGGATATTCTGCATACCTGTTATATACATAAGGAATCGCTCGAAGCCCATTCCGTATCCTGCATGTTTTACGCCGCCAAAGCGCCGCAAATCCAAATACCAGTCGTAGTCTTCCGGTTGCAAGTCAAACTTTTTGATATTTTGCTTCAGCACATCTAAACGTTCTTCACGCTGGCTGCCGCCTATCAGCTCCCCTACTCCGGGTGCCATCAAATCTGCGCAGGCTACCGTTTTTCCGTCGTCGTTTAGGCGCATATAAAATGGTTTTATATCCTGTGGGTAGTCGGTAATATAAACAGGGCCTTTGTAAACTTCTTCACACAAATAGCGTTCATGTTCTTTTTGTAAGTCACTTCCCCATTCTACGGGAAATTCAAATTTTTTGCCGGTTTTACGCAAAATTTCAATGGCCTCTGTGTAAGAACAGCGGGCAAATTTTGCGTTAACTAAGGCATTCAGCCTGTCCAGCAGCCCTTTTTCAACCCATTCATCAAAAAACGCCATTTCCTCTGGGGCGTGTTCTAAAATATACTTAATCGTATATTTTAGCATAGCTTCTGCGGTTTCCAAGTAATTATCCAAATCCGCAAAGGCCATTTCCGGCTCCAGCATCCAAAATTCTGCCGCATGAATAGTGGTGTTAGAATTTTCTGAACGGAATATAGGCCCAAAGGTATACACATCACGTAAAGCAAGGCAGAAAGGTTCAACGGCCAATTGTCCACTTACAGTCAGATGTGCCTCTTTGCCAAAAAAATCTTGCGCATAATCAACTTCGCCTTCCGGCGTTTTGGGTACGTTATCCAAGGGCAAAGTTGTTACGCGAAACATTTCACCTGCCCCTTCGCAATCGCTGCCGGTAAAAATTGGTGTGTGTACATATACAAAATTATTTTCTTGGAAAAATTTATGCAATGCGTAGCTTGCTATAGAGCGCACGCGAAATACCGCCGCATAAGTGTTTGTGCGCGGGCGCAAATGCGCAATAGTGCGCAAAAATTCAAAACCGTGGCGTTTCTTTTGCAATGGATAGTCGGCATCGCAAGCACCTTCCAACATCACAGCGCGCGCTTTAATTTCAAATGGCTGCTTTGCGCCCGGGCTTTCTACAACTTGTCCAATTACAGTAATGCACGAGCCAACACTGAGTTTGACTGCATCCTCAAAAGATAACCCGCCAGTATCAAGCGTACCTTCCAGTACAACTTGAACAGAACGGAAAAAACTACCGTCATTCAGTTCAATAAACCCCAGATTTTTATTATTGCGGGAGGTCCTAACCCAACCACCAATAGTCACTTCTTTGTTCAAAAATTCTGCCGTGTTGCGATACAAATCTTTTAATCTGGTATACATCACATTTGACCTCTTTCGCATTTTATTAATGAAGTTTTAACGCCATTGTAAAGTTTATTTACAATTAAGACACAAACACAAACTTGCGTTTTTCTTCATGTCAAAGTATATTAGACATAAACTTAGAAAAAGTCAAATATATAGTCTTCTAAGCGGCTTTTATAATTTTTTAAGGAGATTTTTATGTCAGACAATAGATTTAAAGATTACCCAACCAAGCGTATCCCAAGTTTTGACCACAAAAATAGCAACGAAATGCCACAGTCACACACCGACTACGATGAAGATGATTACGAAGATTATGACGATGCTTTAGAACCTGAATATGATACCAAGCCTATGCGCCGCAGACGTGAGCAGCCGGAACGCTCTGTGTCACGTAATGCTCGCAGCGCTGACTACAATCAGCCAGAAAGGCGCCAGCGCCGAAGCCAATCTGCCTACTACAAAGATAAACCCCAAAGCAAAAGCAAAACAGCATTTATTGGCATTTATATTGGCCTGCTTGTTTTAGCCGTTGCAGCATGTATCACTGTATTTGTTCTGGTTTTTCAGTGGATTTCCCGTGAGGCCCCCAATCCCGGCGATCTTTTTGAACGTGAACCGTCTGTTACAGATGATGCAAATGAGCCTGTAAGGCCGGCCGGCCGCCCTGATATTCGCAATATAACCACCATGATTACAGGCATAACTTCTGACCCGCGCGGGTTAACTATGCTTAATCTTGAAACCATGCAAACCAGCGAGCTGCTTCTTTCCGAGGCAGCAGAAATTTCAGATGCCAGAGGCAATGATATGACATTTTCTGAACTAAGAATTGGTCAGCTTTTGGAAGTAAATTACGACGCCCGCATACCGGAGATTACATCTGTTAGAGAAAATCCCCGTGCGTGGACACGTGCCGAACGCACAAATGTACATGTTAACTTTGACAATAGTACCATTGCCGTAGGGCATGAGGCATTTGAGTTTAATAGCCAGACCTTGGTTTTACACCGTGGCGAACGTATTCCGGTGGGTCAAATTCGTGCGGCGGATTCTGTTACGGTTGTAGGTATTGGAAGCACCGCTTGGATGATACAACTTGATGCGTCTTCCGGTTCGCTTCAACTTTCGAATACCGATGAAATTATTAACGGCAGAATAACGATTGGTAACTTGCATCCGCTTTTTTTGGCCGAAATTACCGGGCCAATTGACGTAGTAGAAGGTCCACACCGTATTACCGTAGAAGGTGAGAATATCGAAACTTTTGGACAAAACGTTGTAATCGTACCAGGCCAAACACTTACTTTTGACTTAAGTGTTGTAGAATTTAGTACAGCAACGCTTACCATTACCACAACCCCTGCGGACGCCAATATTTTCATAAACAATGAACCGGAAACAAGCCCTGCCGAAGTAAGTTTTGGCGAGCATACCGTTCGCGTACAGCGTGAGGGGTATATAACTGAAGAACGTACTATAAATGTAACCAGAGCAGCAGAAACCATACGCTTCAATTTAGAGGCTGTTGTGTTGGACGCAAGGTTTACCATATTTACAACCCCCACCAATGCGGAAGTTTTTGTTAACAATGAACGCATAGGCAACTCAAATATATTACTTCTTATTCCGCCCGGCTCACACAATATTATGGTGCGTTTAGACGGGCATATCGATTACTCGTTTAGTGTGAATCTGTCGCCGGGGCAAGAAACCTCACGTTCGATAACACTTACTCCTATAGCTGTTAACGTTCCCGATGTTCCTCATATTCCAGATACTCCCGGCGATAATAACGACAGCACAGGTTCACCGGGCCTCACTATACCGCCTCCGCCACCACCAATCCCTCCTGCTGCCCCATGACGCATTTCGATATAGCCGGCGAATTAAAAAAGCTGCCGCATCGCCCGGGTGTTTATATCATGCGCGACGCGAATGACGTTATTATCTATGTAGGCAAAGCAAATGATTTGCATAATAGGGTGCGCAGCTACTTTCAAAAATCCAACAACAATGTAAAAACTCAACATTTAGCACGGCGCATTAGCTATTTCGAATACCTTGTTACCGATAATGAAAACGAGGCATTCATCCTTGAAAATAACCTAATTAAACTGCACCGGCCAAAGTTTAATATCCGGCTAAAAGACGATAAAGCGTATCCCTATATTAAAGTGACCAGAGAACGTTTTCCACGGGTACAGTTTTCCCACAGGCGTGGCAAGGATAAGGCGAAATATTATGGACCATTTGTGTCCAAAACACGCGTACGGGAATTATTGGATTTGATTCACAAACTATGGCCATTGCGCCACTGTGCAAAGCAGTTCCCGCGGGATTTTGATAAAGGGCGCCCATGCCTAAACCATCACATAGGGCAATGTAAAGCCCCTTGCAACCGCCTTTTAAATGAAGAAACCTACAACCAGTATCTAAATGAAGCCGAACGGTTTATTCAAGGCAAAACTGGCGATATACTAAACAAACTTACAACCCAAATGCAACAAGCCGCAGAGGATTTGGAATTTGAACGCGCTGCCGAATTAAGAGATACCATTGACTCGCTAAAGCTTTTGACAGAAAAGCAAAAGGCCGAAACCGATGGCGACGACCGCGATGTAATAGCCCTAGCCCGCAATGATAGTGATGCGCTGGTGCAAATATTTTTTATCCGGGACGGAAAGCTATCCGGGCGCGAGCATTTTATTATGTCTATCGACGAGCAAGATGAGGATTCCAACAGTGAAATAATCGCAGCTTTTATTAAGCAATTTTATAGTGAGGCGGCATTTGTTCCTAAAGAAATTTCTGTGGTAGCCCCTCCTTCCGACCAAGAGTCTATTGCGGCATGGCTAAGTGGGCTTGCCGGGCGGCAAGTGAGTATTAATGTGCCGCAAAAGGGCGAAAAGCGTGACATGATAAACCTTGCCCAAACCAACGCAGAGCTTACTGTCCAACAGTTTGGTGCACACATAAAAAAAGAAGCAGAGCGAAATCAAGCCGCATTAAGTCAACTCTCAGAAGCTTTAGGTATTGATACACCACTAACCCGCATAGAAGCATATGATATATCCAACACTCAAGGCTACGAATCTGTAGGTTCGATGATCGTATTTGAAAACGGCAAGGCAAAAAACAGCGACTATAGAAAATTTCGCCTAAAAGCCGTCATTGGCCCGGATGATTACGCGGGCATGGAAGAAATAATAACCCGCAGGCTTACCCGTTACAAAGAAGCCCATGATGCTTTTTTAACATTGCAAGATACAAAAGAATCTCTTGATTCATTTTATAAACTGCCGGATATAATTTTTGTAGACGGCGGAAAAGGGCAGATAACAGCGGCAGAAAAGGCGTTATCCGCAGTAGGGTTAAACGTACCAATATGCGGCATGGTAAAAGATGACCGCCATCGCACCCGCGGGCTGCTATTTCAAGGGAAAGAATTGCTTTTGCCACGCCATAGCGAAGGGTTTAAGCTGGTCACCCGCATACAGGACGAAGTACATCGTTTTGCGCTGGAATACCATAGAAAACTACGTGCGGATTCGCAAGTGCGCTCTGTACTGGATGATATTTCAGGCATTGGCGCAACCCGTAGGAAAGAATTACTAAAACATTTCAAAAGCATAGAAGCTATTCGCTGGGCAAGTCTTGAGGAGTTAGCACAAGCACCATCTATGAACAAAAGGGCTGCCGAAGCGGTGTATAATTTCTTTAGAGACTCTCAAAAGGAGGATTCATAATGAGCGATAACTTGGCTGCAAGCGGTGCATTCAACACCCCCGGAACAGGTTACACTGTCCCGTTATCTATGCTGGTTTCTGAATTTAGCCTTGAGTTATTAACACCAACGGTCAACATCGAAAAAAGAGTCATTTCCCAGGTAAACATTAATAGACCGGCACTGCAATTGGCAGGCTTTTTCGATTATTTTGACCCTGCGCGTTTGCAAATTATTGGTATGGTAGAGCATACCTACCTTCAAAAATTAGACAGCAACTTTAGGCAAGAAAACTTACGGCGCATTTTTCAGCATAATATTCCTGCAATTGTCGTTTGCCGAAATTTAACGTTGTTCCCAGAAATGCTGGACTTTGCGGTAGAATATGACGTCCCAATTTTGTCAACATCGTCTGCCACAACAGATTTTATGAGCGAATTAATAAGCTGGATGAAAGTGCAGCTTGCACCACGCATTACAATGCACGGTTGCCTGCTGGATATATACGGCGTGGGTACACTCATTGTAGGCGAAAGCGGCGTTGGCAAAAGTGAAACCGCACTGGAGCTTATAAAACGCGGACACCGCTTTATTGCAGACGACGCGGTAGAAGTACGGCGGGTATCATCAGAAACCCTTGTTGGTTCATGTCCGGAAAATATTCGTTATTTCTTAGAACTTAGGGGCATAGGAATAGTTGACATCATGCAAATGTTTGGTGTGCAATCCATCAAACCCACTCAGGCTATTGACATACTCATCAATTTGGAACTTTGGGACCAAACCAGGGCATATGATAGGCTGGGGCAAATTGATGAATATACAGAGCTGCTTGGCAACAAAGTAAGCAGCCATTCCATTCCTATCCGGCCGGGGCGAAGCCTCGCGATATTGTGTGAGTCTGCCGCCATTAATCACAGGCAAAAGAAAATGGGCTACAATGCCGCAGACGCATTAACGGAACGCGTAATGAAAATAGTAAGCGGAAACTAGTGGGAACACACCCTAAAACCCGAAACGGAGGCCTGCAATTTAATGCTACACATTGATACCGTTCGACCATTACTAGACCATGCTTTGCAAGAAAAACCTTTGATAGAAGAACCATTGGCGCGTCACACATCATTCCGCGTTGGCGGCCCGGCAGAAATTTTTGTAAAGCCAAAAACTACACAAGAACTTACAAAAGTATGGGAAACATGCCGCAAGCATAACATTCCACTAACTATACTTGGTGACGGCACAAATGTTTTAGTGGCAGATGCGGGGCTTAGGGGCGTTGTAGTATCCACCAACAAGATGAACACAATAGAACTATGCGAAAATAACCGTATCCGTGCCCAAGCAGGCGCACGGTTGTCTAAAGTTGCAGAAGTAGTGTGCAAAGCGGGGCTTACCGGCTTCGAATTTGCTTCCGGCATACCCGGTACCGTTGGTGGTGCGGTATACATGAACGCAGGCGCATATGACCATGACATTGGCGAATTTTGCGAATCTGTAACATTAGTCAAAGACGATATTATTATAAAACCGGGCACAGAAATGGAGTTTGGTTATAGGAAAAGTTTTGTTCAACGTAGCGGCATGTTAGTATTGGAGGCAACATTTCAACTAAAGCCCGGCAAAGAAGAAAATATTCGTGCAAAAATGGCGGACTTAAACAATCGCCGCCGTCAGTCGCAGCCATTAGACTTCCCAAGTGCGGGGAGCACATTCAAACGCCCGCCGGGGCATTTTGCAGGCAAGTTAATTCAAGACAGCGGGCTAAAAGGTTTTTCTATAGGCGGTGCGCAGGTATCTGAAAAACATGCAGGTTTTGTGATAAATACCGGAAACGCAACCGCGCAGGATATTTTCAATATCATAGAAGTTGTTCGCAAACGTGTCCATGAAAAATTTAATGTATGGCTTGAGCCGGAAGTGAAAATTCTAGGTTTTTAATTTGGAGGTGTGATATGCGCATCGTAATTGTCACCGGCATGTCCGGCGCAGGAAAAACTACCGCGCTAAAAATTTTCGAAGACGCAGGCTTTCACTGTGTTGATAATTTGCCGCCGTCATTTATAGGGCAATTTATCAAATTTTGTTTGGAACGGGACACCGGCATAACACAAGTGGCCTTGGGTATTGATATACGCGGCGGCAAAATGTTTAACGACCTTTCGTGCAGTATTGCTGAATTAAAAGAATCCGGTATAGACTATTCCATTTTGTTTCTGGATTCGGCCAACGATGTTTTACTAAACCGTTATAAAGAAACCCGGCATCTTCACCCGCTTGCTAAAAACGATTTAATAAGTGTTGGCATAATCAAAGAACGTGCATTGGTTGAAAATGTAAAAGAGCAGGCCACGCATATTATAGACACAAGCCACATTTTACCGCGTAATCTTAAAGAAAAAATATTACACCTTTTTACAACGCAAACAAATACGAAGCGGCTTTTGATTAATGTCATGTCATTCGGCTTCAAATACGGCATTCCAAAAGAAAGCGATATGGTTTTTGATGTGCGCTTTTTACCAAACCCGTTTTATAACCCGGAATTAAAACCCCTGTCCGGGCTGGACACTCCTGTTAGCAATTATGTAATGAGCCACGATATTAGCATACGTTTTATGGAAAGCTTGCTGGCCATGCTAAATTTCTTAATCCCTCATTATATAAGCGAGGGCAAAAGCCAATTAATTGTAGGTATCGGGTGTACGGGCGGGCGGCACAGGTCCGTTGCATTGGCAGAGGAATTACAAAGGTCGCTGTCTTTGCAAGAATATTCTGTAGCTGTGCATCATCACGATATAGCTAAAGACCAATCCAGGAAGTGAAAAAAGCATGGAATCTTTTTCTCAAACCGTTCAAAAAGAATTGCTTAGTGACGATAATTTAGAAAAAGAACTCGATTATGAGCGTTCTTTTGTGCGAGAATGCTTTTTATTTGGTGGAATTATATCTAACCCGGGCAAAACCTACCATGTAGAATTCACAATACCGGAAGAAAAGGCACAAGAATTACTGAAAATTCTTTCTGCATTCCATTTGAACCCAAAAAAGATTGCCCGCAAGGGGCAAACTGTAGTATATATAAAAGAGGCAGAGGGTATTGCAGATATCCTGAACATAATTGGAGCGCACAAATCTTTACTGGCACTTGAAGAAATGAGAGTGCAAAAGAATGTACGCAATGCAATAAACCGCAAAGTTAACTTTGAAACAGCGAACATAAATAAAACCGTAGGCGCGGCACTTAGCCAAATAGACGCAATAAAATACATTGCGCAAACTGTAGGATTGTCTTATTTGCCTAAGCCGTTAAAAGAAATTGCCGAGTTACGGCTCGACAATGAAACTTTGAACCTTACGGAAATTGGGGAACTTGCAAACCCGCCGCTTGGTAAATCGGGAGTAAACCACCGTTTACGCAAAATATGTAAAATTGCAGATAATCTGCGGCACGGAAAAAAATAAAAAAAGCGGCTACGCCGCTTCCCGCAACGTAGTGGAGGAAGCGTAGCAGGGATTCATTCCCTGCGGAGTGGCGGGGTTTGGGGCAGCGCCCCATTAAAATAAGAAGAAAGTAGGCGATACCGTTGATTGAACAAACAATTAAAGTAGGCCCATCTTTTGAATCAAAGGTAGTAGCAGAATTAGTGCAAAAAGCGAGCCAGTTCAAAAGTCATGTTTCGTTGGTAGTAGAAGAAAAAACAGCTAATGCAAAAAGCATAATGGGAATTATTTCGCTAAACCTTCAGAATGGTAACACGGTTTCGATAGTGGCAAATGGCGAAGATGCAAAACAAGCAGTAGTTGAATTAGAACATATTATAGGTACCTAACATTTGTAAAGTGAGATGCATTACACTTGACAAAAAATCAACCGGTCCGAAAATTGGACCGGTTGATTTTTTTTGTAAGGTATCGTTAAAACCTATTTCCACTCTACTCTTTGTTCAATGGGCTTGCGTCCGGCTTGGCTGCCTACTGTTTCCGGTACACCAATTGGCAAAATGGTGCGTACCTGCCGTGTTTCGGGAATATCTAACAGTTTAGCAATTGCCTTGTCATTTCCGTTTAGGCGAGACATTCCATCGTACCAGCAAGAAGCGTAGCCCAACGCCGTAGCCGAAAGCAATATGTTTTGCACCGCGGCGGCGTAATCCTCTACTTCAAAATCCAGCCCAAAGTCAAACGTTACTTTTTCTGTAGAAACTACAATCATTGCAGTGGCGGTGCGGGTTGCGTCGGATTGTATTATTTCCGCTAATTTTGCTAACAATACAGGGCTTGTTACCACCGTAAAATACGTGGTTTGCGCATTGCAGCCGGATGGGGCTTGTGTTGCTGCCGTTATAATTTTTGTCAAGTCCACTTCCGATACTTTAGCAGAAGTATACTTTGTGCGATGGCTGTAGCGCGCGGCTACGATTTCAAAAAAATTCATGACTTTACCTCCAAATATTCGTTTATTGCAACCAGGTAATGCACCGGGAAGCCATTTTTATTTGGTACTACATACTTAAACGCATCGTAAGGTATAGATTTACGCCCACCGGCGACCGCATTTGCATGATGCCTTGCCAAATTTTCACTTGGAAGCAAAAAAACTTCATCTTTTATTTGAAAATGCACCAATAGAAAGCTTATGCCGCCTTGCTTGCGAAAAGCTTCCATAAACTCAATTTGATGGACATGTATGTTTTTAAGCGGCAAGTTTTGCTGCCGTGTTTCTTTTGCATCAAAACATATGGGCAGCCCCTGCGCTACGCCTATAAAGTCGATGGTGCTTTTTTTTTCGAAATAAGCCGAGGTTATTGT
>Ga0123355_10002560_pt1 | contig 25759 bp, 19 predicted proteins | sample TergutEmb28metaG_3_FD_89872 | JGI IMG/M metagenome (GOLD analysis project Ga0123355, IMG submission 89872) | Embiratermes neotenicus P1 segment gut microbial communities from Petit-Saut dam, French Guiana - Emb289 P1 | ecosystem: Host-associated > Arthropoda: Insects > Digestive system > Gut ...
ACCGCCAGCTAAAACCCTTTTTTCATTCGTGCTTATGCCGCAAACACTAGCATGGTTCCAGGAAGGCGATTGTACATTGGCGAGGCTTCACGAAGTTCTCCCCTAGATCAGAATCCACACATGGCCAGCCTGGGCGGGCGTGCTCAGAAAGGTGGGTAGGGAGATGGAAGGAAAACACGAGAGAGCGCGCGCTGAAGGCAACCGAAGACAGGTCCAAGGTTTGCCGGTGATTCGACAGAACGTAGCCGGGATCGATCTGGGGAGCGAGCGGCACTGGGTATGCGCTCCGGATGGGAGCGGTCGCGAAATCGCCAGCTTCGGGGCGACGACGGCGGAATTGATTCGTATGGCGAAGTGGCTGATAGCACGACGGGTAGAGTCGGTGGCGATGGAGAGCACAGGAGTTTATTGGATTGCTCCGCACGACTGTGCTTCACACTACACCTCCTCATAGATCGGATGGTCAGGAAGGCGCATACTCCTCTTTGGATGAACGGGCCCGGGATCTTCATAGAGACATGCGTTTTGATCATTATAGGGATGGACGCGAAGTAAGCCATGATCTTGCCACCGGCGGATGGTTCCCACCGACACCTTCAGTTTCTCTGCAAGCTCTGAGAGAGTTAATAACCCGCGTTCACGGAGGCGCTCGAAACGGTTCTTGAGATGATAGGCAATGCGAATGCGGCTGATGGTAACCGAATCGAGACCTCCGCCGGTTTTGTAACCGTGCCCGTTCAAGAGGGCTGCGATTTCGCCGCAATTGTGGTGCTCCAACAACCGGTCGATCTCTACGATTAAAGCGGGACTCTGTTTGCGGCTTTCGAAATAATTTAACGGCCGCGGGACGTTGAACGACTTGTTGACGCCACCGCGGAAACGCACCGACACCTCGATCTGGTCAGTCTTTCGTAGAGTGACATCCTCAATCAGGAGCCGCACCATGCGCTTGCGCTCGCGATGGGGTGTGTTCGGATCACGCCAGAGTCGAGGAAAATCGCTAGCCAACGAAAGGATCTGTTGCCGCTGGTTAGGATCGGAGATTTTGCCGTCGTGTTCGCACTGGCGCTCGTAGTGTTGCTCGGCCTCGGCGAGTGCCCGGAGTTTTTCGTTCCAGTCCGATTCCAGAGTAGCTGCGACAAGACGATTTTCGGGATCCACGCGAAGAAAGCGCCGCCTTGCTAACTCGGCCTCATACTTGACACGGTCCATTTGGGCCCGGCGAAGACGATCCGTCTCTGCCCAACGAACCTCCAGTTCTTGCTGCACAGCCAAGGTGACCTCCAACTGCTAAAGGATTCACGGCTTCGACCAGAAGATCTCCGATAGCTTGATCGATGCTGCTTCCCGCGACGCTTTGGCACTCTCCGTGCCAGACTTGGTCTGCATCTTTACGCCCCACACACTTGTAGTAGGGGAGCAGGTGTTCTCCCGTCACTGCGCGGAAGTTAGCTACTCTAATTTACCGGCTGCTGCGATGGGGTCAGCCATACGTAGACGAAGGTGCAGATGCCTACGAAACTCGTTATCACCAACAGCGCATCGGACGCTTGGCGGCCACAGCCAAACAACTCGCCTATCAGCTGGCTCCCATACCTGCTTAAATCCCGCAATAGCGAAGCAGTACAGTCACAGATCAGGCAACACGCGATGGCGTCGAACCGCTCATCCCGGGCTCGCGCGTCGCAATGACCAGGACACAAGCTTGTGCGTTGGTCGGAGCGCGGGAAGTAGACTGCGCGCTTGGCGCGCACCCCGGACGAAATGGATCGGGGTCCCCCCAGTCTTCATTGCATTGTCGAGCTGCGTTCGCCGATGTAGGCGTCTACGATTTTCTTCCACTTTCCTTGTGCTTTTAGAATGAACTCGACGGCATCGCGCAGGGCGCCGTCGCCGCCGGCATGCGGGGTGATGTAGTGTGCTTCCTTCTTTACTTCGGCGCGGGCATTTCTGACCGCGATCGATAAACCTCCAGCGCGCATGGCGGGGAGATCGATGACATCGTCGCCGACGAAGGCGGCCTCTTCCAGTTTGATTCCCGCTTCTTTGACGATTTCTTCAAACGCGGTGCGCTTGTCCTGAATTCCTTGGCGGACATACTCGAGCTTGAGATCACGAGCGCGGAGGGCCACAGTTTCCGAGATTCGCTTGGTGATGAGACCAGTCGTGATGCCGGCGAGGCGGGCAAGCGAGATGGAAGTGCCATCGTGGGCATGGAATCCTTTGGCTTCGATCAGGGATTGGCTGTGGAAGCCGAATCCGCCCTGGCCGCCGTGTTTGGCCGATTGTTCGACAACGCTCTGCTGGGTTCCCGGGGGAGCGGGAAAGATGAAGAGTTTGCCGTCGGTGAGGACTCCGTCGACGTCGAACAGGAGCAGTTTGATCTTGCGGGCGCGGGCTTCAACGGAACGTTTGGGCATCGCGGCGATTCTAGCATTCTCCTGGGATCAGACTTGCGGGCGAATCGATCACCGTGGAGAACCCAAAGAAGAGGCGCAGAAGAGGCGGAGTAGCGCAGCTAGCGAACTCCAATCGTCCCCAGAGCCTTTGTGTCGTCAGCGTCCTCTGGATGGCGCTGCGTGTTATTTTCCTACCGCCCCCTCCAGGTCTCCGGCAGCCTTGTCGATTCCAGCCGAGACGTGGTTGATTACCTCAGCGACCATGGGGATTTGTTCGTCTGCTTCTTTCCATTTCTTCTCGTCCATGAATTCGCGGACAGCGGCTACCGGCTTGGCACCGTATCCGGTGTAGGCGCCGGGGGCGTAGATCTGGTTCTTGAACCACGGGCGCTCGGGCAGGCCTTTTGGGCTGAGGAAAAGGCGCGAAATGGCAAGCAGGTCCCCGTTTACGGTTTCTAACGAGGATGACGAGATGGCGTCGTTGTTCGCGCGGAATTTGGCCAGAGCCTTGGAGTAGCGTTCCGCGGACTTTCTTAGCATCTCGATGGAATTCTTCATGGGAGCGAAGTTCATGTAGGGCGGAACGGTTTCGAACGGAGGAGGCACGAAGCTTTTGTGCGGGTCGGCGGTGGCCGTAAAAGCTCCTTCCTGAATTTCCGTGTTGCGTTCGGTGATTTCTTCCTGTTTGTCTTTTAGCAGCTTTTCAAGTTCAGATTCGTATTTGGCGATGGCCTCGGCCTGGGCAGTGTAGTCGAAGGGGAGTAGGTCGGCATCGGCGATGCGGAGCACGAGCGAGCCCGCAGTCTGGGCCATGGCGCGCTCGTAGACGAAGTCCTGGTCGGCGTAGTGCGTGTACCAGTAGAAGTCATCGTAAATGGAGTGATACTGCGTGCCTTCATCCTCGCCGCCGTAGCCGAGGTTCAGGGATGAGATTCCGGCGAAGTCCTGAAACGCGGTGAAGTCGGAACCGTCGCCCAGATCGCCAAGAACTAGGTCGTTGCGCTTGCGGAGTCGGCCGCGTTCCTCCGGATCCTTGGCACGCATGATGGCGCGGAGATGTGCGCGCTCAAAGACGGAGATTTTTTTTTCCGGGTCAGTGATGTCGTGCGCGACCGCCCCCACTACGGCTTCGAGATCCTGCGTGCCGCCAGCGAAAAGATAACCACGCGCGCTGCTATCGGAGTTGATGTAGGCGACGGCGTGTTTTCGCAGGTCGTCGACGTGAGTTTCGACCCATTCGACTGAGCCCAGGAGTCCGGGTTCCTCACCGTCCCATGCGCAGTAGATGATGGTGCGTTTGGGCGTCCAGCCTTGCTTGTGCAGTTCACCCAGGACACGCGCTTCCTCCAGCATCGGAGATTGGCCGGAGATGGGGTCGTCGGCGCCGTTGACCCAGGCGTCGTGATGATTGCCGCGAATGACCCACTGGTCCGGATCGGAGCCTTGGAGGGTTGCAATGACGTCGTAGAGGGGCTTGATATCCCAATTGGAAGTGACCTTGAGATGCACGCGCGCCGCGCCGGGGCCGATGTGATAGGTGAAGCCAAGTCCGCCTCTCCAGGTTTCGGGCGCGACTGGGCCTTGCAGAGCGGCGAGTAGGGGTTGCGCGTCCGCGTAGGAGATGGGAAGAACCGGAATCTTGGTGATGGTCTTTGCCTCTTTGATGCCAAGACGCTTGGCGCCAGGGACGGCGCCGACGCCGGGAGTGAGCGGATCGCCGGGATAGTCGGTATCCATCACACTGCCGCGCTGCACGCCATCGCGCGGACGCCATCCACCCATAGGATAGTCGTCGCCCAGAAAGAAGCCATCGCCGCGCGGGTCGGAATAGATGAGGCATCCGACGGCGCCGTGTTCGGCGGCGACTTTGGGCTTGATGCCGCGCCATCCCGAGCCGTAGCGCGTGATGACGATCGCTCCTTTGACCGAGATGCCCATGCGGTCGAGTTCCTCGTAGTCTTCGCGATTGCCGTAGTTCACGTAGACCAGCGGAGCGGTGACATCGCCGTCGGCCGAGTAAGCGTTGTAGGTGGGGAGTTGCTCGGTGGTCTGGTTCGACGTGGGATCGGCAGCGAGGACGGGTTCTTGCAGTTTCGCGCGGAATTTGGTGGGAGCAACGAGTTCGACGACGCGCTCCTTGGGAGTGGGGAACAGGACTTCGAAATTTTCGATGTGGGCGTCAAATCCCCACTCTTTGAAGCGCGCCAGGATCCACTCGGCGTTGTCTTTGTCATAGGGGGAGCCGACGTGGTGAGGGTGAGCTGAGAGGCGGCGCATGCTTTCGCGGATGTTGGCGGGCACGATCGCCTCTTGAAATTTCTTCTCGAGGTCGCGCTGAGACGCGGTGCTGCCTGGCGAGTAGCCGAGCCACGTGCGGGGTGAGGCCGCGGGAGCGGAGTCTGGAGCGGACTGGGCGGCGGCGAATTGCGTGATCGCGAATACAAGGACGTACGAGACCAATGAGCGCAGAGTTTTCACCAAAGCTCCCCCCGATCGAAGTGAAGACGGAAGGCGGAATTCTAACACCGGGGGAATGTTTGTTGGGGATGGATCTAAACCGGCGCTCTGAAGACCACAGCCGGCGCCGGAGCAAACCGCGGGCAATTACATGCAGTAGGTGGAACCGGCGTTGGCCTTCAACACAATAAGGCTGGCGTCATCCTGGAAATGCTCTCGGCAATGGTGCGAAGCCGCGCGGATCAAGGTCGCCATCAAGTCCTCGGCCCGGGTGCCGGCGTTTTCGCGCGCGATGCGGATCAGATTTTGTTCTCCGAATGGTTCATTGTCCGGGTCCGGGGCTTCGACCAAGCCGTCGGTGAACAGCAGCAGGGTATCGCCACTGTGCATCTCGAACTCGCTTTGCCTGTACAGCCAGTGAGGGAACTGTCCGAGAACTGCGTCGGCGGCGTTTAGTTCGGTCGATGTGCCGTCAGCTCCGATGAGCAACGGTGGATTGTGTCCCGCGTTCGAGTAGGTCAGGCGGTTGGTCTGGCAGTCGAGCACCGCGTAGAAAAACGAAATGAACTTTCCAACCGGGGTCAGATCGCAGAGAATGCGGTTAACGCGGTGGCACAGTTCGTGCGGCTCCAGGCGCTGGGCGATCAGCGGTTGCAACGCTGCCTGCAGATTCGACATGAGCAGAGCGGCAGGCATACCTTTGCCGGCGACGTCGGCGATGCAGAATGCGGTTTGATGATCGCTGAGGGGAACCACGCTGTAGTAATCTCCACCCACGAAGCGCAAGGGCTGTGTCATGGCGGCGACTTCGTAGCCCTGAATTGGCGGCAGATTCTTGGGGAGCAGGCTGTCTTGAATGGCGCGGGCTTCGTGCTGTTCTTCATCAAACAGCCGTTGTGCCTGACGTTGTGCGCGGGCCCGCAACAACTGGCTTTCGAGTTTCTCGAGAAGATCGCGGTTCTCCCAGGGCTTTTGAACGAAGTCGGAGGCACCGCGCCGCATGGCTTCGACGGCGATATCGACGCTGCTCCAGGCGGTCATGATGATCACCGGAAGAAGACTGTCCCTCGATCGGATGCGCGACACAAGGTCGAGTCCTTCGCAGCCCTCGACGGTGCCGCGGGTGTAGTTAAGGTCCATCAAGACGGCGTCGAATTGTTGTGTTTCCAGAGCGTCGAGGACCCGCCCCGGATGCGTGGCAATTTGCGTCGAAAAGCCGCGCGCCCTGAGCAGCATCTCCAATGCATCCAGAATATGCTGCTGATCGTCGGCAATCAGCACGCGGCCAGTTTCGATCGGCGTTTCGCAGCCTGCTTCCGGGATTGTGATGACGTTCATGCTCAAACGCAGTGCATACCTTGGGCCAAAGTTGTGGTGCGCCGCGCGGATTGATTTCACAGGAGATGTCTAAGGAGCGAAATAGGGGCGTTGTGCGCTGGTAGAACCGGAGTGTCCGGAAGCGGACAGGTTCGGTCTCTTCGGTCGAGATTTTGAGAGCCCTTGTTCTCGAGGTGTGGCAGGGAGGCCCCTCGAGGATATCGGACCTGCCGCCCAAGCACATAGCGTATTGGCCTTTTCTCTGGCGAACATTTGGCGAAAATTGTTTTTGGGACTAGAATATCCCGATGCCATCCCTTCCTTCCTCTTTAGCTTGGGCGCATCCTCTGGTGGCAGAGTGGTTTGTGCGCCGCTTCGGGACGCCGACCGAGCCCCAGGACCAGGGGTGGCCGCCCATTCTGGCCGGGCGAACCACACTGATTTCTGCGCCTACCGGCTCGGGTAAGACTCTGGCTGCATTTCTGGCTTGCATTGATCGGCTGGTGCGCAAGGCGCTGGCCGGGAATTTGGCCGATCGGACTGAGGTTCTTTACGTTTCTCCGCTGAAAGCGCTGGGGAACGATATCCAGAAAAACTTGGAGGCCCCGCTCGGGGAGATTCTTGCGCTCGCGGGCGAGCGCGGGCTCCTCATGCCCGAGATTCGCACCGCGGTGCGGACCGGCGACACGCTTGCGCTGGAACGGCGGGCGATGCTGAAACGGCCTCCACATATTTTGGTGACGACGCCGGAGTCGCTTTACATCTTGCTTACGGCCGATCGCAGCCGGGCGATTCTGCGCGACGTGGAGACGGTGATTGTCGATGAGATTCACGCGGTGGCGGATGACAAACGCGGGGCTCATCTGGCACTTTCGCTCGAGAGGCTGGAGGCGCTGACAGCAGATTCCTCGTCGCCTTCGCTCGTGGAAACGACGAAGGCAGGAAAGTCCCGGCTGGTGCGCATTGGGTTGTCGGCTACGCAGAAGCCGATTGAGGAAGTGGCCCATTTTTTGACTGGGATGGGCCGAAGCCATGACGGCCGTGAGACAGCCGAGGGGGATGCCGGCGCCATGGAACCAGTCATCATCAATATTGGCCACAAACGCACTCTTGATCTGGGGATTGAAGTGCCGCCGATTCCTCTCGGGCCGATCGCGACCAACGAGATGTGGGACTCGATTTACGACCGGTTGGTGGAACTCGTGGGCCAGCATCGGTCGACGCTGGTATTTGTGAATACGCGGCGGATGGCGGAGCGGCTTTGTCATGAACTCGGCTCGCGCATGGGAGAAGACAACGTTGCGGCCCATCATGGGAGTTTGTCGCGGAAGTTGCGGCTGGCGGCGGAGAGGAAGCTGAAAGAGGGGCAGGTTCGCGTGCTGGTGGCGACGGCGTCGCTGGAGTTGGGAATCGATGTCGGGACCGTGGACCTGGCGGTGCAGATCAATTCTCCGCGGGCGATTGCGGTGGCGCTGCAACGCGTGGGACGGTCGGGGCACTGGCGCGGGGCGGTGCCGAAAGGGAGATTCTTTGCCACCACTCGCGATGATTTGATCGAGTGCGCGGCGCTCGTGCAGGGCATTAAGCATGGCGATCTGGATCGGCTGAGGATTCCGGAGGCGCCGCTCGATGTGCTGGCGCAGCAGATTGTGGCAGCTTGCGCAGCGGGCGGGCCGGGGTTGTCTTTGGCGCCGGGGCACGGCCCGGAGGGCCCGGCGTCAACCGCCGGGGACACCGGCGCTACCAGCGTGGGGGTAGGCTCTCAGGGATGGGATGAGGACGAATTGTTCGCTCTTGTTAGGCGGGCATTCCCCTATAGAAATCTCAAGCGCCAGACGTTTGATTCGATTCTCGAAATGCTATCTGAGGGGATTGCGGCGCGGCGCGGGAGGTATGGGGCTTACATCCACCGGGATCGGGTGAATGGGAGGTTGCGGGCGCGGCGTGGGGCGCGGCTGGCGGCGATTACCAGCGGCGGGGCGATTCCTGACAATTCGTTGTACACGGTTGTGGCCGAGCCTGACGGGGTTGTGGTCGGTACTGTCGATGAGGACTTCGCAGTCGAGAGCAATCGCGGCGACATCATGTTGCTGGGGAATTCGTCCTGGATGATTCATCGCATCGAGACCAATGTCGGGCGGATGCTGGTCCAGGATGCGCACGGAGCGCCTCCGACGGTGCCGTTCTGGAGGGGCGAGGCTCCGGCACGAACCGAAGAATTGTCGGCTCACGTGGGGGAGTTGCGGGAACAGATTAGCCAGAGATTGTCGAGAACCTCTCCGCTGGGATTTTCCCCGACGCAACCGGAAGTCGCTGCGGTTGTCTCGTGGCTGAGAGACGAGTGTGGGCTGGATGATTCCGGGGCGGAGCAGGCGATCGAGTACATCCTCGAGGGACGCGTTGTGCTGGGTGCCGTGCCCACGCAGACGACGGTCATTGCGGAGCGGTTTTTTGATGAAGGCGGCGGGATGCAGTTGGTGATTCATGCTCCATTTGGCGGTCGGATTAACAAGGCTTGGGGACTCTCGCTGCGCAAACGATTCTGCGTTGGCTTCAATTTTGAGTTGCAGGCTGCCGCCACGGATAACGGACTGAACATTGCTTTGGCAGAGCAGCACAGCTTTCCTCTTGCCGAAGTTTTTCATTTTCTGCATGCCGACACAGTGCAGCCGATTCTGGAGCAGGCGGCGCTGGATTCTCCAATCTTTGCCACGCGCTGGCGCTGGGATGCCAATCGGGCGTTGGCTTTGTTGCGCTTTCAGGGAGGGAAGAAAGTTCCGGCGCAGATTCAGCGCATGAGGTCGGACGATCTGCTGGCATCGGTGTTCCCAGATGCGGCGGCTTGCTTCGAGAACATTGTGGGCGAGAGAAAAATCCCGGACCATCCGCTGGTGGGTGAGGTGATGAAAGATGTGCTCACCGAGGCGATGGATGTGGACGGACTGAAGTCCGTACTTCGCGGCATCGCTTCCGGCGCGATTCGCACCATGGCCGTCGATACTCCCGTGCCGTCGCAGTTTTCGCATGAGATCTTGAATGCGAATCCGTATGCCTATCTGGACGATGCTCCGCTGGAGGAGAGGCGGGCTCGCGCGGTCGAGATGCGGCGGGTGCTGCCCGAGTCGGTGCTGGAGGAAGTGGGCCGACTGGATCCGGGAGCAATTGCGCAGGTACGTTCGGAGGCCTGGCCCGATGTACGAGATGCAGACGAGTTGCATGATGTGCTGCATACGCTGGTGGCGCTGCCCGAAGGTCGAGCTTCGCTCGATGCGGCGGAGCAGAGCGTCCGCGCCTCGACCAGCACCGCCGAATGGGGCCGATATTTTGAGAGGCTCGTGAATGAAGGGCGGGCCGGGATTGCTGTCGGGGCGGAGGTCGAGGCACCCTCCCCACAGCCTGCGGAGCGCCGGCGCTACTGGGTGGCAGCGGAGCGGGTGCGGGCCTTTCGGAGTCTGTTTCCGTCGGCTCGGTTTGAGCAGGGTTTGGCTGACGTCACGAGCCATGAGACTTCTCGCGACGACGGGCTGCTTGCGCTGGTAAGCGGATGGATGTCGCATATTGGCCCGACCACGGCTTCGCAGCTTGGGGAGTGGTTGGGGCTGGCCTCTTCAGAGATTGAGCAGGCATTACTTCGGATGGAAGCTGCGGGCACTGTCCTGCGGGGGCGGTTCACCGACGCTCGAGGATCGACGGCTCCGGGCGAGACTGTCGAGCTTCGCTCGACCGGGCCTCTCGGGGCGTCCGCCGCTCCCCAGGAAGCTGAGATTGAGTGGTGTGAGCGCAGGCTGCTGGCTCGCATTCATCGGCTTACTGTGGGCATGCTTCGCAAGCAGATTGAGCCAGTGACCGCGGCGGCGTTTATGCGGTGGCTGCCCCGATGGCAGCATGTTGCTCCGGGGACGCAGGCGCTAGGCGAGCGCGGGACTCTGGAGGTGCTCGAGCAACTGCAGGGGTTTGAGATTCCGGCGAATGCCTGGGAGCGGCAGGTGTTGGCGCGGCGGGTGGCCGACTACGATCCCAAGTGGCTCGATCAGCTTTGCCTGACCGGGGCCGTGGGGTGGGGGAGATTGTCGCCCCATCCCGCCACTTTGGAGGCGGGTGGACCTGCGGATGGATCGGGGATTCGCCAACGTCGGGTCATTCCTACCAGCGTCGCCCCGATTACATTTTTTGTGCGGGAGCAGGCGGACTGGATGGGGATCAGCAAAAATCCCCACTTCTCCCAGAATCTGGGAGAAGTGGGCCACCTGACTTCCGGACTGAGTGCCGCGGCGCAGATCGTGCTCGAGTTCCTGCGTCAGCGGGGGGCTTCGTTTTTTGCCGACATTGTGCGGGGGACCGGCAAGCTGAAGGCGGAGATTGAGACTGCGTTGTGGGAGCTTGTCGCTGCCGGGCTCGTGACCGCCGATGGGTTTGACAATTTGCGCTCGTTGATCGATCCGAAGCGGCGGGCCGGGCAGGGGAGTGGTAGGAGCGCCCGTCCGCGGCATAGTGCGGGGCGATGGGTGCTGCTGCACGCGGATGCGGCCGTGGACCGCCCGCGTGCCGTGGAGACGGCTTGCTGGATGCTGCTGCGGCGGTATGGGATTGTGATTCGGGACTTGCTGGCGCGGGAGTCAAATCTGCCGCCGTGGCGCGAGTTGCTCATGGGGTTCCGTCGGCTGGAGGATCGCGGCGAGATTCGCGGCGGAAGGTTTGTCGATGGATTCCTCGGCGAGCAGTTTGCTTTGCCGGTCGCGGTTGAGTCGGTGCGGGCGATGAGAAGTGTGCCTCTCAGCGGCGAGATGATCACCTTGTCGGCGGCGGATCCGCTGAATCTTGTGGGGATTCTGGTTCCGGGTGAGAGGGTGCCGGCTATTTCGGGGAAAACGGTGAGCTATCGGGATGGAATTGCTGGAGCAGCCGACAAAAGCTCGGAAGGTCTCGCCGGCAGCAGGGGCTGGTAGCAACCTGCACAGACTCCTCGCACGAGGCTTAGTCCGTTAACGGGGCCCCGACGAGAATTCTGTTCTCGTAGCGCTAACAAAATCAAGCCGCTACCCTCAGTCCGACCGCGGCCACTAGTTGATCCTGAGCGGCAGCAATGAACCACGAGTTACGCACTGGACGTCCCAGTCCGTTCTCGTCAACCATCCTCAGTCGAGGCTCTTCGGCTATCTGTTCGCTCGGCCCTGCTTTGCCGGACTGTCCGGCAAAAGCAGTGGCAAAGCGAAGCGAAAACGCACCTCAGAACTGCTCGTACTTTGCGTTCACGGTGCCGGTCTTCTCTGCTCCAATCTTGAGCTGCCAGAGAAACTCTACTGAACCGTCGACGGACGCTTCATATCCGCCGTAATTTGCGGCTGGGTTGCAAGGATTTGGGCCGTCACTCGTATTCTGGTCCAATCCTTCGATGGCAGAGGGTACAGTGGGTTGCCCAATATTCTCGAGCATTAAGCCGACTTGATGTCCCTTGCCCAGTTTTTCGTAACCCCAAACGCTGTACAGGGTGGAGTCAAAGGATTCAAGGAAACTGGTGTCAGTAAAGGGAGCGTTCGCAGGATCTACATCAGCATAGCGCACCAGATAAGCCGTTTTGGCTATTCCGGAGTTGTTCTTGAGGGCCATCGTGATCATCGCATACGGTGCTACTCCGGCCTGTTTACTAATCGTCTGTGTCAGGGTCCACAATCCATCTGTCGTGGTTCGGGCGATTTTTACCGCGCTGCTGGTGTTCGAAAGCAGGACCGGCGCGAGCCAGTTTCCGCTATCGATGTATGCCCAGTCGAAATACGAGGTTCCCGTCGAGAGGTCGCAAACACCATAGCCTTCGCCGACACCGCCTTGGGCAATGTAATCAAACCCGCTCGGGCTTTGGAGCGACGCGATATTCCCGTTCACAGTCACGCAGAAACTCAGGAAACTGTTAAGCTTTCCTGGAACGGTGAAGGAGTAGGAGCAAAAGGATGTGGCAGGGGCAACGGAGTCGCTTTCCACGTTGATTGACGCAGTGTCAGCGGACGGATGGGCCTCCCCGGGCGGCCTCAGAGAGGGCGTGTCCTGCGCCTGAGCAACTGCTGCGAAGATCGTAGCTGCAACTACAAACACCAAAACGGCTTTGTACTTCATGTCGAATTTTCTCCTAGAATCGAATTGAGTGATGGGCCCAGCTTCGAGCGCCGGCGTTGGCACGCACGGGTCCTGTGAAGGATCTGATCCTTACCCGAACTGCTACCTGGGCTGTCCAAGCGAGCACTTCGACTTACATCAGAGGGGAAAAAACGTGGGGAACTACGTGCCCGAGCTGATGCGAGCCTGCCACAATTCCGATTCCATGTCAATGGAAAAAGACCAAGGAAGGGTTAAAAATGGTGATGGTGAAGAAAACTTAGTACACGTTTCACGAAACAACGCTGTCATAACTAGTAGCGACCACTTGGTAACGTGGTGTTATAACCCGCAGCGAAGTATTGTAGTGCGTGCCTGTAACCACTAACTTCTGTCTTATAGGACCTGCTGTCAGTTATACCAGCTCTATATTCAAATAAATGCTCGTTGCTGCCTGTTTGGTTTCCAGTTGGAAAAGTTCCCGAGAACATTCCGAGCTTTGTCACGTAGGTGGCCATGCCCAACCCAACGGCGTCGCTTCCAGAATCAATCACAGAGCTTGAGGCGCAGCTCGCTGACTTTCGCTCCACCCACCCACCTCGGACCAGGCTGCCACAATCACTATGGCAATCGGCAGCCGATTTGGCCCGGTGCCACGGCCTCTACATCGTGGCACGGTCGCTCAAGTAGACTACAGCACCCTAAACCGACAGGTAAGCGGTCCGGAATCTGCTCCTCGTGTACATAACAAACCCCAACTGATGCTGAAAAAGCAACTCCACAATATATGACCCAAGAAGCGTGAGTTGGTGGGTAGTGGAAGTGTACTCGGGGATGCCGTTGCAACCAGTTTCGCGCGGCTTGGTTCTTGTGAATGTTGAGATTGTCGAGAATCATGTGCACTCGCGCTCCGGGAAGACTGCAGTTACGTCCTTGAGGAAGCGGAGGAAATTCACCGAGGTGCGGCGTTGCTTAACATGGGCTACCACTTGGCCGCTGGCAATCTCCAGTGCTCGGACGGTCACTCATCGAGACAACGCTCAATTGGTCTGTACTCGCCATTTGAAATCTACGGTCGACGAAAGATCGGTGGACAAGCCGACTTGGCAGGACTAACAAATCTTCTGTGTCGAGCTCATGTCTTTTTGACTCCAGTATTGGCTCCATAGCGTAGTCCGTCCACCAGAAGTTCAACCATCCTTCTTGTATAGGTCGGCTGTTCGCCATTGGGCCCTCGACATAGGGTTGCGACTGCCAATAGCAGGTCCTCGGCTGCAACGTCTGAGCGCACAACTTTCGCTGTGATTGCCGTATCCAACAACCTCTTGAACGCAGGTAATAGGCGTTCGTTGAAATAACCCGGAAGAGCGCTGTAGGCTGGGTCGCCCGAATGAAGCGCTGATGCCAGCCCGCGCTTGGTAGCGATGAAGTCCACGTAACGTTGAATCCACCGCACCAATGCCTCACCGGGCTCGTACTTGCTTGCGAAACCAGCCGCTGCACCGGCGCAGGCATCTACCTGGCTTCGAAACACGGCCACAATTAGATCCGAACGCTCGGGAAAATGGCGGTAAACCGTGCCGAGGCCCACACCTGCTCTTTGCGCGATCTCACGAACAGGCGCATCAACTCCTGACTCCGCAAAGACGGCCGTCGCCGCATCGAGGAGGGCACTCATTTTGCGTCGTGCATCGGCGCGCATGCGCTGAGGCTCGCTGCTGTCTGGTTCTTCGGCTCGTCCGGCAACTCTTTTTTTCATGGCCAATGGCTTGCAACAGGAACGCTGTTCCATATATACCTATATATGGAACGGCGTTCCGTATTCACTCAAGAATATCAGAACACAAGGCAGCAGCCGATGGGGAGAGATATGCAACCCAAACGAATCGCCCTCGTCACGGGAGCCAATCAAGGAGTCGGGTTCCAGGTCGCAAAACAACTGGTGGCAAATGGCCTCACCGTACTGGTAGGGGCACGCAATCTCCAACGCGGTGAGGCTGCGGCAAAACAGATCGGGCCGGGCGCCGTCCCTCTCCAGCTCGACGTCACCGATCGGGTCTCGATCGGAACTGCCGCGGAAAGCATCCGCAATGAGTTCGGACGCCTCGACCTGCTGGTCAACAACGCGGCGATATCGAATACCAGAAAGGGCAACTTGTCCGTCAAGGAGTACGCGAAGATCACTCTTGCGAGCAATGTTTCGCTTGATGAAGTTCGGGCGGTGTGGGAGACAAATGTGTTCGGTGTCCTCGCCGTTTACCAGGCGATGCTTCCGCTCCTGCGCGAATCTTCGGACGCACGTATTGTCAATGTATCGAGTGGAGTTGGCTCGTTGGCCACAAATGCGGACCGAGGTTACTCCTACCGCGCGTTATACAGCCCGGTGTACCCCGCGTCCAAGGCGGCGCTCAATGCAATCACGTTGGCCATGATGGTCGAGCTGGAGCCGATCGGAATCAAACTCAACTTGGTTTCCCCGGGCTTCACCAAGACGAACCTCAATGGATTCGAGGGTACCGAGTCGGTCGAAAATGGCGCCCGAGAGGTGGTGCGCGTCGCATTGCTCGGCCCAGATGGACCAACTGGGACCTTTACACGCTGGAATGATGTGACGATCCCCTGGTGAAGTTATTCATCGGTGCTTCGGAACTCCCTCGGTGATGCCGTCCCGAGCCGAGGATACGCGGGGTCAAATTGACCAGCCCAGGAGATGAGCATGAACTACCGTCCGTTCGGTCGAACCGGAATCAAGGTTAGCCCTTATTGTCTCGGCGCGATGATGTTCGGCGCTATAGGAAATCCGGATCACGAGGATTGTACTCGGATCATCCACAAGGCACTCGATGCAGGCATCAATTTCCTGGACACAGCGGATAGATATAACAATGGGGAATCCGAGGAGATCGTCGGCCAAGCCTTAAAGGGACGGCGTAACAACATTGTGATCGGAACCAAGGTGTCCGGCCCAATGGGCGACGATCCGAACCAACAAGGCGGTTCACGTCGTTGGATCACACGTGCGGTCGAAGTTTCGCTGCGCCGCCTGCAGACAGACTACATCGGTGTTCACAGATCTGGTACGGGCAGGTAAGATCCGCATGTTCGGTACGTCCACCTTCCCCGCTTCTGACATTCTTGGATGCACAATGGGTGGCCGAGCGGCGCGGACTCTCGCGGGTCCGCGGCGAGCAGCAGCCGTACTCCATCCTGAACCGGGCCATCGAACGAGAGGTGCTGCCCACCTGCCAGCTCTTCGGGATGGGCGTTTCGGCGTGGAGCCCATTGGCGAAGGGCCTGCTCACGGGCAAATACCGCAAAGGGCGGAAGCAGCCGGATAGTCTGCGGACGAAATACCCCGAAGATGATGTCCGACGAGCGTAGCCTGGGCGTGGTTGAGCAACTGATCCCAGCCGCGGAGAAGGCGGGCCACTCGCTTACGCACATGGCTCTCGGGTTCGTGGTCGCTCACCCCGCGATTACATCCGCCATCGGACCCCGCACAATGGAGCAGTTCGATGATTTGCTTGCCGGCGCGGGAGTTCGCCCGGCGCAACCACATTGACTGTAATCCTGCGTGACTTTCATCGATGCGTTGGCGGAGCCGCCTGCCGAGCTGATACGAGTTCGGGCAGTGGACAGGTTGATGATCCGTCCCCAGTCGTTCATGAGAGGCAGCAGCTTTTGGGTCAGAAAGAAGACGCCTTTGAAATGGACGTGGTAGATGCGATCGAGTTCTTCCTCGGTGGTTGTCTCAAAAGGCATATTACGGTGGCTGTTACCAGCGTTGTTGATCAGGAATTCAAAGCGTGCGGCTCCGAGCCGGGACAGAGCATCTTTCACCTTCTCGACAAAGGCGTCGAAGGAAGCGATGTCGCCGGCATCCAGCTGCAACGCAATGGCTTTCGCCCCTGCATCTTTCACAGCGGAAACCACTGCCTCAGCATCGGTGTTACGGTTGTGATAGGGGAGGATCACATGGACTCCGCGCTTTAGAAGGTTCTCAACGGTATTGCGGCCAATGCCCCGGCTTCCTCCGGTCACGATCGTCGCCATTTGCAACCGGCGTTGACGAAGAGCCGCCATTCGTCTAAAACGGAGTTATTCTCCGTTCTCCGAATAATTGGATAATCGGAGATAGTCTCCGGTTGCCGGGATTTTGGAAATGCAGAGGAAACATTCTCAGCCCGCCCAGCGAAAGCGGCGAACCGACGCGCTGCGGAACCGCGAGCGAATTTTGGAGGTGGCGAAACAGGAGTTTACCCGGTTTGGCGCAGATGCCAGCCTGGACAATATCGCAAAACAGGCAGGCGTAGGGGCAGGCACTCTATATCGTCACTTTCCCACACGAGATGCCCTGGTCGAAGCAGTCTATCGAAGCGAAGTGGAGAAACTGGCCGCGGCAGAACGCAAGTTTGCCGAGACGATGACTCCGGTTGAGGCATTGCGCGCCTGGATGCTGTTGTTTGTCGACCATATCGCGGCAAAACAGATTATCGCCCCCGCGCTCAACAGCGTCGTCGGAGGTCCTTCCAAGCTCTATGAGGGTTCTCGCGGTCTGATTCGAGGCGCGATCGACGCGCTGGTGAAACGTGCGATTAAAAGCGGCAACATACGACGAGATCTCGACCCCTTCGACCTGCTTCGAGCTCTGATTGGCGTTTCCCATGTGGCGTCTGCTCCTGGCTGGCAGCAAAGCGCCCGGAGGCTCGTAGACATCCTCATCACAGGTTCACGACCGGTCGAGTAAATCGGCGTTCGCAGGCGAAGTCGTTCTGTGGCTAGAAAGAAAAGCAGGGTATCGCGATCAATCCGCCAGACAGACCGGCGGCACCTGTGGAGCCCGCAGATCCGCGAAGCCCAGACGTAACACGGCAATCCAGCGCCTCTTCAACGTATCCAGACCAGCGAGAAACGCGCTGCCAGTACCAACTCTTGTGCTGGGCAGTCATGGGGAAGTTTCGCCATGATGTTGGCTGCCTGATTTCGATTCCCCAGTGCCTCGTCTCGAGCAGGGCATTAGTTAGGCTGGGTCCCAGGCTGATAGCACCAGGATTCGGAGATCGGGCGGCATCAGCCGATCACGCGCTCAAAGGAATGAAATGCCTGCCTTACGCGCAGGCATTTACCAGACGAGGGAATCTCGAGTACGGAGTGGACGGTCACTCTTTCCCCTTGCTCGACCACTGCCAGCGCGCTCTATCGAGGAAAGAAGGCTCCAGGCGCGCTCGTTTGCCTGAGACGATCGCGTCGAAACCCGGCATGAAGCTGGATTTCCGGGAATGATCCCGGCGGATCTCCAGCGCTAGCCCTTCCCACTGCTGCTCTCGGTCGGCGGCAAGATAGCAGCGGCGGGCTTGTTCCAGGTGTGCGAGCGCGGCACCATAATACTTGCTTTTGGCGGCCTTCAACGTGCGCATGCAGAGAGCGCGAAAGACCCTTGCCGCCACCGCCGGATGGGTTTTTGCGACAGCCGTCGCCGCCGGCTCGGTGACGTAATGGCTGAGTCCTTCCAACTCGCGATCGCTTGCACACTCCAGACGTTTCGCCAGCCGATCGGTCTGTTTCGCCTTGACACACAGCTCGATGAAGGGGCCCAAATCACCTCGCTCGGCTGCAGCCATCGCTGTTTCGTGCCAAGCACCACGATGGGGCTTGGGAACGTAGCGCATGAGTTCTTCGTAGGCGCACATCCCGGGACACTTCTCAAACTCCGCCCACGCCGAGTCCAGTGCTTCCTGTCCACGCCCCAGCTTCTTGAGCAGAGCGCGACGCATCCCGGCAAGATTGTTTCCGGCATGGGCTGTGAAGCGCTGTGATCCTTCCATGGCGACGCCGCGCTCGATCCAGATCAGGGCGTCGTCGAGTCTGCGCTTGGCCTCCAGCATGAAAGCGACGGCCGCGCAATCGTCCGGCGTAAGCCCGTTGAGTTCGGCAACAGCAAGATATTTCTCAACGCTGCCTTGCCGCGCATGGATCGACTTCAGAGTCTGCGCCCAGTGATCGCCGGAGTAGCCACCGGATTGGTCGTTTTGATTTCCCCGGGCTTTTTCAAATCGATCGTGCACTTCTTTCTCGAAGGCTGCCAAGCCCTCCACATCCAGAACCTCCGCCGCGTCGGAGCCGAGATCGTTGAAAAAGCCATAATCGTCACGATCAATCCATGACAGGAGGGTCTTGGCTGTCTCGCCATGATCAGCGCCGCCTGCCCAGCGCGCCCGAATCCATCCGCCGGCTAGCTTCGCGACAAAATGGCCGAACGCCCATTCCGAATCAATCTCGTCGGCCTTCAAGTAACTGGCCGCGATGAAGGCTTCATACAAGCGGACAGCCCGCATAGGATCACTGTGCGCCAGAGCGGCGATGTCGCGCTCGACCTCCTCCAACCCAGCGACGAATGTGTTCTCCTGATTCCAGGCAATCAAACGCCCGGGCTGAAGAGCCGATTCAATCGCTGTTTCCAGGGCGTCGCGGCGGCGGACCATTTTGTACCCTCCTCGGCAAAGCAGGTTTCTCAATCACTGCGATTCTGCCAGCTCAGTCGCAGAAGAAAATAACCATTTTCGTCCCCTGTCCGGCTCGATAAGCAGGATCCCTACCTCCGGCTGCTCTGCGTGAACATCTTTGTCCGGAATCTGGATCGAAGTCTCGAATTCTACGTGGAGCAACTTGGATCGGCCTAGTGGTAGACGAAGGCTATGAATCGGGCGGACGTTGGGTGGCGGTAGCGCCTCCTGATGGCAATGCGGTTCTCGCACTTGTGACTCCCAAACGCAATTCCGAGGACTACAAGCTGATTGGCCGCTGCCGGCACGCAGTGCTGGTAACCGAAGACGTGCTGGCAAAATACGAAGAATGGCGAAAACGCGGGGTTCACTTTCACCATCCGCCGCAGATGACCCTTTGGGGAGGGATTTTCACACGCTTTGAAGACTTGGACGGGAATTCATTCGTCCTTGCCGGACGCGATGATTTCGTGCGCGAGATCGAGGCCGAGCGCCGCGCGAGGGCGGAAAAACTAGAAGCTGAGAGACGCACCGCGCAGGAGTTAGAAATCGCGAAACAGGTGCAGGCAAAGCTGTTTCCGCAGAAGTCGCCTCAGTTCAAGACACTCGACTATGCAGGTCGTTGCATTCAAGCCCATGTTGTTGGTGGCGACTACTATGACTTCCTGACTCTCGGTGAACAGCGGCTCGGACTGATCATTGGCGACACCTCAGGAAAAGGAATCGGTGCTGCTCTTTTGATGGCGAACTTGCAGGCAAACGTGCGAAGCCAAAGTGCGGTGGCCTTGGATCACCCGCAACGCTTCTTGCAATCGGTGAATCAACTGTTCTACGAAAACACGACCGACAGCGCCTACGCCACGCTTTTCCTCGCTGAATACAACGATCGAAGGAGAAGTTTCCGCTATGTGAATTGTGGAAATTATTCTCCGCTGCTGCTGCGCGCAGATAGTGTTCTCGAACGTCTTCCTCCCACATCCACAGTGCTCGGCCTCTTCCGGGAATGGAATTGCGATGTAGAAGAACGGCAGCTTCACCCGGGTGATCTCCTGGCTCTCTACACGGATGGCGTAACCGAGGCCTTCAACGACGACGGCGAGGAATTCGGAGAGCGGCGCCTCATTCAAGCCTTACGCCAACATGGTGAACGATCTTCCCAGGCCATAATTGCGGCAATCGTCGATGAAGTCCGGCGCTTCAGCCCCAGAGAACAGCATGACGATATCACTCTGATTGTCGCCAAGTGCAGATGAGGGTTTCGATACGGCGGATCGTTACCCCCACTTCAACACCGACAAAAATCCGTAAGCCGCCCCGCTTTGTAGAGGCACGATGCGGCGCAGTCCCATAACCGGAGTCACCCTGAGATATTGAGAGACTCTTCTGCTGCCGTCGTAGTTCCTTCAAAAATCACTGGCCGGTGCTACCTTACTTCAATGGCACGGAAGAGGTCGCCGGTTCGATCCTGACCAGGTCACCAAACTCCACTCCAATGCATTCCGTCCACGTACAGCGAAGTCAGGGCCCGGGAGCCGAATTTGCGACGGTACTAGACCGGTTTTTGCCGGTAGCCGGTGATGCCCCCGACAAACGCAGGCAGATGTGGCTCAGGTTCGCCGCCTACGCCGGGCTGAGTTCTCTGTTCTTGTCCCTGAATGCCTACAATTTGGTGGATGTGGACATCTGGCACGAAATGGCACTCATCCGCGAGAGTCTTCGCGCAGGCCATCTCCTTACACGCGACGTTTTCGCGTACACCCCAACCGTATATCCTTCGATCCATCACGAGTGGGGCGCCGGCCTGATTGCTTATGAACTCACCCGCTGGTGGGGAGGCGATGCCATCCTCCTGGTCAAATACCTGATTGTGCTCCTGGTTGGCCTGGTGTCCCTGCGATGTGCCGAGTCGCTGGGAACGGATGTACAGGTGTGGGCGGTCCTTTGCCCCATCGCAATTTTTTTAAGCCGATTTGGTTTTCTGTCAGTCCTTCGAGCGCAAGCCTATTCGTTCCTTTTTGCCGCCTGCTGCTTCTGGCTCTTCGAGCAAGACCGCCGAGGCAATCGTGGTTGGCTGATCGCATGGCTCTGCCTTTTTCCTGTGTGGGTGAATGTTCATGGAGGGTTCGTCGTTGGCATCGGGCTGTTAACGCTCTATGTGCTGGAACGAGTGCTCGATCGCCAACCCTTCCGACATCTGCTCTTCGTGCTTGCAGGTACCCTCATCGAGGTGTTCATCAACCCATTTGGACCTGCCTATGTCGGCTACGTCATACGGGCGCTGGCAATGACTCGACCCTATATCCAGGAGTGGCGGCCGGTATGGGCTTACGGCTTCTGCTGGACGACAGTCTTTCTCGCAGCAGTTGCCATCGCCGGGTATGCTCTCGGAAAAGTTGGAATCCGCCGAGCGCCGGGTTTCTTGATGATCATGGCCACGGCTATCGAAGCCGCGTTGCATTCGAAGCTCATGCCCCTGTTCGCTATCGCTTGGATAAGCCACATCCCGGCCTACCTTCAGCGAACTCCTGCCGGTCCATGGATCACCGGTTTCACTCAGCGCCGTTCCGCATTTGTACTCTCGGTGTGGTTGGCGGTTACGACCATCTATTTGGCGGACGCGGTTCGCTGGCAATTCTGGCGGCTGCGAGTGCCGCAGATCTCGACCGGGTATGCGTATCCGGTGGGAGCGGTTGAATACCTGCGGGCGCAGCGATTTGCTGGCAACCTGATGGTCCCCTTTCATCAAGGCGCTTACGTCTCATGGAAATTGTTCCCAGCGGTTAAAGTGTCTGTAGATAGCCGCTATGAAGTCGCGTATTGCGATGCGTTGGTCGATCGTATGTTCCGGTTTTACGCCGCTCGGCCGGGCTGGCAGGAGGCTCTCAAAGCATATTCAACCGATCTGGTATTGGTCCCTCGCATCACGCCACTGTCCGAAGTGATTCAGCAAAGCGGCTGGCACGAGGTCTACAGCGATCGCGAATTTGAACTCTACGCCCGACCCGATCTGACTTTGCCTTTTTCGAATCGCAACTGGGAATCGTTTGCCGGCGTGTTTCCGTAATCAATCTAGTCAGAGCGAGGGGGCCAGAAGGCGAGGCAAGCCAATCGACCGAAGGCCACCGGACACCAGTCGCGACCGCTGCGGGGTGGCCCAACACAGACTTCAAACAGTTCCACGCTTGAGGTCTCTGGCCCTGACGTGACCGATTCTGATCCCGGAGACGGTCTTTCCCCGATCGCGAAGAAAATGGCGAGCAGATCGTTGGTCGCAGACTGATCCCGCGATATTAAAGCGATCATCCGCGGCAGAGCACGGGTGAATCCCTGATCCAACCGGCCGTTGCGGCGCACAAAGCAGATTTACGTTTGCACCAAGTCGGAGCGCTGGAGTGGTGTACGCCCGCGATCGCGAACTCCGACTTCTAGTCAGTGCCTGTCTTGCCGGCGATAATGTGTGAAGCAGAAATAAACGGGGATACCTGCCAAAATCACGATCAGCCCCACGACTGAATTTCGTAAGTTGCTGACAAATGTGTAATACAGCAACACTGCCGCCGTGCCGATGAACAACGCTGGCACCATCGGATAACCAGGCATTTTGAAAGAACCGGCTGCTTCCTTTCTTCGGAAGACGAAGATCGTGCTGGCGGCGACCACATAGAAAAGCCACTCCGCAAAAATGGCCAGCGAAAATAATTCTCGGAAAGCTCCTCCTATCAGGACCAGCAGAATGGCCGTCGCCGCCTGAATTACCAGCGCCAGCGCCGGCGTATGAAACTTCCGATGAACTTCCCCGAGCGCCTTCCACAGGTATCCGTCGCGCGCAACGGCAAACGGCACCCGCCCGCCGCTCATGACTGTGCCATTCAAAGTGGCAAGCATCGAAATGACCATACCGATGGAGACGAGCGTAATTCCTACAGGTCCGAGCGCCGCCTCACTGGCCGCCGCTGCCGGAACCGCAGCTTGCGCGATCTTGGCCGCTGGCAGCGCGCGCTGGATGCCGGCATTCATGCCCATATAAAGAACCGCCACCAGCCCCACGCCGGCAATCAGCGCGATGGGAATCGATCTCTCCGGCCGCTCGATCTCCTCGCTCACCATATTCAGATCATTCCAGCCATCGTAGGCCCACAGTGCGGCCACCAGAGCAGCCATGAATCCCGCCATTCCGCCCTTTGCCCCCGCGAAACTGGTCCCGAAATTACTCCACGAACCCGAACTGGCCGTCAGTGCCACCACGGCAATGCCCACAATCATTCCCACCTTGAGCACTGTAAAGGCAAACTGAAAGTCCCCGGCCTTGCGCACTCCGACGTAGTTCAGAGCCGTAATGAGGATGGTCGCTGCGATGGCCACTAAATGGCCGTAAGTGATGTCGAGCGTCCGGCTTGCCGTGAGATGCAAGCCAAGAATTGTTTGCGGCAAAAAGCGGAATGCATGGAAAGTGCCCAGGACCCGCACCATCCCCGCAGTCACCGTGGCAATCGACGCCGGTTTGGCAATTACAAACCAGGTCCAGCCATATAGAAATCCGGGCAGCGGACCGTAGGCATCGCGCACATACACATACTCACCTCCGGAAAAAGGCCGGACCGCTCCTAACTCGGCGTAGGTCAGGGCTCCGAAAAACGAGAGCAAGCCGCCCACGATCCAGGCGAGATAAACCAGGCCAGCCGAGCCCACGGCCTGCATCATTTCGGCCGGCACCAGGAAGATTCCGCTGCCGATAATCGTCCCCGCCACAATCGAAGTGGCATGCCAGACGTTCAGCCCCCGGACTAGTTCGGGCCGCTGGTTGGCGCTTGGGAGGGGAGAGACGGGTGACCGAGCGAGCTGTTTGTCCGATTGAAGGTGCATTTTGAGCGACGCGACGGTAGCAATGTTATACGCGTCCGGCCGCATCACGACCAAGAGAATTGCTGACCCGAAGCGCTAGTCGAGCGCAATGGCAAGGCTGCGCATCCGGCGTGGAGGCTCAATATTGGCGCTGCTTCAACCAACAGCGGGGGGCCGCAGTGGGCACTCGACTATGCATCGCCGAGATTATAGTCAGCCCTCGCGCAGGGTGTTAGGCTGATGAAGTGAGGTCAAAGCAATCGCCGCCCAGCATGCTGCCCGGCCGGTGTAGACAAGAACCCATTCGTCGGTCCGGGGAAGCCGAAGGCGAGCACCCGCGGCCAAGGTTTTTTTATTCAGTGGTTGTTCTTACGCTGTTTCTCTATCGAGCAGCGCTTCCCGCCCAGGCCGCCACTCCGTGGACGGTCACCGCGCAACCATCCAAGCTCCTCAACGGCGCTCCGGTTTTATTCAAAATTCGCTCCCCCTTCAAACTCGACTCCCTCGGCGGCACCTGGCTCGGCCACCAAGTCACGTTCAGCTACGATGGCTCCACGAAAACCTGGTTCGCATTGGCCGGAGTCAGCTTCGAAACCAAACCCGGAGAGTACACACTGGAACTCACCGGCGCTCGTCGAGCCTCTGCCGCTGCGGTAAAGCTCACGCACGCCTTCCTGATCTCCGCCGCGCACTATCCCAAAACCTACGCCCATCTGGAAGTCGAAAAGAAGTTCACCGAGCCGAACCCCGAGCAGCAAGCGCAAATCGCCGAAAGCGTTAAGGTGAAGCAGGACTACCTCAACCGCGTCACTCCCGACCGCCAGTGGGAGGGCAACTTTACCGCTCCCGCCGACGCGCCGACATCCGATGTGTTCGGCTCACAGCGCATCTTCAACGGAGTCGCTCAGACCGAACACCAAGGCCTAGACCTGCGGGTTCCCAAAGGAACCCCGGTTGCCGCGATGAATCGAGGCACCATCTTGCTGGCTCGCTTTTTGTATTTCGAAGGGAATTGCGTGGTTATCGACCACGGCCAGGGGTTGCTCACACTCTACTTTCATCTGTCGGAATTCAAGGTGAGGGAGGGCGACAGCGTAAAACGCGGCCAGATCATCGGCCTCAGCGGAGGCACCGGCCGGGCCACCGGCCCTCACCTCCACGTCGCCGTCCGCTGGCAAGGCACCTATCTGGACCCGGCCGCTTTGATGGCCCTCTCTTTGCCCTAAATTCTTCGACGGCGACGCAGATGATCTTGAGGTGCCCGCCCGCGTCGTGTGCGACAGGGTGGGGGATTGACTTGTTTTGGCGCCCCAGATCAAGCGCCCGGTCACGCGGGAGTTGTATCCCCTACACCGCTCCTCCCGACAGCTTCCCGCGCCCTCGCAAAGAACTATGAATCGTGTCGCGCAACGCCAAATTCCGAATCAACCGGTGCAAATAATTGGGATGCACTCCCAGGACTCCTGCCGCCTGCACGTAATTGCCCTGCGTCTGTTCGATCGCATCCAGAATCAACTGCCGCTTCAGGCCCTTCACGCTCGCATGATACCTGCCTTCGTGGACTTCCTCCGGTGTGCTCTGCTCGAGTAACGATTCCGGCAAGTCCTCCAGCAATACCATCTCTGACGACCCCATCACCAGCGCGTGCTCCACGGCGTTTTCCAGTTCCCGCACGTTTCCCGGCCAGTCGTAGTGCACCAGCGCCGCCATGGCCTCGGGTGAGATCGGCTTGGCCTTGACCCGACAGCGCATGGCGTGCTTCTGCACAAAATGCCGCACCAGCAGCGAAATGTCTTCTCGCCTCTCGCGCAGCGGAGGCATCACCAGCGGTACCACCGCCAACCGGTAATACAAATCCTGGCGAAACTCCCCTTTCTTCACCGCCTCGCTCAAATCGCGGTTGGTCGCCGCGATCAAGCGAATGTCAATTTTGACCGGATGCGTCCCGCCCAGCCGCTCGATTTCGCGTTCCTGCAAAACTCTCAGCAGCTTGACCTGCAGCGCAGGAGCTAGTTCGCCGATCTCGTCCAGAAACACCACCCCGCCGTCGGCAACTTCAAACCGCCCTTTTTTCCGCGCCACCGCGCCGGTAAACGCTCCGCGTTCGTACCCGAACAAATCGCTCTCCAGCAGGGTCTCGGGAATTGCTCCGCA
>Ga0123355_10002561_pt1 | contig 25759 bp, 13 predicted proteins | sample TergutEmb28metaG_3_FD_89872 | JGI IMG/M metagenome (GOLD analysis project Ga0123355, IMG submission 89872) | Embiratermes neotenicus P1 segment gut microbial communities from Petit-Saut dam, French Guiana - Emb289 P1 | ecosystem: Host-associated > Arthropoda: Insects > Digestive system > Gut ...
AACACAAAAAATTGTGTTTTGCATTCGGAAAACCAATTTCCCAAATTATGCCCTACTTCATTCCAAAAAAAAAAAAAAAAAAAAAAAAAAAACATAAAACGATGATCTTCCCCTCAAACGCACGCTGAGTGTCAAAACACGTGCGTACTCTTTCTCATCAGACCTTTTTTTAGAAAAACCTTGATGGCCGTCCTTTGAATATACCTTACACATTTATTTTCGATATGTAATTTATACTGCGATTGAACAGAAATAATTCGTAGCCAGTTACGAAACGTGTCACCTCCCTAAGTGCATCAGCATTCAGTATTTACTCGTCTGTCCTCAGGGTAGACCTGACCATTACCTCAAGGAACGTGGCGCTAGAGAACATAGCCGAGACCATCGTGGATAATCACGGTAAAGTGCAGTCAAAGGCATCGCCACAACACAGGTAAGACTTGCTTCGCAGTAAAGCGCAGCCGAAGGTATTAATACAATAACAGTAGGCCTACCTATATATTCTGCAGTAAAGGGTAGTCGAAGGTAATATGCAGGTAGGCATATCTAAATATTTCATAAAATTCTACAGCCGAAGACATGATCACCACAAGGCAGGCCTACGAAATTTTCGTAAATGCAACTACAGGAATGCGCGGCCTGTCTCCCTTCTTTCCCTACTTCTTTCTATCCTTCTCTTTCTATTCCTCAGTTTTTCTCTCCTTCACTGTAACAAAGAATGTTATATTAATTTAGTGTTACAATGGGCGGCATTATATGTGACCGTACGTTTGACCGTTACATTCACTCTCAGCTTGCACAGCGACCCATAGTTCTGACAGGAAAGTAAATTGGGCGACATGGACGGCTTTTTCAATAGTTTCTGTGAAAGAAGCAAATGGAACTGGTATATATACGCCTATATCACCAACGCACATGCAGACGTGGGTTTATAGCTCCACTTACCACTAAACTCTACACTAACTGAAGGTCATTGGTGATATTCACAATTCGGTGAAATACCCTCGGCGAAGTAGCCTCCGGTGCCCATCGTGTAGAAGGCTGACTGTGACCAAGTGTCAGTCTGGGTGTTTTGGAGAAGAGAAGAGTCTCTTCTCCCTGGCTATAACTGAACCACGTTCCTCGACCATCCAGCCCCTACAGTATTCACTTTACTGACTTGAATAAAATAGACTATTCTTGGCTGAAACTTTGTTTATGATTTTATAGGAAGTACGAGTGTCTGGCAGGGAAAGCCAAGGGCTGCACTTGGAAAGGTCGACGCTCGGAACTATGGGCTCATGTTCGGCACAATCATGAGGACCAAGCTATGTTTTGGAAGAAAGAGACACAGCTGTTTCGTGTGGCAAAACACGACTTCAATGCCAGTGGGTTCAGTACACACCTTATATCAATTTTTGACGAACTCTTCTGGTACTATTTCCGACAAGACTCGAGTAAGGGCAAATGGTGTCAAGCTGTACAGTATATTGGTGCCAAGAATAAAGCTAGCAAGTTCAGGTACACGCTTGAATTCGGACCGGTGGCGGAGGATTTTCTGAAGAGGAGCATTGTGTATAGCAGTGTGACACACAGCGATGAGGAAAACATGGATTATACCTTGAAATCCTCTTACTGTTTCAGTACTGATTTGAACAGCGTAAGGCATTTTGTTGAAAAAGACAATTCGCTGAAGTTCAGATTGAAAATTGAAAAAATATAAGTGCTGTACACAACAGTATTTTAGTATGAAATAGCTACATTCCAGGAAAATTCATTGTAAAAATTAGACATTCTTTCCACAGGCTCAAATTTAAGACTAGTGGCTGTATTTCATTAATGAATTTCTGTACATTCAACTTTCGAAGATACTGTTGTAATACGAATAATATAAAAGGTATTAACATTATTTCTTTAAAAGTTCACCGCAATGGCGACTTTCCAGTCGTACTTTGTACGTTGCAATCAAGATATACCAACAATTTTTAGCCTTAATGTCCCTGATGACAGTCAGAGGGATTCATTCTGTGTTTCGAATAGGGCAGTTGTATATCGCTAACAATGAACTGATGGGCCGCGTGTTCGAGGCCCGTAACCGAGACTCTTATAATTGCTTTTATACTATGAAGTTGTCTTTCCAGAACTTGACTAGTTAACAGGATGTATATTCAGTAAAATCGTGACGGAAGATCTACTCACAGTCACTGATGTATAAGTGCAGATAAATGGAAGTTTTATCGGGGAAAACCGTAGATAGAAAGGAAATTCTTAAAAATGTACTTTGAAAGTTTCAATTGTGTTTATTCCGCAAGTTATTCTTATTGTGTAATAAAGTTAAGTTGCGAAAGATGGCTGGCACAACTCATTCGGAAGTGCATGAAGTTTGACTTTCAGGTAAGCAGTGGCATCGACCTCTACCAATGTTTATTTTTGCCTTCCTCTTGCACTCTCGAGACATTATATGCTTCTAAAAGAAGAGTTGGAAGCTATGAGTAAAATTTGCGTTTATCCGTGACTGTACACAAGTATCATGAGTCTCTTGACCCTTCAGCATCAACCACCAAGCCTTCTTGCAAGTACCATATTGTTATAAGGGCACTGGAATTGGAAAGAATCTTACAAGGTAATATTTCATTGCGTCAGAGGGTGACCGAAAAGCTATAACTTAAACAGAGTATGAGTTATAAAACTGTACAGCACTCTCCATGCAATTGATTATAGTGGCATAAAAGTTAGACTTATGATCCTGTCCTGTAATTATTCCTACCATTTGGACGCTAATTTATTTTTACGCTAATAACATTTCACATTTTCTGTTCGTCAAGACTTTTATTTAACAGGACTGTCACAGTTCACAGACTACTTTGTAACTGGAACGTACAATGACATGCTTTCCAGTGTAGTGGCTCTGCAGCCTGCAGAGGGAAACCCACGAATTGAAGTTTGTATATTGTCCGCTGAAACGGGTGTATGATTTTGAGGTCAGTGTAGTCTTTCAGATGAAACCATTATTATTATTATTATTATTATTACTTGTATTGTCCCAGTATGTCATTTAGATTGTTGTTTTCTTAATGGTGTTACGTATGTTTTGCTTTGTTTAGGTTTTTACGTTCCATTTTCCTTTTTGTTTGTTTGTATTGTTTTTGTGTTGTGTTATTGTGCTGGCTTGTGACTTCTTTATTCAAACCATTTCTCGCTGGCAATTATATTCTTGAGCTGGCGCGTTAAAAAAGGTATTGAATTATTATTATTATTATTATTATCATCATCATCATAATCATCAAAACAGCAATTATACTGGAAGATAGTATTGACACCATAAAAAATAATAACTTCGTCAGTAATCTAATAAATAGAACAATGTAACCAGTGAATAGATAAATGGATGTATATTTCCAAGTTTTCTTAATATTGGCACTAGGTGGAGATGTCTCACTTTTATGTTCCTCCTCTTTTAGTTCAGAGAAAAGTCCCTAGTGTTCATTGGATATGGGCTGAAGAGGATCCCACACACGTGTCTGTATTTGCGGCGAAAAAATGCTTTTTCCGGTCGGTAATTTTACATCAACGTGGAAATTATATAAAAATAGGGGGTGGTAAATAAACTTAAATGGTTTTCGATAAGGCCGATTATTTTTAACATGGTGATAAACTTTCGCGTTTCCGCGAAGAATGAGATGCGCAGGACGTGTAGCATGCATGAAAACCGAGAAGAAAATTTAATATTTGATTTTAATATTGACTGTAATAGAACATTTTTGGGACGAAGGTCCAGAAGGAAAAGTAATATTGGAAAGAATCTTAAAAATAAAATGTACGGATGTGGATGGATTTAAGTAGCCCAGGACAGGGGAAAATTTGGGATCCATTACTCACAGTATTGATACTTTAATATCTATAAAGACAGCCGAAATACTTTTCTACCGAGAACAAACAAATTCGCAGGAAGAGATTGCTGGTAGTATTAGGCTATGCTGCAGTTATTCTCAACCTGAGGGGTACAGCAGAATTATGGTCAACGACAGGCCTGTTGTAATAATTATATTGACAATGATCAACCAACACCTACATAATTCAGGCACCCGAAAACTCAGTGGGATATGCTCGCCTAGCGAAGTGGTCCACTGGTACTATATTATCATGTTACCGGTTGCAGTGGAAATGAATGAATGAACGACACAGGCTCCCATTTAGACAGAGCTGCAACACACAGCGGGAAGGCAGTTAAACTGCAGAACAAGAGCTACTCAAGTCTCACCGTCTTATAGTATAATGTGACGACTGTGGGGATAGTAGATGCCGTTTTGCACTTTTATTTAGATATTGCAGGGGTTAGCAATGCGATTATTGATGTAATAGATCTAGTAACTAAGGAACCAATAAACTAACTGATCAGACAATTTACAAATCCTTGTACTCAGTTTTTCTGCCAATGTTGGTAGTTGACCGTTTGCCAAAGAATTCGTCGTCGTATGCAGAGGAACCAAAGGTACTGTCGTGGTAATGTATAAACCTCTACGCCAATGGGTCTGGTGTTGAGCTGTTGACTATATCTGGTATTATGTTTATGCATTCTTAACCTTGAAATTAAATATGGTTAAGTAAAGAATTTTACTCTCCGGCCGTCTTCCAAGGAAATATGGGTTGTTTTAAGGTTGGACCTACTCTTTCAGGATGTGTGTCTAGCGACTTTGTTAAGTCGCCACAGGGCAGGCGACATGTGGGTCGAAGATCGAAATATTTACTTTTTGAATGTAAATGTTTTCCACAGCGCTGAACTGTTCGGTTCTCCTCCATTTGCAGACAACTTTATTAGCAAATGAGCCTCACCCAGATGCTTTTTCGGGACGTGAGAGGTCGGAGCGGGAACGTAATTGTTCATCTCCAGGAAGATTCTCCGTTAAAAATGTGTGGAATTGCAAGTCCTTTTCCACATAAGAAACGTGTTTGTGGTTTACGAAGAAAATCGCAGAAAAAATTAAGATTTAAAAGATTTATACCAATGAACGACATTAATGAAAAGCACGTACCGAAAGCAAAGAACCCGTACATAAATCCAAGCAGTTGGCACTAAAGAGAATTATATCTAAAATATACTGATTGGTGTAGGAGATAAAATATACAGTCTGAGAGAGAATGAGAAATGAGGAGCGAGTTTATTTTCTAGCTTTCATTTTACACCCTGTGTGCAAAGGAAAACATGAAATACTTGGCAGAAATGATGAGTGTATTTTTCAAACATGGTGATAAGAATACGAAAATCTCATGGACAATTGAAAATGCAAGTGACAAGGACATTCTTCAAGGATTTAATCATACCATCAGTTCTACTTTAGTTTTCCGCGAAATAGATAATTTACGTATGGATAAAAGTTTACAATTTTAGCCTACTTTAAATTATACGACATTTCTTTCAACTGTTTCGATATTTCATTTTGCACAGTGGCATGCATCTTTTCACAAAATTGAAACAATTTATTATTTTCAATATTAACTATATTTTCTATGTAAATTGAAATGCAGTCTGGTGTGAAAAAAAGATATTAATGACAATTCCTTCCTTTCTAGCATAACGTTCGTCTTTTGTTAAATTTGTTACCACCTTCACCTCGACATTCATTTGTTTCTCGAGTACAATACAAGATGGCCTCCTTTCAGACAGGTGGAGAATATAGAAGGAAATACAGCTCTAAGAAGAAAAATGAAGAAAACGACTCAAGAGAGGGCGGTAGTGGATGTGGGGGAGGGAAAGGCTGAGGAGAAATTGAAGACATAGAAATAACACGACGGTTCATTTGTCAGACGCCTTCCGCTCTTCATTTCGCAACTCGATTGTAATTTGGAGTTGAGCCACAAGAGTGCGCGCGAGTTCCGTAATGGAGCGTGGAACTGAACAGAGACCCCCTGGAAAGAGGATAGAGAATGGAAAAGGAAAGGCGAAAGAGACAGAAAATGACTGGAGAAATGAGGCTATTTTTATAATGAAGAATAATTTGTGGTACGGGTTTTAAAATTACATATAAATAAGGACAAGTGACGGTACCAGGTCGTTTGTGGTCAACCAGATTCATTAACTTCAAAATATGAATTTTGACGTAAGACAGGTGGTATGTTCTCAAGAACAGGTGGATCCACAATGGCTGCTTGCGAGCATGAAAAACCTGCGAGGCAAAACCAATATGCGAAGAGGCCAATGTACCCAAAATTTATAAAAACACCCGGAATTCTTTCATATTGCGTTAAATAAGGAAAGCGTAATTTATTCTGAATAAAGCTGATATTTATAAACATTTAAGGATGAAGAGCAGGGGAATAAAAATGACGCAATCCTTCATTACATTCCTATATAATACCAAATTTTTGCATTTAGGCCGTGACTGTATTTGCGTGCCTCAACACACTGAAAACTGATTTTAAAAAAAATGTATCTGTAGAATATGATTTATTTAAGGAATTTATAATTAGATCCACTCACCTGTAGTTTACGTTTAGTTTAAAATTACTTAGCGGTTATACTATTAAAAGACCCCACGTGATATCTCTGTGTGGGCCTACTTAAGTAAAAATGCGAGTGTTAATGACATCATTCCAAGTTTGGTGCTAAGTGATAATAAGCTACATCGTATATTTCCATTTTGTATAAACCAGGAAAACAAAAGCAAATTAAAAGTCTTTTCTACCGTGTGACTGAACATGTGTGAAAAATTCACAGCGTGTCTTTTATGTTTTAAGAATTCGTCTGCATTAGAATTTAGAATAACTTAAAATTATTTTTCTTCATTCATTAACATATAAATAGGCCTACAAGGAAAGAAACAATAATACTGATTGCAAAAATGCATTAACAATTGTAAATGGATTCTTCTCATTAACACTGGATCACCGCTTGTCAGTCATTAAGCAAAAAGAATAGCCACATTAGAATATGCTTTTTGCACATTCTAGAGACGTGATTAATTGTAAAACAGTTCAATGTGACGTACAAAAAACCGCGGTGGTTACTTGGAGCGCCAATATGGTCAACCAGCCCGCACTTCCACGATGCTAATCACAAATTGCTGATGGTAACAAAATTGCATCTTGATGTTTCTGCAGTACATGGATGAGTAAAAAGAGAGTGACAGAGAGATGAGAAGAAGAGAGCTGGAACGAAAGGATGAGAGATCCCAAAGAGCTTAAAGCAGCAGAAGCAAGAACAGCAAAAGTGTAATAAACGAACATCATCGTTTGAATGGTAGATTTTGGATTGTTAAATACATGAAATGAAAATTATGACGCCACTGTGTCCCTGGAACACATGATTATTTGGTAGTGTGAGATAATGGCTTACTCATTATTTTAAAGTCATATCTGGCATTGTTCATTGCATCAATTATATTTGCATACGAATTATCCTGCAGTAGTTTTCTTCTCGCCATCTTTTGATTGTTAGACGTTATGCTTATTTTTTTATATTGCTCAGTAATTTCCTATGAAACCCAGTATGCACAAAATATCGCGTATATTAAATATACTTCAGAATGCGGCTGGACAAATCTCGGGCACCAGATCGCCTGGGCGATTAAATCCTGCGTGAAAACGCCTAATGTTTTTGGGTCCTCTGAATGGAATTGGCTTCACGTCACACTGCTGGCGCCTATAAATTGAAGATGGCGCCCATATGTTTGGAAAATTTTTGCACCTCTGTTTCACACGAAGGGCCATGTCTAAAACAATTCCGACTTACAACAGCTACTAGTCACCTATCCAGACTTTTTCAATGGGGGAGGGGTTGCTGACCCTGACACTAAGTATAACTCATGTTTCATTTTAAAAACTGCTATAAAATCATATCATAATTATAAACATAACTTTGTTGGCAACTGTATTTACATACCTATAAATACATGTTCCATGACTCACTCACCTAATTTAAATCAAAAGGTCTAATCTTCTTGATTTGGGCCCGGTAGTCTCTCCCCCCCCCCCTCGTTTAAGTGTGCTTTTGATAGTTGCAGGAGTTGGGCAGTGAAATTTAGACCGTCTACAGTTTCTAAATTTTGTGTAGAGCAGTCTACAAACAAGGTACTCCTTCAAAACTTGTGGAAAAGACTTCGCGCCCTGAGAATAAGATTGTAGGAATGTACATTACCAAACTTTAATGTGTTAAGGCGATAACTAAACTTTCGAAGTTCCGTAGCTCTGAAGGTTACTTCAACATGATTATGAACAATCCGTTAGTTGGTAAGGATGTGTAAGTGTGCGGTCTAGGCCTGTCTGAAGAAAACACAGGCTATCAAGCTTTGCATGGATCTACTGAGAGCATAACCACGAATTCCAACAGCCAGTTGGTTTTTCAATGAAAATCTTAAAGCAGTACTCTCTAATATTCCTTTTACGCGTTGGTAATTGCAGTTTGTTCTCTTCCGCCCCGTAAATATTCGTAAATCTACAAGCATGAATACCTTTAAACATACAACATAATTCAATGACACGCCATTATTTCACACGAGTCATTCTGGTATAGGATATAGATCGGAAACATATCGATAACTAGAATAGAATTCGAAACCGGATAACAAAAATCGCAAATGTACAGAATCAGCCACATATTATACAGCCAAATTTGTCGCTGTGAAAATGAAAGATCTGCACTATCAAAAAAAGAAGGTGTAAACAAAGGCGAACAATAGTTATAGAACTGCTTATTTAGTTTATATTACATTGCGGTATTGTTAATAGACTGCGTTTTCGTTGCAAAAGTTTCATTCTAAATAAACTGGACGCTACTGAAAAGTTCACAGCTCTTATTCATTAAGACAACCCCAGGATCAGGAAAGTGTACATGCTGATCAGAGGTTTGTTATATAGGCCTACCGCAGACAAACAACATTGTGACCTTTGGCTCTACGCTAATAGGAAACAGAGATAATATCAGTAGGCACATCCTATGTCAGTTTTGTAACACAAACACACGTTGCTTTCGCTTAGCGACCAGAAGAAAATGAAACAGAGAACACGTAATCCTACATAATAGACACAGATTGTCTATTATTTCGTGGCGCGACAACACCTAGTGGCCAGGGCCTCCTCAGTATCGAGGATTTGCGACCACACTCAGAAGCACCACAGTCAGTAGGACTCCTCTGGACGAGTGATAAGCCCGACGCAGACACCTCTATCCGACAACACACAACAATCACAACAGACAGAAACCCATGCCCCCGCGGGATTCGAACAAGTAATTCCAGCAAGCGAGCAATCGCAAGCCCACGCCTCAGACCGTGCGGCCACTGGGAACGGCCTAAATGTCTATTACTTTTCGTAATCATCGTCCAATGGTCACTTTTTAATAGAACTATTTACCGTCTCCAAAGTCCAATCACGGACATAATCAGGCCTATTACCTTTACAATACTGTCATTACCGATGTTCTTTTGTATTCTGTAGGTCTCACAATCATTCGCTACCCGACCCATGCTTTGTGACCACACGAACTCTACAGACGCGCAGCCCACTCACCAAGAACCACCAAAATAACTAAAAAATCCGAGGTGTGAATTTACAGTTTAGCAGCTGGTAATCCCCGTCTTAGACATAATTCTAAATTTCATTACCATGTTCAAAACTGCTTGCCGCTGGATCCTCTCCTGATTTTATATCTTTAAGATACATATATATGCTCTCCCAAAATTTTGTGTACGTTTCTCATCTCTCTACTGGTGCTGCATGGCCCTCTTATTTTACGCTCTTTATTTGGTGGCCCCAGCAAAAGTTAGTGACAATGAGACCTAAAATACGGAAATCTAAGGCAAAACTAGTTAATTTAATGTAAGGCACTAAATATTAACCAAAGCGTCTACAAGTGTTTGCCTTGCATAAACCTCTGTAAGGTTATCATTAAGAAATAGGTCTATAAAAGCTTATTTAAAGAACCGGCACACTTTAACAGATATGCGTACCACATGTGCCTCTTTTGAATGAAATATCTGTCCCTAACCCCTGTCTCGATCTCATCTCATCCCGAGAAGATGAACAAAAGACGAAAACAACCAGGAAATGACGTCATGAATCACTGTCTTTATGCTGTTCCTCTCGAACTGAACAGCAAGCAAAACCGTTGTGGCGTAGGGCCTACAGTAGAATCCTCAGCGTTTTGTTATTACCAGACAGATCGCGGCGTGATTCTCGCTTGTTCCGATTTTCTTAAATAAATGACGTAATTCTTCATCTCCGCTCCCTGTTGAATGGATAGTACGCTGCCTGTGCCTGTTCAAATAGACTAATAAAACACCAGCAAACGTAAAAGCACCAAACTTAATAAGTAACAGCTGTCTGAAACAGAATTGCGGTTGATGAGTAAGCTGTCTGCATAGAAAAATATTTATAGTACAAATAATACTTCATAAGACGTACGTGTTTTTGCGTATTATATTAGAAGCCTTGTGATGGATTAAGAGTTTAAATAATTCAGTCATACGGAACATATTGACGCTAAGTGTCTGAAAGATGGCCTAAATCACCAGGTGTTCTCCTTATGTACGTACTTTACTTGTAACAAATTCCCCTTTTAATTCTGAAGCCACTTTACTCATCAGTATTCTAGAAGAGCTTTTCATGAACAGAAAATAAGCAAACTTAATATTAAGACCAGAGGGAAAGAAGATTATTTATTGTTAAGTCTTCATATAATTTGTTCCGTAATGCGCTTCCTAAAAATTATTTGGAAAGAAGTATTCCCATCACAAAGTGGAAAAAAGACCGTAACGAAAAATGTGCAGAGTAATTTAACTCAGTACGTCTAGCTTACAATTAAAGAAAGAAATAAAGCAATAAAGATAAGAGAAATGAAAGAAGAAAGGATAATGAGTACGGACATGATAACTTTGTGTTGTTTTCTTGCAGGAATTCTGAAGTGAAGCTGAGGTACAGAAGACATTCTGCTCTGGTATCGAATGGGCTCGACGGACCTGACGTAATTCGGATCATAGCAGACAAAAGGGAACCAGCACCTCGCCACCTCGATGCACTTGCAGGTAGTCAGAAATGGACTGCCCTAACCGCAATTGTCTGCTGTTCACAGACTAAAATTCTCCAACGTTACATTTCATAAACTTACATAATAAATTCACAAAAGAACCAAACCACTGGTACTGCCAAATATTTGCATTCCAGCTACGTGTACCTGAGACGGCTTAGGGTAGCCGTTATAGTGACTAGCTACGGGAGGGACGACAGAAGAAGTTCAATAGCCATCAGGCGAAAAAAGCTTATCTCTTTTCCAAGGCGGCTCTGGGCCCTCCCCCAAAATACTACCATTATATGTATAGGGGGGTGTTTCCGAGGAATTAAAGCGGCCGGAGTGTGAAGCTAACCAATAACTTTCATCTAGCATTGAAAGAAAGAATGAGTGGACTTACATTTACCCCCACACGACTTTATGACGTGCAAGAGGACACATATTCAATTACACTTTTCTAATTTGATTAAAAACTTGTGTTACGTCGCTTGAAGCTTCTTCGAAGACTCGTTTCCTAAATCTACCCTTTACTTACAATGAGCCTCCACTCAACACCAAAAATAATATTGTCCATATTTAAGGTAAAGTACCTTTGTATTATATTACAGCGGTACGAACCCATTGAAGACCGTCCAAATTGCTGAGGCGATATATTTTCTTAACTAGAGCTTAAGCAAGTAGTCCAAACGTGTGCCTAAAACCATCCATTACTTCTTAAGGAAGAATAAAAAAAAAATAGATCGTTTAGTATTTAGGAACGGGAAAATTTAATTTGATGCCTATACCAAACTGGAATTCTGGATAAAAAGGAAAACTTGTCCAATACAGTCATGAAGGCATAGACGTAAGTAGAAGTATAGTTCCACTCAGTCAGTGCCAGGTTCCGGCCGCTTTGTCTGAGGGAAAGGACCTCGGACTAATTGGAATTCAGGATTTTGGGTCCCAGAACAGGTGTGGGACGTGTTTGGGGTTAGAAACTCTGCTGCGGCCGGGAATTGTGATCTGGTTCTGCGGCCTCGTCTCTATGCCGAATATTGTATCTCGGATCCCATTCAAATACCCGTAAAATTGCTGCGAAATTTCCCATTTTCAGCCCGAAACACCGCAATAGGATCTTGAATTACTTCTCGACACATGGTGAGTGAAGAGAATGTAACTTATCTACTTACAAGTTGAAGCTCGAGAATTTTGGGCGGATTTTGATGAAAAATAATGTAAACGTCAGTCACTGGAAATTATCCCAAACCTATACTGCTGGATTGTGTGCAGGATATATTAAAGCATGGCAGAAGCAGGAAATTCTTTGTGGGAGCAACGAAAGTCTACTGATGAGAGTAACCAAGAGCAGCTGTAGAAACCATAATAACTCTGGTAAGGAAGATATGGATGTTATTGTTAAGGTCTATATCAGAGATATTAAGAATCTCTGGGTACAAATACACCTTCCGACTACAAAGAATTTACAGGTTCTTGTGTGACAATAAGTTTTTATTTTACGTCCTGCAACACTAATTTTACATCACTAAATTTCTAAGGTGCAACCTACACGTGTGAAGTGGTCAACAGGTGTATGGACAATTGGAGCTTCTGTAAAAAGAATTAATTTTTAAGAAACATATTTTATGCCGGACGGAAAAACACTCTAGGCCTAGCTGGTTCCAGAGTCGGTGTGATAGGCCTGCAGTAAACAATAGCACGTAATAGCTTGAATTTTTGAAACGCTTACCACCGGCATATTGTTTTTGAAACGACCTAAAAGCATCCGCTTCAAATCTTGATCCGATGCGGGCTATCTTGCCTGTTCCTTGTTTCTCCATGAAATATCAGTACAGTAACTTAACATAGACAAGAATACTTCCCTACAGATTCTTACCGTTCTAATATTCGTGTTCATCTTTCGCCTTTTTCACCGCCACATAACTCTCCTAAGTAAAACGATCACTAAACTTTCAGAAACAATCTGCTTTCATCCATCTTTGGGGAGGACGAGTTTGTATTGTTAATATCGCTTTGCTGCCTTATAGAGCGTAGGCTTACCTAAAACCGCCTTGCTTTGCGTATTGTTTATACTTTTTTGTTACTAAAATTTCTAGTGAGAAGCCAAATTATTTTGTAGGAGAATAATCTGCTAATATGGCTCAATGAAGGTAAAGATAAATTGGTTCTTTTGCAAGACACGAAGACGTATGGAAAAATGGAGGTACATCTTCCCTCATTCTTACATTTGACACTGAATGGAGTTAAGTAGCCAGATTGGTGCCCCAGTCGTTTTATATGTAGGTGGAGTAACAATCATTTCACTTTGAAAGGAAAGCTTTGTTCTCCTCGCCAGCTCTCTAGACGTTCTGCAGAAGAGAAGAAATTCTTACGCTCTCTAGAAATCGAATTACAACCATGTAAATATAGGGTCTTTAGACCTTACACATTTAAGTAACCTAAGAATCAGTCACAGACTGCTCTGGTTCAAAAATGATGTACTTGGAAGTTTAACGATTCTAAGCTCTGAGATCCAGGTCCCCGAGTTAAGGTTCAGGACAAATAGAACCTGTGAAGATGGCCTAAGCGTGCCATTCTTCCCTACACAAGGAGCGCCAACATCCTACCCCACTTTAACAGTCATAGTTATTGTCAACACACACCTACGAACAGCCCCTGATCAAAGGAGGTCGGTAAATACAAACCTTAAACATGTTATCCTAACACTTTCTATAAAGCCTACCATAATATTGTTATAAATACCTTGGATTGAGGTCAGATAGATGTTGTTACATCAGGGATGGGCAGTCATTTCTACTGATAGGAAAAACGTGAAGATTTAGAAGAGATCGCGAGCCTGAAATCCTTTCAAAGATTCCTTCCTTTCTTTCTTCCCGGAATCGTTCAACATTTATCGATTATTTGCAGTGACTGAGCTAACATCTACGTAGCTAATCCTGCACTAAAATGTATAAAACGACAAAGTAAACAAGATTAATTGTCTAAAGGTAAAAATTAATCAGAATCACATTTTAACCTTCAGTTCCTAACGTCTTTACACCCCCTCCCACTCGCATAAATAAGCCAGCTACTGAATGCTCTGTAATAAAAAAACCAATTGTTAGTTTTGACATCTAAACAAATTATTGAAATAAAATCTGTGGGCAACATGTACAGTTTATGAACGTTAAACCTGGTAGGACGTAGACGAATAGTAACCGCTGGGCTGTAAGTTGTTAATAGTGAATTCCGAAAGTATATCCTTATCATTTATTGGCACTTTCAAGTACGAAACAGATAGGCCTAAACTGCATCTAGAATGAGTCCCAATCCGCTTTCTTGTGTCACATTATACACACTACGTCGTATAAACTTGCGTGTGCCTTAAAAATTTTGAGCTCTTATTAACTAACCTCTGAACTTGTAAAAATGTCACTACACTGCATGTGATGAAACACGCTTGTTGGATAGACCGGCACAGACGAGCGCCGTCGGTGCAGAGCCTATTTTATGAGATGAGCGACTGGGTCATAATATTTCGATTTCCAGCAGGCAAGAAAAAGACAATTTTTTCTTCTCCAAAGGATCCAGACCTTCTGTTGTGCTCACCCGGGCTCCTATTCTATGCATATCTGTGTTTATCAAATAACAACAGGTCTAAAAACTTGATATAAAACAATTATTTTGAAGTTTCTTTTTGTATGACTTAAAAAGTTGTCGTCTGTTATTAGGGACGACATAAAGTATTTTGGCAACAAGTAGTTCAGGAATCTGCGTAAAATGGTAAAGAGATTAATGTAGTTATAAACCAACTAACGCCAAGGAGCAGAGTCCGTCCTGAGAAGCTAACAGTTCCTCAGCTAGTCAAGAAATTCCCCATATTTTACGGAACCCGAAGGTTTGTTAACGCGTTCACAATAGCCCCGTCACCTGTCCCTGTCCTGAGCCAGATCAATCCAGTCCATGTCTCCCCATCCCAAACATACGTTACGCCATTACAAGATTTAGTCAGAAAAGCTTAATTTGGAAGACAAAACTTGGGAGATTTATGTCTGTATGATAGTTTAGTATGAACATGAATCTTAGAAAGACGACCTGTAAAATTTGGACTTGATTAAACTGGTCCAGAATGGGGTGAAAATGTGAGCTCTTATAATAAAAACAACACAACATCGAAATCCACATGTAAAAAAAAGTTTTATGAACAGATTAATTTGTATGAACATTTTATGAAGAATTGTGTTGTATAGAGTCGGGTATTTTGTTATCAGCCATAAGATGCAGTTCCTCTTTAAATTTCAGTGCCCGTTATGTTTACAGGATTGTTGATTCCTGCCCACTAAGGCTACTGAACATCAAGCATTTCCTCATGAATGTAGTGAACGGACCCACGTAATTGTTCAAATTCCAAGTCGCGCAAACTCGTGAGTGGTTGTCATGGAAACATTCCAGGGCGTGACGTATGATCTTCCCTGCTGCAGCATCCCGCTCCGCCCCCTCATCAGCCAGCTCATTGTCATTGAAATCGGTGACAAGAGAGAGCAGTAGAGCTGCTTCAGCACCCCACACACGATCAGAGTAGCAGACTCTTAACTGAAAAGGTAATATTCGGAGGAGATTACTGTCTTCTGAGACGGAAAGCCATGCAGCTTGGTAGAAGTTTATCCTAAACATGAGGCTACATGTCGTGAAGAAGAAGAGGTAGATCTTGACAAGTATCGCCTAAGCGTCTCAAATCCAGCAGAGAATATTATAGATGTGTGGTGAGATTGTATCCATTTCCAACTCGGTTTGGATTACTGGTTAGTCTGCCTAAGGTGTTAAATGCTGTAGTTTCTAAAATCCTCTAAGCGAATTTCTGTGTAAGAGTAAAACAAAATGCTTCTTCAGGCCAACATTCATATCTCTGAATGCTGGCTTGAAGATCGTCTAATAAGAACGAAATATGTCGCCACAATAAAATACTAATATTTATACACTGTTGTTGTGTTTTGACGGCAATTTTAAAAAGTTTTGTTTTACTTTTAGAATTAAAACACAACGGGATGTCCTCGGTTAAAATAAAAAAAAATCTGTATACTAGCTTGAAAAAGATAAAAAACAGTTACTAAGCATTATTTCACTAAAGAACACAAAATATTCTCATAACACCTGTCTGCACATCCTTAGGCATTGTCCGTTTTCCAAAACACCTAAACAATTTATATAAAATTTCATACTGTGCAACTTTGCTAAAATGTTGTAGAAAGTCTTCTTTCTACCATTTAAGCTGTCTTGCTAATTCATAACCTGTTTTATAATAGCATAATATGTCTGTTTGCAGGAGACTGTCTGTGCTGATAGAGCTTGAAAGAATGCCATGTGTTAGGACTAAATATCGATGAACTTCAAAATATGTACCTTGCACTTGTTGGTGTTAGGATAATTTAAAATTTGGAGTAAGGAATTTATAACAACCCGGGGAAAGGTAATATGTCTGCAGGAATCGGATAAACGCAGACTCTGTGGCACGGCATTAAGAAGTTAATAAATGATAGGGACAGTAATATTCAAACTAATATTAACTAAATGCCATACGAGGACGTGGACCGGAATCCAGTAGCTCAGTGTGAAGCCCTGTGATGGACTCCCTTGAATATGGTTCGACTGCTTAAGAAATTCCTTCACAAAACAGCTGGATAAAAAATACATTAGGTCAAGTGGCGATGAGGAATTAGAAAAACGGCACTGGCAACTTTATGCACCTCGATAAGTTCTGCAGGGTGTCGATGGAATAAATGCAAACATCTACGAGGATATGCCTTAAAGGAAATTCATGTGCTTCATGTTGGCAGTCAGCAAATTCATCGGACATTTCACATTATATCTTTATCTGTTACAGCAGGAACATGCTGTATGTGGAAAGGTTATTTATACAATGACACAGAAACTCTCACATTGATTTAGTTTTAGATAACTTAGAGCCATTAATAAACTGAATAGTGGTAAATTTCGTAAGTATCTTTCATAATTCGACAAATTCTTTGCCGCAACCGACAGGTCATTGTGAGCCAGGTGTGTTACTTTTACCACACAAGATTTTGTACGGGTTGTACAATTTCGTGTCATGCCAGACTCTAGTACAGTTCCATAGTTTATAAATCCTTATCGTGTAACGAGGCACTCTTCACATCTGACAGTGATAAACCGACTTACTGGAGAGTCGAGGGTACCTGGATCATTGGCTTGCTCTGCTGCTGTCGGGCTGAATAGGTGTCAAGGTGTGTTTAGGCGGTGGGGTTTTGGCCTGCAGCACTCTTTTCTGGGAGGAAGAATGTGCTTCGTACCTTATGGACTGCACAATAATTGTGGCAGAATGTGTTCGTGTTTCGTACCCTCTGACCTGTGCCAGAGTTTGTTTGGTTTTCATGAGTAGAATATTAGTGATAAACAAAGAAGCGTCCACGACAAGCATTTGTCTTTGAATTTATTCACAATGTGTCTAAAGTGCAGCTTATGCCTATTGGCATATCACATCGGGCAACCGAATATTATTAACGATGGATTGAAGAAGACGTGGCAGGATAGTTTCGTGACATAAACGGACAGGGGTCAATGTACGCACAGTACAAGGCTTGAGCACATAGGTCTAACACATATTTTAACATTTAAACTATTCAAAGTTTTTCATATAATGTATTTATGTGTTTCGTAAAATTCTCACAGTTAGTTTGTTTCCCTATTCGATTGGTATTGCAAAGTGCCGCGTGTTTCCTCTGCGTAAGAAAAAAAATGGAAGTATTGTTTAAAAATAGTTCATGTTTCAAAGGTTTAAAGTACTTAGATAAAACTTACTTGATGGGTTGAGGAAACCCTCAGGATAGCCGACCTACGAACCGAGAGAAAGCTGGAATTTCCAAACACAATAAATAAGTTGGGAGTATTAGCACTGAACTTAGGCGCTGTATCGTCCGCAAGTTACCACCAGTCCTTGTGCTGACAAGAAGTGGAATGTGAGCACTCTGCAAGGAGCGTTATGGAAGCTGCATGGGTTATTCATGCTTACCATTTACGGCTCAGTGGTTGCTTAATATACCAACAGGTTGAATATGAAAAAAATTGACGTTCTGTCCACGAAGTGCATATGTGCGAATTTCATGACTTCGATTTCACCCAAAACAAAATTAACTTATTCTTTTTACAATCGGAGCGAAGTAGTTCATTGTCCTACAAGCTAGATCTTCAAACATAATTCATGTAAATTTTCTTCTTTAACGGATTAATTGTGACTTTAGATAATTGCTGTTCAAATGTGTAGAGGCGATAAAATATTATAAAGAAGAAGGAGAAGAATCATGTCAATATCTGTGTTCAAAACAAGTAATTTACTGAATACAAAAGACATAGTTTGAGAGACGCTCAAAAACTGTCCTACGAAATGTACAAAACGAAGGACAGGAAATACTGCAATTCTTGCACTGACACAGAACATGTATTATGAGACCCTAAGTAAAGGTAAAGGTAAAGTGATCCCGTTACAGGTCCGGTGTGGTCCTGAAGTTGGGTAGAGGTATAGCTCTACTCTTCCATGGCCGCGGCACTGGAAGGGGGTGAGTGGTCAGCAGCACGCCCCGGCCGCAATTTACCCCCGGGAAAGACCCGGTACCCATTTTACAGGAGGCTGGGTAGGCCCCAGGGCCGGTCTGGACGGGCGGAAAATCTCGTTCCCACCGGGATTCGATCCCGGATCGTCCAGCCCGTAGTTCAGTCGCTATACCGACTGAGCTACCCATGATACCCTAAGTAGTACTTGAAAATTCCCAGGGAAGGGAATAAAGTGTTAAAATACTTCTTTGAAAACTTTCATCTAATTACGGGATGAATTTATCCTCTGCCAGTTAGCCTTATCGAGAAAGAGTTTGAGGAAGAAAAGCGTTCCATGTTTTTCCAAAAGAGTCGTGCTATTTCAGATGAACACAAAGTTAATCTGAGTGCAAAGAAATCCGATAGACCAAGTTACATAACTTGTGAGAGAAAGTGTGGGCGCTCTATATGTTCCAAATCCGTGCATTAAAATATATTTGTACCATGTGAAAAACCAACAAATGAATAATAATGAATAATATATGATAAAATATACTTTACTTATGTGCATTTGTTGGTTTATTACATAGTACAAAAGTGTGGGAAAGTTGTATACTTTCTTGACGAGATCTCTGCAATTATTTGAGTGGTAAGCATTTCTCTTCCAAAAGTATTTGTTCAAATTTCAGTTGGTTTAGCCTGCTACCCCAAAAAAATTCCCCTCCCCTCTACGTCTCTTCGAGCGAGTGCCCTTACAGTACCTGTTCAAGGCTATTTCCTTTTAGACGTGTGTTGTATGACTACTTACAAATATCTCAAGAATAAAATCCAACTAGATGTCACTTATTATTTTATTGTACTTCTTATAGACTCAACATGTTTCGGGCACTACTATGCCCATCATCAGGAGCTCGCGACTATAATGTTGATTACCACATCGATCCTTTCGTTCTTGGTTTGCTGTAGGTTGGAGGTTAGGTGCCGTTAGGCTGGAGTAGTGTCCGGACTGCAGGCTTTAGCCTGCAGCCCGGACACTACTCCAGCCTAACGGCACCTAACCGTCCAACATACAACAAACCAAGAACGAAACGATCAATGTGGTAATCAACATTATAGTCGCGAGCTCCTGATGATGGGCATAGTAGTACCCGAAACATGTTGAGCCTATAAGAAGTACAATAAAATAATAAGTGGAATCTATTTGGTTTTTATTCTTCAGTTATCACAATGATGCACGGTCCTACAAACATAAAATATTTACAAATATGTTCATTCTTACTCCAAGCAGTATAGCTTACTAACCTCAAAATGACAGATAACGAAGAACTAGCCATTGATAGGAAAGCAGTGGCCAGAATTTCGACTACAAACCTACATCTAAATCATGGTTGAAGAAGATTTGACCGTTTTTTTCAAGTGGGGAACGGCTCAGAGAACCTCATATCTTAACGTAGTTTTCACGGTCTCGTTCAAGATTAACATGCCTTAATTTAAAACAAATTACGGCTGCTTCTTATGTCTAACTCTGAAGTCGGATTAACCGTCGTCTTTCTACGTCCCACCAAAGTTATTACCACATAGCAATCAATATATCTTCCAAAAGATGCACTCCGTGACACGCCATTTATGGCATACATCAAATGCTACATGTCTCAGCATTGTGGTGCCATCCTCAGGGAGTCAATATAACAAAGTTTTGTAAGCCAACGTGCCAAAATTCGTTCCATGCCTCCTTATAAGGATTATTGAAACCTTAAAGTGCTAAAATACATAAAATTGAAACAACTGGTAAATTACATTACTCTGATATGACATATTTTACTATATAACATCAAAATACTGTAACTGATGTACAGTAGGTCACAAATTGTGTATCTCGGACCGCATTTGTTGGAAGATATACTGACTAATAACATGCACGTTAAAAAAAATCCACTTACCATTTGATAGGTTGTGTAAAATATGATAAACGGAATGTAAGATCTATTTTGCAGTTTATTATCACTCTCCTGCTGTGTAATTACAATAAACCTTACAACAAGCGGTATTCTCCATATAAGACTGCCTATTTTGTCGACTGTCCAGTTTATCAGATTCGAGTTTGACACAAGATGATGTCTGATCTATAAAATTCCAACACACATATTACAAAGTCGAACACATTAGTACAATATAAGAAAAAATAAAAATTTGAGTATAATATTGTCCAATAATTTTACTTTTCTTAAATTCTTTTCCTGAGTTAAAGAGTTCTCTGTATGATGAAACATTTCACTTAATATTTCTCGTCACTGTGGACTATAATCTAGGGAAAAGTGGCAATTTTGAAAGGCGCATAATTCTTTTTAATCCATGTCCCACCTTGAGAGCGTTTTGCTGTAAATTTTTTGTTGATTCAGCACTCTGATATCTTCAGACAAGAGAATTAGTAGTTTCAGTTGCTGATGAGTTTGTCAACTTGTGGAGAGGAAGTAACCTCCCTGACGATGACAGAGGGGATGCAACATGGTACCCTGTAGCATATCTTGGCCCAATCTCGCATCATGTCCGACTCTTGTGCTGCGTGTCAAGTGCTTGATTGTTGTTCCGACAATATTTGCTCTCTTGAGCCTGAAACCGTTCTCTTTTAAAATACCTTTACACAAGTAGCCGTTCTAATCTCTTGACCGGATCTAAATTTTGTGTTTTCCTCCTCCAACCTACACGTCACTTTGCTTCTGGGAAACCAATCGTATTCGTTTTATACTGAAGGAATTTCTGCAGCTGCATATTTAAACATAAACAGCGCGAACAAGTAAGGAAAGGTGACCTGATGGGGGCATGCGGCACATATAGGGGAGAAGAGAATGCAACAAAGAGGGTTTTCACTTCAAATATTAACCAACAAATGCACTTATATAACTTTCACTTCAAACACTTTAAAACGCTTAAAACCACTCCGACATGTTTCGATCTTTTCAGATCATCATCAGGGAGTTTCATCGTTAACAGATTCCTACACAACATGATATGCTACCACAACACCTTGTTTACAAAAACGAACTAAATCGTGAATATGTATTAACTTTAGCAAGGAACGAGGAAACTCCCTGATGATGATCTGAAAAGATCGAAACATGTCGGAGTGGTTTTGAGTGAAAGTTATATAAGTGCATTTGTTGGTTAATAGTTGAAGTGATTTTACGAAATGCACGGTGAAACGATGAGATTCAGAGTGTTTTGTTAGAAAACCTGAAGGGCAAATGTTGTATGTAAGATCTAGAAGTAGATGGGACAGTGCTTTTTAAACAGATCTTAAATATACAGGATGGGAATACGGAATTTGTCTGACTCAGGGCAGGCGTAAGCACATTTGTGAAATTTAGCCTTTTATAAAATGCGGGGCACTTCTCGGGTAGCTGAGAACCATTCAACTCTCCGGAAAATTGCTTGGAATGAGTATACTTAACCAGAACAGTTAGACTAATTCTGTGTTTATGTTTCGTTACTCAAATTATTATTTGTGTTTAGAGAGTTCAAATGGATTTCTTTTTCTTCTTTATCTAAAACCTCTTTGCAACAGGAAAGAGATACGTGGAATCATGGCCGAAGGAGCTTTGCTCCAGAATATGGTCCAGGCAATCATTATACTAGGATGAATCAGAATGAAGTATGCGTAAGTCAGCAATGCCTGTATTGAACAGCGCTGTCGGTGGCTAAGTTTATACAAAGTCATCTGCAGATGACTGCATGCGGGTATGGAAGATAGGTAGAATGATATAGGCCGGGGAATCCCAAGTATTCTGAGAAACGCGTCTCCCAGTAACACTTTGTGCAGGCAAATTCCTCGCAGACTGGTTTTGATTGAACCGGGCCTGCATGGTGGAAAGCCGAAGATTAACCTTTTGACGCCTAATAACGACTATACTGGTCGTACCGCACCGCTAACCTCTAAACGTTGCATTTTATATATTTATTCAACACATATAAGTACTGAATATTTTAAACATGGTATAAACTCTCCGTTTTTTTCTCTTCAAAATGCAGTTTGTTTCATAATTCTAACGTATTTGGTTCTTGGATTATTCACATTTTATATACAGGGTGTGCTAAAATTAAAAAAATAATTCCGGCGCCAAAAGTTAACAGCTTGAGCTACGGTCGAAATTTGCTAAAAAAATTGGATCTATAAGTTAATCTGATTTCAGGTTCAATGATTTCCCAACTAGCTCCGTGATAATACATGCATATGAGTAATATTCTACCAAAACCATAATTACCTCCTTGTTAATACTTACTTACTTACTTACTCCATGGTGCAGAGCCCTTCTTGAGAAGCTAACTGGTTTGCATCTGGTCAAGAAATTCCCCGCATTTCACGGAACCCGAAGGTTCATTACCGCACTCACAAGCGTCCGCTCCGGATTGTTTTGTCTCCAGGGCAAGCATCCCGCATATGGGTTTTTCTTAACAAAGTTTTTTACGGGAAGGGTTTGAGAGGTTGTTAGCATCTCGCCCAACCCCAAGCTGGAGGTCCACCCTTTGTCGGCTGTCCGCGACTGCTTATTCAATTTATTCGCAGCTACCCTTCTTATCGGAGGCCGTTCCTCTATCCGCAGCCTGAGGACGCGCCATGCCGTGGTGACAGAAACCCACTACATGGCCTTGTTAATATTACTTACAGTATTAATATTTCTTCTTACAAAATCTGACGGTGCTACATAAATTCTACACATAACAGCACCGTTCAGTGACCTATGAATCATCTCGAAACACAAAAACACAAAAAACGAAGGTCATTTAAAAGCAACAGGCTTTCCTACAGTGGGTTTTCTTCTAGGATGTACTTGCAAAGAGTCTCTGCTCTCCTTTTGCTTTGGCGTTATCGAAAAAGATAGTAGAATTATGATGATAAACAGAATGTTTGAAGGTGATAAAAAAGAATCCATGCCCCTAGACCCACCTACCTGGATTTTAAAGAAATTAATTTCAAACGTTTAAACCTGTAGCAAGAAATACTGTATATTAAGAGATGTGGAAATGTGGAATCGAAAGGCATATAAACAGCCAAATTGCCAAATACTTTTTGATAATCCTCATAATTATTAAACTTAATGGTCACTTATGACAAATTTATGTTTGCAGAGCAAATGGCAAGCTAAAATAAAAATATTTTCCGTTGTGTTTAATTTTTAACATAACGAAAGAAGTTTCAAATACATAATTTGGACTTTAATTACACATTCTTACGTATTATGTTGTACATTGAGAAATGTTTACATATGCCATAATTTTTTTATGGAAAGTCTTTAAAATTAGAATTTAAATTCATGTTATTATGCGGAAGGTGGGGTGGGGTGGGGGTGGGGGGAGGGGTGGGATCCCCGAAATGAACGACAATTGATTTCACTCCACAAAACCCCAAATAAATGTTGTTACTAATTGTATATGTAACCCATACTATATAGGACAAACAGCCTCTTCAGTCGATTTAGGGAAACCGACCATAAGGTTAAAAAGATAGGCAACGTATGTAAAACGTAACAATGAGGCACTTTTGTGCAGCTATTGTTGTAGTGGAAAAGCAATGAGTATTATGCAGCCTGAATGTGTGTATTTGTAACCTTAGGTACCCAGCATGCAATGCACGTGCGCCGTATTGCCATTGTGGTCTGCACCACTCTACAACATTTTTCCAAATTATCTCATATACGGCACAATTAAAAAAAAAACAACACTTTATTGCACACAACATGTGTGTTTTGATTTTCTCCGTAACTTCTGTCTGAAACATTTCTCATTCTAAGTAGAAATGAGCGAGATTTGATCAAAATTGTACATTGATATGATTATACAGTACCCACTATTCTTGTCAGATTTTAATGAAACTTGAATTTTCTCGCCAGATTTTCGAAAAATCCTCAAATATCAAATTTCATGAAAAACCGTCCAGTGGGAGCCGAGTTGTTCCATACGGAAGGACAGACGGTCAGACGGACAGACAGACAGATGGACAGACATGACGAAGATAATAGTCGCTTTTCGCAGTTTTGCGAACGCGCCTAAAAACTTAACTATTCATGCCGTGCATTTCGCTACGCAGAATGACAAATTTCCTCTGCCAAGGATTCTGCATTGTAAAATACAACATGCGGTCCCGACTTTTGTCCAGGTGACTTGGAAAACGTATCTGTGGAAGAAATCTTAGGATTCTCATAAATACAATAATGAAAGGAAAGAAGTGGGCTGAGGGACACAGTCCTGGCCCAGCTTCATGGCGGTTTCGGGATGGTTATGTCGTGTTTATGTTGCTCTTAGTTTACAAACAGCACAAGTCACACATCAGCAGAAACGTAGGTGAAACTCTTCTAGAAATACAGCTTTCAGACACAACAAACTTTCTTGAGAACAAAGGAAAAGAATAATTTATTACTGCAACTTCACCAAAAAATGGCCAACATTACTACCTGGGATTCAGAAATTCACCGATTACATTCTCACTCTGGAAATCGAAAATTTTTGTGTTTTTTCTCAAGTTCTGCATGAAACTTTCTGCAATAATACCCTAAAATAGGTCTTAGGCCTGTGTTTGCATATCCTTCTCGATTCATAACCTAATTTTTCCTCTTTTTAAAGCAACGCAACACATCGAAATATAAATGCAGCGTTAAACAAACAAGTAATAAAACACGAAAATAACTTAACACTGTCTTGCTCCCAGTATTGTAATGGTGAGTGGTTATTTTATTTTCAGACAAACATTCCTTGAAGTTTGGAAGTGAAACACAAAAGACACAAAGGCAAAGAGAGAAATTGGATGGAGAAATAAAAGAAAGAGCATAAAACGAAAATATTAAGAAATATGGTTAGGACCGACTTTTCCGTAAAATATGAAATGCAATCAACACACCTAACCGTTGAATATGTCATCAGAACAATGTGGGCGGCGTGAAAAATTCCTCTTATGGAATATTATTTTTGTAGCTGATAAGCAAAGTGTAATAGGACATAGGCGTTCCTTTACCTGTAGGAAATGAAACACACAACACAATAATTCCAATAAAGAATAAAACAAATTAAACCACATTCATTACTTCTACATTTCATTTAAAAAACTTCAAAACACTAATGGTTTCTTAAAGAGAGACCAACTTGATGCCACTTGTTTTATTATTACTTTATTCAGTGCTCAACATGTTTCGGATGTTAATACATCCATCCTCAGGAGCTTGCGACTAATTCGTTGAGTTACTTCATGGG
>Ga0123355_10002562_pt1 | contig 25757 bp, 21 predicted proteins | sample TergutEmb28metaG_3_FD_89872 | JGI IMG/M metagenome (GOLD analysis project Ga0123355, IMG submission 89872) | Embiratermes neotenicus P1 segment gut microbial communities from Petit-Saut dam, French Guiana - Emb289 P1 | ecosystem: Host-associated > Arthropoda: Insects > Digestive system > Gut ...
TACATTTGCACAAGCAGCCATAAGCCTTGGTAAGATATTAAGTGTCCTTAATAATCTTCTAACAGAACGTTGCAAAATCAAAAATATTGAAACATAGGCAATGAACATACCTACATCAACATACCCGGCTCTTGCAATCAAAAGATATACAATTGCGGCAGAAGCAAAGTCAAAAAAAAGATGAAACGAGTTTAGAAAATTATTTATAGAGCGTATTCTATTTGTTACGCTTCGCTTTTCTTCCTCGTAATCAGTCCACTTTTTAAAAACTCGCTCTTCTGCGCCGGACACCTTAATTCTGTACATTCCACGTACACATTGATGATTAAATGACATAGACCGGTTTTCTAAATCTGTATAATGTTTATGCAACTTAAATTTTCTTTTTATTGCAATGCCATATGCAAGAAAAAGTATTAAAAACATAGACAATACATAATTAGTTATGCTTGTGCTGAAATTATATAGGGCAATGATGTATACAAAGGCAAAAAGATTTGCAAATATTGATTGCAATGACTCTAATGACACCATATCTTTCACTTGCTCTATGTTCCTGATTTTGTGCAAAAGCTCACCTGTAGTATATTTGCTGAAAAATGGTACACGCAAGCTTATCAGCCTATCCCAGAGTGCTGCTTGCACTGCTAAACTGCTCTTGATTTTGATACGAGTGACACTCATGTTAATCATAACGCTAAATCCCACATTTGCCAGTGCAAAAGCAAGAAGCATAAAAATTACTTCAAACATCATAGTGCGCAAATTTTCCGGGATAATCACATCAAAAATATGGGCAGCAACAAAAGGCGGTATCATTTGGATTATACCCGCTAGAAAGCTGCAAAGAATTATTATGGCAATCTCTTTATAGATGTTTTCGCCAACAATGAAATTTACAATATGCTTTAAATGCACTTTTTCTGTTGGGAATGCGCGAAATACCGCAGTCACTTGCGTCTTGATTTTTGCAGCTTCAGTGTCATCTACTCTATATGTTTTATCCTGAATAGGGTCATATGCTCTATAGCCTGATATCCTGTCAGGCAAAAGTGCAATAGGGGTGCCGGTATCTAAGTGGCCAAGCATTGCACCATTGGCATGTTTCCACCACTTACCATATAGCTGTACATTTTTATAACGTATACCTGATAGATACAGCACTTCTTCTGAAAGGTTGCTAAAGCTGTCTGCAAAGTCTTTTGTAGGAACTTTAATATCTACCTTGAAATAATCACACAAAGCTTTGCAAACCTGCAATTCGCCATCATAATAAAAATGTTCATTCATGAGAGTATTCCTCCCGAATCAGTGTTGCATAAAACTCAGATTTGCTTAACAAGTATTCATGCGTGCCTCTATGTGAAATTGTACCTTTTTCCAGGATGATAATTTCATCTAAATCTGACATTTGCATTAATACGTGCGTAACAATGACGCATGTGCAACCACGTTTTTTTAGATTTTCTAAAATACGTGTGCGAGTTTTAGGATCAATGGCACTTGTTACCTCGTCCATAAAAATAATAGAGGGATTATGAAGCAAAGCTCGTGCAATCTCCAGTCGTTGCTTTTGCCCGCCGCTTAAATTGCTTCCATGCTCTAATAATTGATAGTCATATGCCCCTGCAAGGCTCGCAATATACTCATGTATACATGCATCACTTGCAGCACGGTAAATATCTGCATCTGAGATGCTGTCATCCCACATTGTAATATTGTCACGTACAGATGCAGCAAATATTGTGATTTCTTGGTTGGCAGAGCCTATGGAGTTGGCATACAGGCGTGCATTAATGTGATGTGGATCAAATCCGCCTATTGTTACTTCACCGGAATCCGGTACATATAATCCCTGCAATAATTTTAGCATTGTAGTTTTTCCTGCACCTGAATTTCCTAAAATTGCAACCCTTTGACCCGGTTTTACAGAAAGCATGATATCGTGCAAAACAGGTGTTTCCGGATCATAGCCAAAGTGGACGTTTTCCATGTTTATACATCCGGTTAGTTTGTCTACACCCTCACCTGAATGCGCACTGTCGGTTAGCTTTTCTTCAAGTTCTAATCCACCATTTAAGCGTTGTAAATTCTTTTCAAAGCTACTAAATAATTCACCTGCGTTTAAAACTTCACTCAATGGAACAAAAAAAGCACTTGCAAAAGCCTGAAATGCAAGGTACAGCCCAATTGTAAATTCTCTATCCATAATGCGGAATGCAGAAATGAATAGCAGAAGATTTAAAAAAATGATCTCGGGCAAATCTTCTAAAGGTTCGCTTGCTTTTTCGTAATCAGAATCTCTGTCTGCATTAATAATTGCAAATTTTGAACCTAACCACCTTTGGAATAAAAATGTTTCTGAAGCCGTAGACTTAACGGTTTCTATATTTTCCAGGCCCGCAGATGATATGCGCTCGTTCTCAAAAATCAACTCTGTAGAGCCGGGTGCATTTTCATCTGTTGGTGAAAATTTTTCTACAAGAAAGTCTTTAACCTTTAGCATTATGAAACTTAGTGCCACCAGCACGACAACAATTATCGTCATCAATACATCCAACCTAAGCATCATTATTATATAGAAAACTACGCTTACGATATTGGACAAAAGGTTTAGGATGTCACGTGTCAAAACCCTGGAAATGCGCTGTGCAGCATTACTTTGTGCCAATAATTGGTACCTGTCTTTTTTGTGAAACAGGTTAAGTGGAGAATGCAAAAGAAGCCACACATATTTTGCTAAGCCCATAGTCTCAATTTTATGAGCCAGTCTCATCAGACAATTATCTTTCATCCATGTAACCGAAGCTGATAACAGCGCGATGCCAAACATCAAAATCAATAGTGGCAATAACCAGTCTGAGGCTCCACCCAGCAAAATATTGTCTGTAAAAACCTGCCTAAAGATTGGCGAAAGAGCCGCAGGTATAAGTAAAAGAAGGTACAACGCAAAAACATATAAAACAACCATTTTGTTTTTGCGTATAATATCGGTTACGTTTTTATATTTTTTGATGTAAATTCCCCCTAATATCCAAAGAAAAATACTTGTATCGGACGCAACTCATTTAAAACTATAGATGCTTCTGTCAGCGTTAAGTCTCCAAAGTTTCTGTTTGGCCCCATTGACGTTGTCCATCTATACCCTGTTGTAGTTTCTTCTGATGCAATCAATAGCACATATACTTCATGAACTGCACCTGAACTTAAAAATTGTTGTGCAAGTGCAGAACTACCAAGTGTATCAACCATGTACTGATACGTAACAGGATAGTCACTTACGGATATAACAGTACCTGTCATATTTCCATAGTTTCTTCTGTTTACAGACGCAGGAAATACGTTGACAGGCATACCGTTTCTTATACTCATTGCATCATCAACAGAAACAAAAAGAAAGGTAGTAAGTGCCCTGCTACCCGGCACTTGGGCAGAAATAGTGGCAAGCCTGTCACCACGGCGCACAAAATCACCTGTACGCGCAAAAACATCCTTGACACGCCCCGACTCATGAGTTCTTATCTGACTGGATGCAATAAGCTCTGCTTGCCTGGATTCAATTTCCAAAATAGACGCGCCTGAGTCCATCATTAAATTGATTTCACGCACTAAATCTTGTCTATCAAGGCGCGCAATTACCTGATCTCTTTGTACAATCTGGTTGGGACGTAAATCAAAATCTAACAACACCGTGTCATGTGTAGCATAGATATTAAAAACCCGACCGCTTCTAACAATAACACCTGTTACCTCCATCATGTGGCGCATTGTACCAAAAAAACCCCATGCCAATGTTGCTGCAAGTATAACAAGTACAGTTGCAAAAGCAATCCACGATTTTATTTCAATGACGGATACCATTTTATCTGAGTATCCTATAGGCATTTCATCCATATACTATTCACCTTCTTTCTTAACCTAATCTGCGGACAACAACTTTTAAGTGCTCAAATTCCTGTGTTTCTGGATTATAGGATAGTTCTCCTTTTATGGTTGGGTGGTTTTGTAATTGTGATAAAAATTCGGCAATGGCTGTGCTATCGGTTGTACCTTTTGCTTCTATTGCGTCGGCAATTAGATTTACTGCCATATATCCTGTAATAGCTCGTATGTCAGGGTCATGACCATAAGTTGTACGAAAAGCCTCAAGAAAATCAGGATCAAGTGCATCTAATGCAAAGGTAAGGCTGTAAACCATGTTAGCGTATTCACCCAAAATTTCGGGTAAATCATGGCGGTTAAAACTATCTCCTCCAAAAATAGGCAAGGTATTTCCGGCACTTTGAAGTATTTTAATTGGTTCGATAATATGTGCCATGGATGTTGCCATAATAATTCCATCGCAGCCAAAAGCTCGCCAACGTTCCATAATTGTTCCAACACTTGCAGGAGTAATACCGATTGAACGATCTACCACAATAATGCCAAGCCTTGAGAGTTCTTGTTCTAAAATGGCGGCAAAATTTATGCCAAATTCGTCATCACTATAAATTACAGCGACACGTGATAGCCCGACATCATAAAGATATTCTGCCATTACTTTTGCAAACACATAATGGTTTGCACTCATGCGGTATATATAGTTGTATTTTGATTCAAACAGATTTGTACCGCTTGCAGCAGGTGTCATCATAACAACCCCGTTTGCTTCATAGACATCTGCTAAAAAAGTACTGATATCTGTACTCCAATGCCCAATAACTGCTGTGATTCCTTGTTCTGAAAATGTGTTAGCAATCTGCATTGCCAAGTGAGAGTCATTTTCATCATCTCTTATCAACGTACGTAATGGTTTGCCTAAAACTCCTCCTCTTTCATTGATTCTGCTTATCGCCAGCTCTATGCCCCTGTAAAAAAAAGTGTCCATATCCCGCATTGCTACAGGATATACTACACCTATATGTACTTCATCTGCACCGGAAGAATTATAAGGTGTAAAAGCATATACGTATCCATCACAAGCAGATAAAAACAGTACAAATAACGCTGCCAGAAGCAAAACTACCTTTTTTTGCATGTCATTTCCTCCTTTTTTTAAAATAATTCACACTTAAAGATTGTAGAAATTCATCACAAAATGCAAGTGCAATTTCGCATTATACATCAATATCATAAAAATATAAAGATATTTTAGGCTACGGTTGAAAATCGTCCTGTTTTGCGCTAAAACAGGAAATTAGAAGCTTTGAGATACCGGAAAATTGACTGTAAATTGACCGTTAAAAATAGTGAATAAGGAGATACAAAAAAATATTGAAAAAACAACCGGAAATATGCTTGACAAATATTCCTTATACATTGTATAATGTTGTCAACGAATAAGAAGTTAATTCTTAGTTATCGTTTCTGGGTGTGGCGTAGCTTGGTAGCGCGCTAGACTGGGGGTCTAGAGGTCGCAAGTTCAAATCTTGTCACCCAGACTTAGATTGATAATTTTGGGCGCATAGCTCAGCTGGGAGAGCGCCTGCCTTACAAGCAGGATGTCATAGGTTCAAGTCCTATTGTGCCCATTGAAACAAAGAAGCGGAATAGTTTTTCCGCTTTATTTTATGGCGGAGTAGCTCAGCTGGCGAGAGCATGCGGTTCATACCCGCAGGGTCGGGAGTTCAAATCTCTTCTCCGCTATATAAAAAGCCTTGTAAACAATAAAAAGTTTACAAGGCTTTTTTGTTTGTCCTTTAAAGCAAAATTTTTATTATAGCACTTTCTGTTTCCTTATGGAAACGAAAGCGCAAAGATTTTGCAAAGCAAAATATTTTGGAGACTATTGTGATGGAATTCGCTTCACCGTACTTGTAGCATTTTTTGCTGAAATCCAGGCATTTTTCTTCCCTCAAACTCACATTTTAGGTTATATTTAAAAAAATTGGAGAATTTTATAAAAATTTCTCTTGACTCCTGGTTTAACATGTTGTACAATCGCTTTGTGCAGAACGATACATAGCACGACGCGGCGCATGTAAAGTTGGTGGCAATTAGTTTAGAAAAATTAATTTTAGGTTAGCGGTTTTTCCTGATTTTAAATTTTCTATCCTATAACATATACAAATATTGTGTCTTATTAAGAAGGTAGGAGGAGAAAGAATTATGAAGAAACATTCCAGGAGTTTTACAAAAAATCTTTTGAAAAAAACACTTTCTATCGCCCTAGCTGCAACACTTACCGCCGGTATAATACCGTTTGCACCAACAGTTGAAGTTGCTGCACAGCCAACACAGCCAACTTTACGCAATGTAGTATATTATGGTGATTGGTCTGTGTGGGGCGGGCAAGGAGCATTTTTCCCACAAGATATACCGGCAGAACTAATTACTCATTTAAATTTTGCATTCTTATATTTTGATGCAAGTGGTAATTTAAGGTTTACAGATGAAGATGCTGCTGTAGGTCATGCTTTAGGCCAAGAAGGAATTACTTGGGGTAATGCAAATGCCGGTATATTGCCGGCGTTGATTGATCTTAGGGCACAAAACCCTAATATGAGAATTGGGGTTTCTGTAGGTGGTTGGTCAAAATCCGCTAACTTTACACCTATGGCAATAAATCCTGTATCTCGTCAGAATTTTGTAAGCAACCTAATTAGATTTGTAGAGTACACTGATATGGACTTTATTGATCTTGACTGGGAGTTTCCCGGCGATGTACGTCAACCGGACTTAGTTGACAACAGAAATGACCAAGGTACACCTTATTCTGTACCTGAAGACAGAGAAAACTGGGTTATACTTTTGCGCGAAATTCGTGCAGCTTTAGATGAATTGGGCGAAAGGACAGGCAAACATTATGAACTTACCGTTGCTCTTCCTGTAAACCGCACAAAACTTCAAGCCGGTGTTGACATCCCGGGAGTATTTGAGATCGTTTGCTTTGTTAACATGATGACATACGACATGCGCGGTGCATGGGATTCCTATAGTGGACATCACACTAACTTATTTACAAATCCGGATGATCCTCATGCAGAGCTTGGATTCTCAGTACATGATACAGTGCAGTATCTTCTTGATACTCATAATGTACCAAGAGATAAAATTGTAGTTGGTTATGCTGCTTACAGTCGTGGTTGGGGAAGCGTAGGCCCGGGGCCAAACCCTGATCTTCCGGGTTTGTTTGGTTATGCTGAAAGAATCTTCCAAGATGCAGATAACTCTCCATCTCGTGGAGCTTCAAATCAAGACCCATTGATTAGTGGTGAAGGCGGACGTCGCGGCGGTATCTGGGCTTACAGAAGCTTAGATCTGCTTAAAGCAAGATATCCCGGTTTGGTTGAATACTGGGATGACGTAGCGCAAGCTCCTTTCTTATCCAGCCCGTGTGGCGTGTTTATTACATTTGACAACGAGCGTTCTGTAGCTGCAAAAGCTGACTATGTACTTGAACAAGGTTTGGGTGGAATGATCCTTTGGATGAGTTCACAAGACAAACCTTCAAACGCTTCGTCGAATGTACGCGATGCATTAACAAGAGCTGCAAAAGAAGGAATGGTTGGCACAACGCCATTGCCTGCTCACGATATAATTTACAGGCAACAAAATATATCTGTAGAAGTTAGCACTTTTGAAGCAGCCTGGGGAACCGGCGGCGGTTTTGAAATCACGCTTACAAACAATGAGCGTCTTACTGAAACCAATACAGTGTTAAGGGCAACTGAAGAAATAGCTAAAACTATAATGCTACCTACTCTTTTCATTCAAACGGATGGAAGCGTAAGCATAACTTCAGGCGACCATAATGCAGGTACAGTAAGAACTGAAGGAAATACCGTTATAGTAAATCTGGCTTCTGTATTTAATGCAAGGCTAATTGAGCCCGGAACTTCTTATACATTTGCATTAAACACAGCTAACCCTGCAAATACTAACGCTATTCAAAATATCGAAATGGCACAAAGAATACATGTAAATGGTGCTGAAATAAGAAGGCAAACTTTGCATAATTCAGGCCCAACAGACCCGGTTGACCCAACAGATCCGGTTGATCCAACAGACCCGGTTGACCCAACAGACCCGGTTGACCCAACAGACCCGGTTGACCCAACAGATCCGGTTGACCCAACAGATCCGGTTGACCCAACAGATCCGGTTGACCCAACAGATCCGGTTGATCCAATGGCTTTTGACATCAATGCAATATATTTAACCGGCGACATTGTAATATTCAATGGTGTACAGTTTATGGCAAGATGGTGGATAACAGGAGAATACCCGGATCAAAGTGAAGCATGGGAAAGATTGTCAACAGATGGCGAAGATTATATAGCCGAATTTGTTCCGGGTAGAGCCTATACACAAGGCGAGCAAGTAAGATTCCAAGGTAATATCTACGAAGCAAACTGGTGGACAACCAGCGTACCGGGCTCTGATGAAAGTTGGAGACAAATCAATTAATTTTTACGACCTAGATACTTTATAAACTTATAAATGAAAAGCCCGGAGATTATAAAAACCGCACCGGGCTTTTTTATGTTATTTACGTTAATTAAATTCTGTGATAAATATGTACTTTGGCAAAAATGATCCTTGCCCATGCGAAAGCGGAAAGAATTTCAAACAATGCTGTTTTTAAATAAATAAGAGTGAAGTATGCCGCCACATGTCAATTTGTGGCGGTTTTTAACTTCATCTCAAGTATCGTATCTTTAAAGCATTAACAGTATCCCCAAGATCACCAAGCAATTGATATCCATTATTATCGTATACACTCTCGTCTTGTAGCCCTACAGTTTCTAATATTTCCACCGATGCTTCGCGTTTGATTTCACGGCTAACATAAAAGGATTTTCTAAGTTTTATGGTGGCATCTTGCTCAAATTTCTTTAGCAGTGCCTCCAAAATCGCATTTTTACCGGGAGCTATGTTTTTAGCGGCTAAGGTATTAATATAAACCGACTCTCCATCACTTCCAAGCTGATAAAACATCATGCCTAATAAAACGTTAGTTCCTTCTAACGCAAACACCCATTTGTAGTTAATGTCCACCAGTACCTTGTTTATATCATGAGTCCAAAGCACTTTGTTTAGTATGCTGCTATCATTTTTTTTAAGTAATTCATATACATCCGGCAGCAAATGAACTATGGCACCTCGCCGCCCGGATAAATCTACTATATTCATAATTTCCCTACCCTGTTAGTTCAGTAATTTCTCGAGAGCCGCCAATTCCACCGCTATACAAAATAACTCCATAGCTTGCTTTAATTGGTCTATGGATGGATAAGACGGTGCTAAACGAATATTACTATCCAATGGATCTTGTCCATAGGGATATGCTGCTCCGGCAGGTGTCACCACTAGCCCTGCCTCTGCACATAGAGCTACAGTACGTTTAGCGCATCCCGGCAATGTATCAAATGATATAAAATAACCGCCTTTTGGATTAATCCATGTGCCAAGACCCTTTTTTTTCAATTTTGAAGATAATTCTTGCGATATTAAATTAAATTTGGGGCGCAGTATGTCCCCATGTTTTTTCATGTGGTTAAGTACGCCATTCTTATCTTTAAAATATCGGACATGGCGTAGTTGATTTAGTTTATCCGGCCCAATAGTTTGCAAACTTAAATAAGTACGCATTTTTGTCAAATTATCCGGCGATGCAGCCAAAGCGGATACTGCCCCGCCTGCAAAACTGATTTTAGAAAAGGATGTAAATATCAGAGGCATGTCATAGTTATTATTTTTTTCACATTCCTGTAATAGATTTACTATTTCCGGCGGTTCTCCTTCAAATGAATGGACAAAGTAGGCATTGTCCCAAAAGATACGAAAATCTGCCGCCGCCGGTTTTAAAGTTGCCATTTGTTTAATAACTTCATCTGAATACACTATACCTTGAGGATTTGAAAACACAGGTACGCACCACATACCTGCTACGTCAGGGTCTGACATATACTTTTGCACTTCTGCCATATCCGGCCCGCAAGGATTCATAGGAATGGTGATCATCTCTATATCAAAATATTCACAAATGGCAAAATGCCTGTCGTATCCCGGAGATGGGCATAAAAATTTTCGCTTGCGGCCTTCTGTCATGCTAAAGGCAGAAACAGCTCCATACATTAGACTAAGGCTGGAGTTTCCGCCAACCAGTACTTCATCAAAATTAACATCCATTAGTTCAGTAAATAATTTTTTCATCTCCGGGATGCCATCCAAGCCGCCATAGTTACGGCAGTCTGTACCATCCTCTGCCAAATAATCTGCCGGGCTTAAAGCATCCATCAATCCCATAGATAAATCCAATTGATCTGAGCCGGGCTTGCCTCTGGACATATCAAGTTTTAAGCCGCGTGCCTTGTACCGGTCGTACTGTTCTTTAACACTGTTGTATAAGTTTTGCAATTCTTCTTTTGTAAGCTGATTAATTTCCATTGTAAATTCAGCTCCTTTTTAACAATCCCAGCAACCTGTCCAATTCTTCAGGGGAGTAATATTCTATCTCTATTTTGCCTTTCTTTTTGCCTTGAAGAATGCTGACTTTTGTCCCCAGAAGAGTTTTTAGCTCATCTTCTGCTTCTTTATAAGCAGCATGAACATCTTGCCTTATTTGATTTTCTTCTTTTTTATTTGCTGAATCATCATCTCTTGATTTTTCTTTATCTTCTGAATCTTGTATCAGTGTTAATACCAAACTTTCTGCTAACCTTACACTCAAGTCCTCTTCTGCAATTTGTTCTGCGGCAAAAAATTGTGTATCTCCATCCTTTATTGTCAACAGCACTTTTGCATGGCTTACAGTGATCCGTCCGGCAGATACCAATTCTTGTACTCTTGCATCTAAATCTAAAAGCCTGACAGCATTACCGATTGCATTTCGATTTTTACCAACTTTTCCGGCAATATCTTCTTGAGAAAAGAAAAAATCGTCCATCAATCGCCTATAGCAGGCTGCCTCTTCAATAGGGGTTAAATCTTGACGCTGGATGTTTTCTATAAGTGCTATTTGCAATGTTTCAAGCTCAGAATAATCTTTGATTATACCGGGCACTGATTCTAAATTAGCAAGTCTTGCAGCTCTAAAACGACGCTCGCCGGCTATTATTGTGTAATAGCCGCCACTGTCTTTTAATATAAGGGGCTGAATTATTCCATAACTTTTGATTGATTCTGCTAACTCGGCCAGTGTAGCATCATCAAAAAACTGTCGCGGTTGGTTTCTGTTTGGCTCAATTTTTCTAATATCAATATACTCTACGCCGGCAGCAGGTGTGTTTGTTATTGTCTCTTCCGGGACTGTTAATTCGTCCTCTTCAATTGACAGTAAAGCCCCCAATCCTTTGCCTAATCCTTTACGTGCCATTTGTTTCACCGACTCTCCATAATTTCACGTGCTAATTTTTTGTAACTTTCTGCACCTTTGGATTTTTCATCATACAAAGTTATTGGCAGTCCATGGCTGGGAGCCTCACTAAGACGAATATTGCGGGGGATAATTGATTTGTACACATGCCTTCCCAAATGGCTTTTGACCTCTTCAACTACTTGAGCCGACAAGTTAGTACGTGAATCAAACATAGTAAACACTACACCTTCTATTACAAGCCGTGGGTTTAGTTTGCGCTGAACAAGCTCAATTGTATGCATTAACTGGGATAGTCCTTCCAGGGCAAAATATTCGCATTGGATAGGTACCAGTACAGAATCTGCCGCACACAATGCATTAAGAGTTAATAAACTAAGTGAAGGCGGACAGTCTATAAATATATAATCGTACAGATATTTAGCATGTTTTAAAATATTTTTCATTTTATATTCTCTGCCGGGGATGTCAATAAGCTCAAGTTCTGCCCCGGACAGGTTAATATTTGCCGGCAACAGACGCAGACCTTCAACTTGAGTGGGTATCATAACCTGCTCTATGTACCCTTCTCCCAAAATAAGGTCATAAACTGTGCGTGACAATTTATTTTTGTCTATGCCAAATCCGCTTGTTGTATTACCTTGAGGATCCATATCAACAGCTAAGACCTTATTGCCCGCCTGAGCCAGACAAGTTGTTAAATTTACATTAGTGGTTGTTTTGCCTACACCACCCTTTTGATTGGCAATTGCAATAATTCTACTCACTGGAAATTCTCCTTTTATTAGTTCCGGGTACATTTTCCATAAGATTATAACATAAATTTAAAAAAAGTGGACGTAAAATGTCGATTATGGGATATCTTACTATTTTTATAATTATATCCTAAAATTTGGTGATTTATTTGTCCAAAAACACACAATAAGAATCAAAAAAAAAAAACAACATGTATGCTTGAAATATTTTTATTATTGATGTACAATTTGCTTGCGCATTAAATTTACAAAAAATTGCAAGAAAGTTAGAAAGGATTCTATATGTTAAAAAACACACGCATTAAACGTTACATAACTGCTATTCTTTCGTTATTTATGCTTCTATTGTTTCTTATAGCAAACCCTTTATGGTTGCCGGAATATCGGGCACAAGATGCAGCTTTTCAGCATCCGGGACTGCCTCATCCTGAAATTAAAATTATAGCCATTGATGACCATACCCTTGCAGAATTTGGGCAATTTCATTTGTGGAGCCGTGAGCGAATGGCCGAGGCCATTAATATACTAAATCGCTATGAATATGCACGTCCATCTGTAATTGGCATTGATATTTTATATTCAGAAGCGGGAATCCCGGAGGTGGATAAAGCATTGGTAGAAGCTGTAGCCAATGCCGGTAATGTAGTAATGGCTTCTACTGCCAGATTAATGTTTGACCATGGAGGTAATGATCCAACACCAACTCTCATTAGGCATCAGCTACCTTTTCCTGACCTAATTCCTTATGTAGAACATGGTTTGATAAATGCTCCTATAGATAGAGATGGTGTTATTAGATCTGCGCTGCTTAGAGTAATAACACAAGTACCGAATTTTCCTCATATTCATCATCCGGAGTTTATAGTAGGCAGAGTCGAACAACAAACATTATATTCCTTTCCTACAGTGATAGCTATGCAACATCTAAACCAAACCATACCAAGTACATTTATTAGAGAAAATGAAAGGATGCACATTAATTATACCGGTATGCCAAATGATTTTTTTGAAATGTCATTTGCGGATATTTTTTCACCATATTTTGACCCTGTTGCACTAGAAGATTCTATTGTTCTTATTGGAGCATATGCAATGGGCATGATGGATCATCATCTTGTACCTATAGGCGGCAACACGGCAATGTTTGGGGTAGAGATTCATGCCAATGTTATACAACAGATATTAGAAGGAGCATACAAGCAACGTATACCCGACCGGCTCTTTACTACTATGCTGATTCTATGCATTTTAGTAGGTATGGCATTAGGGGAACTGCTTGATATCCGCATTTTTTTAATAATAATTTTGGTAATGGGAGGCGGCTACATTTTTGCAGTTTTCCGGCTATACGACAGAGGATTTGTATTACCTATTTTAACGCCACCCTTGATTTTAAGTATAGCATTTTTTTACCATTTAACCTATAGCTACATTTTGCAAGCAAGAGAAAGAACCCGATTACGCAGTGTTTTCAAAAAATATATTGATCCTCAACTGGTAGATGTTTTTATTAATGAAGTTGGCAGTGATTTAGAGGACTTTGGACGCAGAAAGCACATTTCGGTTGTTTTTGTAGACATAAGAGGATTTACTCCTATGTCGGAATATTTAAGAGATCAGCCGGAAACAACTGCTAAAATACTCAATGAGTACTTAGACTTAACTTCCGCTTCTGTCTTTATTAACGGCGGAAGTGTGGACAAGTTTATTGGTGATGCTACAATGGCACTTTTTAATGGCTTTGTTCCTTTAGAGGATCATGTATACCAAGCTGTAAAAGCTGCTTGGGATATGATGAGGGGGGCTTCTATACTTAATGCTTCAATTAAAGAACAATATGGCATAGATATAGGCTTTGGCATAGGTGTACATTGCGGGGACGCATTGGTGGGCAACTTAGGCCCCAGTTTTCGCAAAGACTACACTGCCATTGGAGATACAGTTAACACAGCCGCACGCTTAGAATCTACCGCTAAGCGATCGCAAGTATTAATTAGCGCAGATGTATATATTTTGCTAAAAAACCGCATAGAAGCGGAATCTATAGGAATGATTCCGCTTAAAGGAAAAAGTGAGTCACTAGAGATATTCTCCTTAACAAAGGTGAAATAATATCAATTAATTATAAGAAGGGATTGTATTTTTTATGAATGAAATCTTTACAGGATTGTTGGCTATGCTGCTGTTTTTTGGCGCAGGCTACGAAGTTTCGGAGCATGAATATTCTTTGTTCCCCATAGTAACAACTGTAGCGGGCACAGGCAGTCATGGTGATGTGGATGGAGATCCTGCTCAATTTAACCTTCCCGCTAGTGTATTTAGCGGAGAAGATGGCGGATTGTATGTATTGGACACATACAACAATTTGATACGTAAAATAGATGCTTACGGCAGCACTCGCCGAATAGCCGGGGATATTTTAGCGATAGATTTTTATCGTTTTCCGCATGGGTTTCATAAAGACGGTCCGGTTGAAGATGCTTTATTTTACCGTCCTACTGCCGGAGTTATTGATTCAGAAGGACGTATGTTTATTGTAGACAGTAACAATCATGCCATACGGGTAATTATTGAAGATGACATCTTTACTTTTGCAGGTGGTGTTGAACCGGGTCATGCTGATGGCCATCTTAGAGAAGCCTTATTTTATAATCCTACAGCAATGGTAATGGATGGACGCGGCAATATGTTTATCACAGATACAGGAAATAATGTCATCCGTCGGATAGATGCTAACGGCTATGTAACTACCATAGCGGGAGTTGTTGGGCAATATGGCTTCAATGACGGGTTAGCAAGAAGAGCTTTATTTAATGAGCCAATGGGAATTGCCGTTAACGAAGATGGTGTAATATTTGTAGCCGATACAGGCAACCATCTTATACGGACTATTGAGAATGGACAAGTTAACACACTGGCAGGTGTTTTTAGCGTAATAAACGATGAGGAAGTTTTAGACGAATGGGACGAGCATCCCATCGGTGGATTTGTTGATGGTAATTTGAGAGAAGCTATGTTCCACTTCCCTGTAGGTTTGGCGCTTTGGGAAGATGTATTAATAGTAGCCGATACTTCTAACAACGCAGTGCGTGCGATATTACCCCAAGGAGAAGTGTTAACAATTGTAGGTACAGGTTATGCCGGTTATGTAGATGGCCTTTTAAATGATGCTATGCTTCATATGCCCAGGGGCGTATATGTGTTTGAAGATGAACTTATAATCATAGATACAGGTAACAACATGATACGTAAAATAACATTAGTATCAGCAGATGAATTAGCAAGAGCAGACGATATTACAGAGGTAGAGGAGGAGTAAAACATATGAAAAAACATATCGCACTATTTTTAAGTATGTGCATAAGCATGTCTTTAATTGCGCCTGCACATGTATATGCATCTGAACACACTGCGCGTACAATTACTATTTTTAGAGTTGAAGGAGACAATGCAACTTTGTCCCGCGGTGGAACCAGAGCTTTTACCCCGCGTATTAATCAGCGTTTAAGCATCGGCAATGAAATCCGCACAGGCAAAGATACCTTTGTATTTTTGCGTTTGGATGACGATTCCATTATAAAAATAGATCAAGAAAGTCAAGTAGAAGTTGGTTCTACCAGAAATAATTTGAGCCTTACTGTACAAAGTGGTAATGCCTTGGTAAATGCAACCATGCAAGGCCCGGGTCAAAGTTTGGAAGTTCGTATAGGTAATATGAGCCTTGGAGTGCGAGGCACTTTATTTACCGTTGGGCGTGGCTCTACCGATATTGTTACCATAACAATGTTGTCCGGTTATGGTGAAGTTGATTTTGAACAAAATGTTGAGCTACCTGCCGGAGCCAGAATGTGGGTATACGATGATTTTCATACAGCCGAATACATCTATAGGCTTACCAACCGCACATTTATTTATTCTGAAGATATAAACCACACTGCTGTAATGGAATTTGATATAGGATCAATGGATCTCTTTGTTTTACAAACAATCCAAGATAATTATGCTTACCTTTTGAATGTAGGTACAGTTACCCTTGAAATGCTGGAAGAAGTTGAAGAATGGATAGAGGTTAGGTTAGAAGAACAGCAAGCAGCACGGGAAGAGGCAGCAGCAGAAATTGAAAGCATACTGGGAGAAAATATAGTTATTCCACTGCCACTTGATCCAATCCCTACACCAACTCCTACACCACGGCCAACTCCATCACCGGTAGATGATACAGATAGCGAAGATCCTCCACCACCTTATACGCCGTCACCCGGCGCACTTGCATTTTCTTTGCCTCCAATTTCAGAAACAGAACCTTTTATGGGCAACTACTCAATTCTATTTAGAGTAGCTGCAAAAGAAGAGGATTGGAATGAAATTTAATGCTTGTCGTACTTTGGTAAAAATCACTGATACTTTTGGCGTAAACATTATTGAAAGTCGAGATTAAACAGCTTTTGGTTATGACAAAGGGCGTAGCGTTTGATTATAAAATCAGACACTACGCCCTTTGCAATATCCAAAAAAAGATATTATTTAGCAATTTTTTATACGGTAATAATTCGCAGAGGCTTGTCATATAATTTTTTAAATACGTTAATTTACAACGATTTTTTTTGCAAATCATATGAATATTATTGCAGTCAACCGGTCTGATTTTGTTACCGGTTGGAGGAGGAAAGCTATGTATACCAAAGACATTATTTTGTCTTATGTATCGCCTAATTTAGCTCATAAGCTTGAGAAAGCAGATACAACTTTTTTTGAAAAAATGACAGAATTGCGCATAAGGGTGGACAAGCCTCTTTTGATTTATCAACTGGGAAAAGAATATGGTGTGGGAGAGAAAGGTTTTGAAAAACCGGAGAGCGCGTATCGTCCAACAGCCTCAGATATTGCTGAAACGATAGAGCGCATTAGCCAATATTCACTTTATGCTTTAGAAGAAGAATTACGCATGGGATATATAACACTACCGGGCGGACATCGTGTTGGAATTGTTGGTAAAGGGGTGATAGAAAAGGGCAGTTTGCGAACGATAAGGCCAATTAGTGGGCTGAATATACGCATTTCACGGGCAATTAAAGGCTGTAGCTCCAACATATTCCCACAGATACTAGACACTGATACTCAAAAGAGACTACCTCACAATACGCTTATAATTTCACCACCCGGTTGCGGAAAAACAACTTTACTTAGAGACATTATCCGCAAGTTATCTGATGAACTTGGTCTTACTATAGGGGTCGTGGATGAAAGATCCGAAATAGGGGGCAGTTATAAAGGCATTGCTCAAAATGATGTAGGTATAAGAACAGATTTATTGGATGGCTGTCCCAAGGCTGAAGGTATGGTGCTTTTACTGCGGGCTATGGCACCGGATGTTATTGCTGTAGACGAACTTGGAGGGAGTGGCGACGCTATAGCAGTAGAGAATGTATCTAATGCCGGTGTTAGGTTGATATCTACAGTTCATGGATATGGAATTGAAGATATACGACAAAAACCTAATTTGAAAGTATTATTTGATAAAGGAATTTTTAAAAAATTTGTAGTGCTACGTAAGCCGGGTGAAGAAGGGACGGTGTTTTCACAATGACTTTAATTAGGGTAATAGGTGTGGCACTTACATTAGTGGCTTCCGGTGTCTTGGGCTTGTATTTATCAGGGCTGGGAAAATTTCGCCTTCAAGATCTACTGGAATTTAAAAAGGCACTCCTTATTTTAAAATCAGAAATAGAGTACGTAGCGACACCTTTACCGGAGGCCATGGCTAATATCAGTGTCCGCACAACTAAACCTATTTCTCTGATATTTGAACATTATTCGCAATCATTAAAAAATAATTCTGAAGGTGAAACAGCTTATCAACTTTGGATAGCATCTATAAAGATCCACAAGCAAAAAAGCTTTTTAAAAGACGATGACTGGGAAATAATAGAAAACTTCGGCAAGACTTTAGGCTATTTGGACAAGCAGATGCAAGTGGATACTATAACCTTTACCACGGACTATATAGATGCCCAAGTTTCTAAATTGCAAGAAATTAATGAAAAAAATCAACGCATGTATCGCAGCTTGGGAGTAGTGGGCGGCATATTGTTATTAGTTATATTTTGGTAAGGAACTGTATCAAGTCTATTCAAAAATAGGGTGGGTGCATTATGGATATAAGCGTGGTATTTCAAATTGCAGCAGTAGGGATTTTAGTCGCAGTATTAAACTTGGTATTGCAGCGTGCAGGCAGAGAAGAGCAAGCTATGATGACAACCTTGGCAGGGCTTCTTGTTGTTCTGTTTTGGGTAATACAGTACATTAGCGAACTTTTTGAATCTGTGCAAGCGGTGTTTAACCTGTGACTATTATTCAGGTGGTGGCAGTGGGTGTTCTTAGTGCTGTTTTGGCTCTTACGGTTAAAAAGCAAAGCCCGGAGATTGCCCTAATGATAACAATTGCGGCCAGTGTATTAATTTTATTTATGCTTATGCCTCTGTTGATAGGAGCTGTAGGAGTAATACAAAATTTAGGAGGACAATTAGATACCGGAATTCCTTATGTGTCGTTGGTATTGCAAATTTTAGGCATTGCTTATATAGCAGAATTAGGTGCGCAAGTTTGCTCTGATGCCGGTGAAAGTGCCATAGCCTCTAAAATTGAACTTGCCGGAAAAATTATGATTATGGCAGTTGCTGCACCGGTGCTTTTGGATGTATTGCATATGATAGTGGGGATTATGCCATGAATGACTCTGTAGGCGATTTATCATCTGTATTAGGCAATCATTTACATCAGTTTGATTTGCAGCCTCTGGAACCTTTCTCTTTTACCGATTGGGTATGGCGGGCAATAGAGGGTGATTTAGATATAACCTTTGCAGGTATATCTGAGGGAATATTACGTATCTTCTTTGATGAATTATGGGTAAATGGCGCACTTATAAGACAATTGCTATTGATTGCAGTACTAAGTGCCCTTATCCGCTGCTTGTCGGATTCCTTTAAAAATAAATCTGTAAGCGAGCTAAGTTTTTATGTAAGTTATATCCTGATAATTGCTACGGTTTTTGCCTCCTTCAGGATGTCAACCGGGATATTAATGGACATGGTAAGGCAAGCAACCGGGATGATGGAAGCATCCGTACCCTTAATGATTAGCTTGATGGCGATGTCCGGCAATGTTACCGGTGCTACAGTACTACATCCAATGCTATTTTTAGGACTAACTCTCATGACGAGGTTTATTGCATATGTATATATTCCTCTTGTAACAGGGGCAGCAGCTTTACACATTGTTAATTTGCTTGCAGAAGGAGATGTTCTTGGTAAGTATGTGTCACTTGCTAAAGAAGGGGCAGATATATTATTAAAATTTCTGGTGTTTCTATTTTTATCTTTGCTGGCATTGCAAAAAGTAAGTGCGCCCATCATTGATAATTTGGTTTTACGAACAGCTAAATCTGTAGCAGGAGCTGTACCTGTAGTAGGGGGCGCGCTTAACTCAGCTATGAATACGGTGATTTATTTAAGTTCCGCGGCTCGTAGTGGTGTACTGGTGGCTTTAGTAATCGTTATCTGTATAGCTGTAGCTGTTCCTTTGTTAAAATTGCTGGTTTTTATGTTTGTTTACAAGATAACATCGGCTGTTGTTCAACCCATTGCTGACGATAGGATAGTAAAGTGCCTGGATGGTTTAGGAGATTTTACAGGAATGCTTTTGGGGGCGGGAGTGTTAGTAGCTGTGATGTTTATTTTTACATGTGTACTTATGCTGACTTTGTGATTTTTATGCTGTTTATATGTGGTTAATCTAATATTTTTGTGGGGTGGTTATTGTGTCTGCATTTTTTGAATACATAAGTCATATAACTTATTACTTGATATTTATGGCAATTGTGGGGGTGGTTGCACCTAGCGGTAACTACAAAAAATATATCGCATTAGTAATGGGAATTATGTTAATTGGGATTGTTGTAGGCCCTGTTACAGGACTTTTTACTAGAGATACAATACCTGTTACAGAGTTATTTGCCAATATTATGCCTATCCCTATGTTTGATTCCGGACTTGACGTTAATAGAAGCAACCATGCCAATTGGCAGTACGAGCAGGTGAAGATTGCTTTTCATTCTCAATTAACTTCCCAAGTAAAAACTTTATTGATGCGTAATGGATATGAAATTATATCCGCAGAATGGGTAACATCTGAGGATTTTACCTATATCAATCAATTATTTTTACAAGTAAAAATTATAGAAACAGCACCTACTCCGGTACCGTTTATACGAGTGGCACCCGTTCGTGTAGCTCCTTATCAGCCTCTTGATGAAACAGAGGAAAACGCAGAAGAAATTATGGAAATAAAAAAGTTAGTATCCGACTTCTATAATATGTCCATGGATAATATACATGTAGAGATACGTTACTGAAGAATATATAGAGGAGCTAAAAGATAATTATGAAAACACTTAAAGAGTTATTTAGGACAAAAGATCAACGGATCATTACCTATTTGGGTCTGATGTTGCTTTTGGGAGTACTTTTAATGTTATTAAGCGGGCCGTTCTTTCGCAGACAATCGCATCAAGAAAATGCAGTTATTGCAGAAGGCTCGGATAATGCACCTCTTCTCCCAACAGCACCTCAAACAACCTATACCTACGAACGTATATTAGAAATCCGATTGGAGGAAGCTCTTTCGCTGGTAGAAGGTGTAGGCCAAGTACGAGTACTTGTTACTTTTGCTACAGGACGGGAAACTGTCTTTGCGGTAGACAGAAATACCAGTGTATCTGTTACCCAAGAACAGGATGCCCAAGGAGGCACCAGGTATCAATCCAACCAACAAAACCAGGACAACACTTTGATCATTACAGATCGCACAGGTGTTGATCGCCCAATAGTAGTAACTGAAACTCCGCCAATAATAGGAGGCGTTGTGATTATTGCCGAAGGGGGAGATGATATCTTAGTGAGGGATGCTCTAATAAGGGCAACAAGTACATTGCTGGGCATTGAAATACATAGGGTTCAAGTGATGAGAATGAAAGATAATAATTAAATTTGCTGAAATTAAGGAAGGGGAATAGCAATGTTTGTGCTTAAACGAAACCAAATTATTATTACAGCCTTGGTGGTTATGATAGCTGTAGCGGGATACCTAAACTATATGGATGGCAGTCCGGCTAACGCTGATTTTGTTACTAATGCACAAGGAGAAATATCTCCGCTGGTACTTGAAGATGACTTCTTTTTTTCTGACATAGATTTTTCTGATATTGTCTTTGAAGTAAATGATGATCATAACCCGGCTATAGCAGTAAGTGCTGATTTGGAATCCGAACCGGGAGAGGCTGTTTTTGTAACTACAAGCAACGAAGCTTCGTTCTTTGTTCAGGCAAGGCTTAACAGAGAACAGGCCAGAGCCTCAGAAAAAAGCATACTCACAGGACTCATTAACAACGAAAACATAGAATCAGAACAAAGGGCGCAAGCAGCAGATAACATGATAGATATTCAAAGGAGAATAGAAAGGGAATCCGCCGCCGAATCTATGATAGAGGCTAAAGGATTTTCAGAAGTATATGTACGCATTGGGGAAAATAGTGTAGATGTAGTTGTTAATAAGGAAGTCTTAACAGATGCAGAGGTAGCACAAATAGAAGATATTATCCGACGCAAAACAGGAATGCAAACCAATCAAATACACATTAGTCCAATGAGACGACAATAGTATTTTTTCACAATACAAAGGATCGCAACCGGTATCATTTTGTTACCGGTTGACCTTATAAAAAAGGGGCTGTTGCAAAACCGTAAAAACGGTTGGCAACAGCCTTTTTTGAATGAAAATGGATATTGCAGAATTAAAGCCGTCCTCCCAAGGGAGCAGAAATGGAGAGGTCTGTTCTTTTTTTGTTGAAATTGTTGGGAAAAAGCGTGATGTCAGAAACAAGTAGCGAAAGATAACAAGGTAAGTTATAATAGGATAAAAAAACAAAGGATGAAAAAAATGGTATTAATTCCACTGATTTGCCCGCAATGTGGTAGCGAAAATGTAGCATTCTCCCAAAACCCCACGGTTTTAATTAGGCACTGTCGGCCAAATAACCACAAAAAAATATATTGATCCTGCTAAAACCAAAATAAGCAACAGTCCGGCAGCAATTGCACGTATAATATCTCCGCGAGGTACCTTCTCTTTCCCTTTTTTTGCACCTTTTAAGGAGGCTTTTAATTTCTTAATAGATTTGTAGCGTTTTTCCTTTTTATATGCACATGCTTTAAGTATAATATCTGAAAGCGTTGAATATTTGTCACAATGGTGGGGTGCAGGGATTTCTTCACCGTCTTTTCGCCTTGTTATTGCTTCTTTAATTTGAGCTTTTTTATCTTCAGCAATCTCTAGTTCAAACGGAACAAGGTTGTTGTTCATCAACTGATAAAGTAGAATGCCTATACTATATATATCAGAACTTTTGTGTTTTTCTCTTAGAAATATTTCAGGTGCTGCGTATTTTGATGTAGCGTTTATCGCTTCTTGGCTTTTAATGGACACATGTTCAGGTTGAGTGATAACAAAATCTGCTAATATATATTTTGATTCGTCGCTTTCTTTTGAGTGAAAAATAAAAATGTTTTCAGGCTTTATGTTACCATGTGTGACTTTTTGTCTATGTAGAATTTCTACTGCCTCACAAAGACGCAACCCCGTATCTATAATATTTTCTTCGCTAAAGTCAAAATTGTAATTATTTAATTCTGTCTTTAAATTAAGCTCATAAAATTCCATGAGAATCAAAATATCTGTACCGTTTCCGTCCGGCCAGCTCCTTATCTCGTATTTCAGTGGAATCAATAATAACTGCCCTTTTATCTTTTCCAACCTACTAAATTCATTATCAAATTTTTTAATAATTTCTTTGTATTTATCATCAGTTTTGTAAATTGAAAGAGGAATCACTTTAACAACTGCTACCTTGTCATTTTTAGAATGCATTTTATAAACAGATGTATAAGTGCCATGTCCAATTATTTCTCCAACCATAGGATATTCTTTAAAAAAAGGTTCAGTAATAGAATATCTGGTAAGTCTTTCTTTTATGTCATCCATTTATTTTTCACCTCGTATCTTTGCTTACATTATGCAAAATTAGTATACTTAAAATAGTACAGATAAAGTTAAAAAGCAACAACACTCCAACGCTTCCTAAATAGTTAATAATCGTTGGGGCATATATTGGATCATACATTGCTCCTGCAAGCTGTATGCTAAACATTCCGTAAAGACCCACTATCATACCAAGTAAACGATATGTCCAATGGCTAATAGTTGTATATGAAACAAAATTAAGGGCTTCTCCTATAGGAAATAATGTTCCTGCAAATAACAATTGAAACATAAGTATACATGATACAACCTGCATAATATGGTCGTTTTTCTTTATTATTGACGATATAAAAAGCCCAAAAGCTGCTGATGTAAATATAGTTATAATAATAACAGAGGCAACATGGGCTATTAAATCTCTGCTAATTGGCCAAATAAATGTCAGTATACATACAAGAGTAAAAGCAATACCTTGAAGAAAAGCAAGTAAAAATTGTACAGTTATTTTTGATGTAACATACGCGCTTAACCGTAAACTCACAAGATATTCACGCTTTACTATCGGTCGCTCTGAACATATTTCTTGTATAGAATTAAACAGTCCCATAAAAATTGATGCACAAACCATAGCGAATAAAACCAGCCCGGTTTCCTCAAATACTTCAAATAAATTATCTTTAGAAAGGGTTATAAGCCACACTAGTATAGCAAGAATAATTGGTTGAACAGCTAACATTATTAATTTTTTCTTATCGTTACATATGGTTTCAAGATAACGTCCACAAAGTGCAGAATATTGCATGAAAAATGGAACATTCTTTTTCTTTTTTACTAATGCGCTAGATGATGTATCATTTTTGTCGCTAAGAGGCACAGAAAATTTTTTTGCCCAGCCTTTCGGGTCTCCCTCATCACTTACAAGCTCGTAAACGGAGTAAACATCTCCGGTGAATTTGGTTTCCTTGCCCTCCGGGTCTTTTTCAAAAAATTCTTTTAGGAACTGCATATCGCCATAAAAACACATATGTCCGCCTGAGCCAAATACTATTATTTCATCGCAGTAAGAAAGGATTTTTGGATTATGAGTTACCATCAATACTGTTTTTCCACTTTCAGCTAATTTACGCAATTCCCTCATCAATTTTTCTTCTGTATACGGGTCAAGTCCCAAACCCGGATTGTCAAAGAAAAATATGTTTGGTTCTGCAAGCAGCTCTATAGCTATATTGGCACGTTTTCGCTCTCCAGCGTTTAAGCTGTTGATTTTTGCATCTTCTTTGTTGCGTAATTTAAGGGTACTAAGCACCTTGTCAATTTTTTTATCAATTTCAGCTTTTGTTAAATCTTTCGCAAGGCGGTTTGCAAGGTGAATTTTAGTGGTATACGTAAGCATACGGCGTAATTTAAGGTTGCCATGCATAATATCATGCTGTGGTATATATCCAATCATGCTTTTAAGGTGGTCATAATTTTCATATAAATCAAGATTGTTAAATTTTACGCTACCCGAATCAGCCCGTTCAAATCCTGAAACAGCATTCAAAAATGTTGTTTTTCCTGAATTGACCCCTCCTATGATCGCAACAAATTTCCCGGGTTCTATCTCTAGCGATACGTTTCGTAAAATTTCCTTGCGCGCTCCTTTTTCTTTTAAAGTATGACTCAATGCAGAAACATTCAGCGTTACTTTGCTTATATTTTCATTATGTATAATTATCCCTGAAGTGTAAATAAGTTTAGAGTTAGCTATACAAATAACATCCCACTCTTGCAATTTATGAGCTTTAGAAAACGGTTTGCCATTAATAAAGAGTTTGTTAACAATAATACCCTTGGTGCTAGTGTCTTTACGCTCTATCACAAACCGGTTATTATCTTTTTTATATATAGTTGCGTGTTTTTTGGATACACTCGGATGGTTAATTGTTATATCACAACTCTCGTCTCTTCCAATTTTCACAGTTTCTTTATTAAGTATTACTTTGCTCCAGTTACCATCAATAGGACATGTTGAATAAATCATAACAACACCTTCCGGTTGCGGTAACAGTATGTTATCAATTTGTATGATAGTGCCATTGCTTAATTTTTTTGAATTTTCAATGCCGGGCTGCATTTTTTCGCCATTAAAATATATACCACCATTATCTGCATCATTAGGATCATACACTTTACACTCAGTACCATCTATTTCAATTACAGCATGTTTTTCTGAAATTAAAGGAGAATCTAAAGGTATATCAACATCATTCCCCTTAATATCCCTTCCTATTGTTACTATTGGTTTATTAAAATCTTTTTTCAGATTAAATTCCTTGATTTTTTGATTACCGTAAATGATTACCAAAAAGCACTCAGAAGGTGTCTCTTTTTTATGTGTTGAAGCATTGATTATTTCGTAATCCGGCATGATTTTTCTCCTTTGGTTTCCGGCTTACAGCACCTCCACTTCGCACTAACGTGTTTCGTGTCGGTGAAGGGGGCGCAATTTTCGCTTGCATCAACACGTAAACGTGTTAATGTCAATTGGAATTGCTATAGCATATTAATGAAGCCGTACTTGATGAAAGTATAATCATTATATCTTATTCAATTTGCTTATTCAAACA
>Ga0123355_10002563_pt1 | contig 25746 bp, 16 predicted proteins | sample TergutEmb28metaG_3_FD_89872 | JGI IMG/M metagenome (GOLD analysis project Ga0123355, IMG submission 89872) | Embiratermes neotenicus P1 segment gut microbial communities from Petit-Saut dam, French Guiana - Emb289 P1 | ecosystem: Host-associated > Arthropoda: Insects > Digestive system > Gut ...
ATCTGCCATATCCAGGTTACGTCTTCGTCAAACGTATAGCCCATGATTTCCGAAGCTATGCGCATGTCTTCCGCGTTATCTGCGTCTACCCACCAGCCCGTATATTGCGGGTTCGCCGCCACAGGGAGGTGCTGCGCCGCCGTAAGAAGACCGGCGTTTGCGGCCAACGTTATATTTTCCCCTAACGATAAAGAACTGAGAGATCGTGTATTTGCAAGCATGTTTGACATATTCAGATTATTATGCGTATCCCATCCTGAGAAATCCAAGGATTGAAGGGCAAACATCTCCGAAAACATGTTTTCCATGTTTGTAACATTACTGATATTCCAGTTAGACACGTCCAAAACAGTGAGTGTATTTACGTTTATAAACATTTGTCGCATGTTTGTTACACTACTTACATTCCAATTAGATACATCTAAAGTTGTAAGCGCATACATGTTCATAAACATATTATTCATGTTCGTTACGTTGCTTACATCCCACCCGGACACATCCAAAGTTGCAAGCACCCATGTATTGGAAAACATTTGATTCATATTAGTTACGTTGCTGGTTACATCCCAGTCGGACACATCCAATGCTCTAAGCGCATGCGCACCCGAAAACATATTGCTCATATCCGTTACATTACTTACATCAAACCCAGACACATCTAGCGTTGTTAATGCAGCATTAAATGCAAACATAGATCTCATATTTCTAACGTTATCTGTCCTTATTCTATCAAGGCCGTTAATCGTTGTAACACGGCTTAAAAAGTTGAACATGTTAGCTAAATAATATGACGCATTTCCTACTTCAACATTACCTTCAATTATGATATTAGTAATTAATTCATGGTGTGGGTGCCATGGGCTGCGGTTCTGACTCATACCGTGGTTCCGCTCAGCATCCGAACCGCCTTGGTTAAGCCAGCCGCTAAATAGACGAAGTGTACCGTTATTCAACAGGAACCAGGGTGCGCCGTGCGGGCCAACAGTGCCGTATATTGCGATATCGTCTTCATGTATCCATACCGCCGTAACCGTTGCATCCTCTGCCGGCATTGCAAACGTGTCGATGAAGACAGGTACATCATCCGACGTCCATCCAGCAAAGACGTAGCCGCCTGTGCGTGTACCGTGGTCAAGTGTAACTACCGTACCGGCAACCACATAGCCGGATTCCGTTCCGTCCTCCGCATCGGGGTTGATTATGGTTAACAAAAATTCAGGGTTTGTTTGCCATTCCCATGTACCTGGATTAGATGCGCCGCTCAAAAGACCGGCACCCACCACTGTTCCGGAATTGCGTGTTTCACCTACGGGGGTTGCCGCGTCCGGGTCGGTTTGTACCCAGTAACCGGTATATTGCGGCAATCTCACAAACGATCCGCCGCTGTGTTGAGCCGCTTCCGGAAGGTTACCGCCCGCGCCGCTCCACGCTAATAATGTATCCGGCCCTAACATTAACTGTCTAAGCGACACTGTTTGGCTAAACATAAAGCCCCTAAGGGGTTCGCTTGTTGTATCCCATCCCGTAAGATTCACAACTACGAGAGATGTTGCGTTTGCGAACATACTGTCAAGTGATGTAACATTGCTTACATCCCACTCGGATAAATCCAAAGCTGTTAAGGCATTTGCATTAAAGAACACCGAATTCATCATCGTAACTTCGCTTACATCCCAGAATTCTATGCCTGACACAAGCGGCCCACCAAAGTTGGCGAATATCCTGGACAAAGTGCGCACACCCATTGTATTAATGTGTTCCAATCCATTAATTGCTGTATCCGTATTAGTAAAATTACTGAACATACCGCCTAAACTCATGTACTCATTTCTTGCTTCTTCAACAAAAAGATCATCATGAATTGATATTGTATTTATATTTTCCGGTGCAAAACTAAACCACGGGCTGACTGCGGTGGTGAATGGGTCATGGTCAGTGCCCGTATTATTACGGCCTACACCACGTCGATTAACATCAATTACCGAATCAACCGCTACGTTCATTTGAATCTCGCCGCCGAAGATGTGGAGTATGCCACAGTTAGTGATAGTCCACGGTGCCGCGTTTATGCGGTTGCCGATAGAGCCCTGTGCTAAAATATCGTCTTCATGAATCCATACGGCCTCGACTATAACATCAGCCGCCGGCATAGTAAATGTATTTACCACAAGAGACACAGCATCCGACGTCCAGCCGGCGAAAACATAGCCGTCCGTACGCGTACCGTGGTCAAGTGTAACTACCGTACCGCTGGCTATTTCTCCCGACTCCGTACCGCCTTCCGCTCCGGGGTTAAAAACAGTGAGCGTATACAGTTCAATCTCTATCCAGTTCCAGGTGCCTGGGTTCACCGTCGGTACGCCGACTTCGGCATACAGCAGGGCAAAGCTGGACAGCTCCTTGCCGATGTTTTCCCCGGCAGTTTGCCTCCAATATCCGTCCCTCAGGGAAACGCCTTCAAGGTAGGTATCTTCGCCAAGAACGATTGTCGCCAACGCGTCCGCGCCGTGCAACATGTCCGTCATCATGCCGTCGCCGAGAAGGTGCTCCGTGTCCCAACCGGATAGGTTAAGGTATACAAGGTCCTCCATGCCTTGGAACATGGCAAACATCGAATCGACGTTCGTTACATCCCAACCGGACAGGTCAAGGTGTGTAATACCAGAACCGGCGAACATCATCATCATTTCATAAACATCACTAACGTCCCACGCGGATATATCGCCCACATACGTTAAATTCACCGTATCAGCAAACATTATTACCAGATTATTTACGCCAGAAATATCCCAGCCGGACAGGTCGCCGACAGTTGTCAGCTCGGTTGCCCAAGCAAACATGGCGTACAAACCAATATCCTCGGCGCTCGTCGTTCTCCAGCTCGTCAGTTCTAACTCCGTTAATCGGGTAGCCACAAACATACCCTGCATAAAACTTACATTTTCCATATCCCAGCCTTCAAGGCCGTAAATGGCGGTAAGTGCGGTTGAAATCCAAATTTCTTGGCTGTCATCCCACTCATACCAATATCTGACGCCGCCGCCTATATAAATCAAATTATCAAGATACGGATGGCTGTCCTCGTTGAAGAAGCTAAGATCGGTATCGTTAATGATGCTCATAAACATATAAGATGTAGTATACACGCTGTCAAGCTGCCAACCTGTAACATCGATAGCCGTAACGACTGTCCCCCTAAACACGTTAAACATACTCACAACATTGCCTACATCCCAACCGGTTAAATCCAACAACGCAAGCGGTGAAAGGCTATCTTGTTCAATAAACGCCGCGCCAAGGAACATATCGGCCATACGCGTTACGTTTTCCGTGTTCCAATTCATTATTCCATGGGGAACATTATATGTAAAAACGAACATTTGTTCCGTACTAGTCAAACTTGCCGTGTCCCATTTTGACAAATCGGGAGCATTTGTAAAGATTGCGTACGCGAACATATAAATCATGCCGGTTACGTAACTTACGTCCCAATCTTCCAGGCCTTGCACTTCGTAAAAATGACCTGATCTATAGAACATTGATCCCATATCATATACGCCCTCGGTTTCAATGTTCTCAAGTCCTGATATTACCGTAACGTCCGTGAGGTATGCAAATAGCCCCATCAGCACGCTTTGCACTGTAATTTCACCGATAAATTGGATCTCCGTAAAATATTCACGGAAATCATGCCACGGACTGACGATATCCCGACCGCCAATGTTCCCGGCAGTTGTGTTTATGCCGCGGTTATATGAATTACCGCCGGTGCCAGCATTACTGGGGCCGCCACCCGTCCGAAGTTCACCTGTGCTTACGATAAGCGTACCGTCCGCATATATACGCCACGGTGCGCCGCCAATACCAACCGTACCCGTCGCAACGGGCAAATCGCCGGTTGCCCACACCCATGTACCGGCAGTGGCAGGGGCTTGTAACTGCATCAGCTCTGCTGACGTAACAAAGCGCGTGCCATCCGTCCAATGTCCGTTAAACTCACCTGTAGTTGGCACTGCCGGCAATCCCGCCTCCGTACCGGCCGGTGTACCGCCGATAAAGTGGAATTCCGGACCGAGTATCAACGTACTAAGCTTAAGCCCAGGTGGGGATTCAAACATCATGAACATATCCGTTACATTGGACGTATCCCATCCAGATAAATCGAGCGATGTAAGCCCGCTTGTATTACCGAACATGCCATTCATACGTGTTACACTAGATGTATCCCAGCCGGATATATTAAGCGATGTAAGCCCGCTTGCACCCCAGAACATACCATTCATATGCGTTGCACTAGATGTATCCCAGCCAGATAAATCAAGCGATGTAAGCCCTATTGCGCTGTTGAACACCGAAGCCATAACTTCAACGTTGGATATGTTAATAATACGTTCCAAACCGGTAATATTCGTGACATTATGAAGGTTCGCAAACAAATATTGAAGTGTGACGGCACCGGTTCCTACACCACCCACTCTTGCGGTTACGGTGATGTCGCCTTCAATAACTATACTTGTTATATCTGCGCGGAATTCATACCACGGGCTAACATTGAGGCTAATACCGCGGTTGTTTACGCCGCCGACCGGCGCATTATTGTTCCAACGGAATTCACCTTCCGCAATGCGCAACGTACCATCATCATACAATCGCCACGGCGCACCGCCCGGGCCAACCGTACCCGTTATTAACGGAATTGGGCTGCCGTCGTTCCATACCCATGTACCCGGGTTTGGCGAAGCACTCATCAAGCCAATGCCAGCCGTGCCAGCGGATGTGCGTGTTGCACCAAGAGCTGGGGTTGCACCAGGCCCGCCCGCTTTTATCCAATTACCCAAAAATGGCACCGTATTGCTAACGGCAGGCAAACCAGCGTTAGGTTGTAACACAGTATACGGCCCCAAAACTATGGTACGCAAAGCATTCATGCCAATAAACATTGCGGACATGTTTGAAACAGTCCTCGTATCCCAGCCTGAAATATCTAGCACTGCGAGTGCATTTGTATTGTTAAACATGGATTGCATATTCGTTACGCTGCTCAAATCCCATGTAGATACATTCAAAGTTGTAAGGGCATTTGTACCGAGAAACATATTTATCATACTTGTTACATTACTTACATCCCACCCGGACAGATCCAAGCCGGTTACGTTCGCCACAACGAACATACTTTCCATATTCGTTACGCTGCTTACATCCCAACCCGATATATCCAAGGAGGTGACGGCTGTATCGGCAAACATCGATGCCATTATCTGAACGGTGCTAACATCCCAGGCGCCGATACCGTCAAGGTGTGTTCCCCTAAATCCGCCGAACATTTCCATTATGTTTATAACGCCATAAAGGTCTATATGTTCAAGCCCGGATATCCGCATTACGGATGACGGTAAGTCCGCAAACATGGCGACTAAAGTCATACCATCGTTTGTGGCCGAATTTACAGTAAGCGGCCCGGTTATGACGATACGGTTAAACGTATATGTGGTCGGTAAGTTATGCCATGGGTTTACGGCCGCAAGCAATGTGCCGCCGCTTGGGCAACGGCCGACACCGCGGTTAAAACCAAAGCCGCCGGTCTGTATCTCGCCGCTAAGGATATAAAGTGTACCGTCAGCATACAAACGCCATGGCGCCGCACCGGGGCGGTTTCCTATTGTACCTGTTTGTATGGGTTGTTCAGGCGGCTCATTCGTCGCCTGCCATGCCCATGTACCCGGGTTTGTTATCGGTACGCCTTCGTTGTACAATAAGTCTTCGCTGGACAGCACCGTCCCAACGCTTGTACCAGCGATTTGCCTCCAATAACCGCCGCGAAGGGAAACGCCTTCAAGGTAAGTATCCTCGCCAAGCACAAGCGTCGCAAGCGCGTTCGCGCCTTGCAACATACCGCTTGTGTCAACCGTCCCAGACGTATCCCATCCGGATAGATTAAGGTATTCAAGGTCAGACATGGCGGCGAACATCATAAGCATATTATTTACGTTTCTTACGTCCCAGCCAGACAAATCCAATTCCGTAAGTGCGGATGCGTAGAACATCAAGTGCATGTCATACACGCCGCTTACATCCCAAGCGTATATGTCGCCTACGGTTGTTAGTTGGCCTGCATATGTAAACATCATGGACATATTTGTAACCAGGCCTGTATCCCAGTTTGACAAGTCCAACGAATTTAAAGACGTACCAGCGAACGCGCCGCTCATACTTAATACTTCTGATGTATCCCACGCAGCTATGCCATATATATTAGTTAATGCGTTTGTAAACATTAAAACCGCACCCGGCATTATCGGCGTTTCCATAAATGTGAAGCCTAACGCCACCATATCGTCAAAATGGAAATGGTCAGTAGGAATCATGGCAAGCGTATTTACGTCACCAAAAATGGCATCAAAAGATATATCCGTAGCTAGCCCTGCATCCCAACCCGTTAAATCCAATGATTGAACTGCGGTACCCATAAACATAGCGGCCAAGCCGCCGGAACCAAACCCTTCACCCAGCCACTGCCCCAACAGGTCAGAAAGCTGCCAGCCGCTTAAGTCTAAATGCGGAAGCAACGCCAAATACTCCGAGTTCCAATCCAGGAAAACAGCACCGGCGAACATGGCACCCATATCCCAAGCATAGCTTACATCCCAATACTGCACACCGTGCGGAACATTAAAAGCACTGTGAAACATAGCGGAAAAGTTACCGACGTTTCCAGTATTCCAATTCGACAGGTCTAGGTTTGTGGCGAAGTATACGCCGGCAAACATCCCGTTCATGCGCGCGACGTTACTTACATTCCAAGCTTCTATACCTTGCAACTCAACGCTGCCGATATTTTCAAACATTCCTGCCATTCTTTCGACATTACCAAGGTTAAAGTTTTCAAGGCCACTGATAGTGTGAACGTTTGTCAAATCGGCAAACATACGGTTCAGCTCTCCGCCATGTACGCCGGATCCAGACCGTGTTACGGCTCCCTCAAAATGGATAGACGTGATATAATCCTTAAAGTTGTACCACGGGCCGAAAAAGCTGCCGCCTGTAGCCACGCTTCCATGGAATATACCCCAATTGTTAATTTCGGCATTAGAAGAGCTGTCTCTAAGCGTACCTTCGCTAACGATAAGCGTACCGTCCTCATACAAACGCCACGGTGCGCCCTCATATCCAACCGTACCGGTTGCGACGGGTACAGAGCCTTCATTCGTTGCCTGCCATGCCCATGTGCCAGGGTTTGTCCTCGGTATTCCGCCTTCTGCATACAGCAAATCGTGGCTGGACAATACCGTACCCACACTTGGCCCGTCAATCTGCCTCCAATAACCGCTGCGAAGGGAAACGCCTTCAAGGTATGTATCCTCGCCAAGCACAAGCGTCGCAAGCGCGTTCGCGCCTTGCATCATGCCATACATCATTTCTGTACCTAACAAATTAGATGTATCCCAGCCGGACAGATTAAGATATTCAAGCGAGACCATGTCCATAAACATCATGTTCATCTTTTCAGCACTTGCCAAATTCCAGCCAGATAGATCCAAGTGTGTAATGGAATGTGCAAATGCAAACATGGCTTCCATATTTACAACATTTCCAATATTCCAACCGGATATATCACCAACTGTTGTCAGTCGATCTGTAAAAGCAAACATCCCATGCATATCCGTTACATTATCTACAACCCAGTCGGATAAATCTAATGACGTTAGATTAGGCATCATTAAGAACAGGCTTCCCATATAGCGTGCGCTGCTTGTGTCCCAACCTTCTATTCCGTCCAAAGTTGCAGCCCCAAAGAACGGAAACATATCCGACATTCGAACTACGCCTTCGGTATTTATATAATTAAGCCCAGTAATCGTTATATCAGCTGTGCCAAACCCATCACATGTAGTACCCCAAGAACCAAATAACAACATCAATGTTGTTGTATCACTTGTATCTAATATATACAATGAAGAATTGGTTTCTGGATTAACAAAAAGTTCACCCGTAATGATTATTTCATTGATAAGATAATTATATGGCACGTCATGCCAAGGATGTGCATACGTAGAACCATAAAAAATATCCGTCGGGTTGGATATACCGCGGTTGTTGCCTGTGCCGCCGGTTTGTATCTCTCCGCCCTCTATAACTAACCTGCCGTCTGCATACAAACGCCATGGCGCTGCACCGGGGCGGTATCCTATCGTACCTGTTTGTATGGGTTGTTCACCCGGTTCGTTTGTTGCCTGCCAAACCCATGTGCCTGGGTTTGTTGTTGGCACGCCTTCATAGTACAGCAAATCTTCGCTGGATAATATTGTACCCACACTTGCCCCGGCAGTTTGCCTCCAGTATCCTTCACGGAGGTCGACGCCTTCAAGGTACGTATCTTCGCCGAGAACAAGCGTCGCAAGCGCGTTTGCTCCATTAAGCATAGCCCACATCGCACCCGTACCAATTAAATCGGACGTGTCCCAGTTCGACAGGTTAAGGTATTCAAGCTCTTCCATATTCGCGAACATCATCATCATATCTTCGCTCGGCGTCCAGTTTGACAGATCCAAATGCGTAAAGGCGGAACCGGCAAACATCATTTGCATCGTTTCCGCGTTTGACGTATCCCAGTCAGATATGTCGCCGACCGTCGTGATGTTTGAGCGGAGGAACATCAGTGAGAAATCTGCTACATTACCTACGTTCCAATCAGACAAGTCAATGGATTCCAACACGGAGAATGCAAACATCCCATTCATATGCTCCACATTCGAAACGTCCAAGTCGTTAATGCCATATATGCTTGTAAGCGTTTTGGCACGTGCAATTTGCATATATCCAAATTCCGGAATCGCTACGATATCAATAAAGTCACGGGCTATGAGTTCATCTAGCGGAAAGTCCCCAAGTCTCGTTACAAGATCCACCATACCGGAAAACATGTGGTTCATATTTGCTATACGACTTGTATTCCAACCCCTTAAATCGACGGACTGAACGACGGTACCGGAAAACATATTGTTTTTCCAATAATTGTTGCTTACATCCCAACCGGTTAAGTCCAAAGCCCGTGGTTGGCCATATTCATCTAAAATAACCGCGCCACTAAACATATGACCCGCTTGCATAACACTTGACGTATCCCAATTCTCTATACCAAACGGAACATTGATCGTCTGCTGGAATAACCTTTCAATACTAGACCAATTTTGCGTTTCCCAAAGCGACAAATCTATTAAATTAGAGAAATGCGTACTCACAAACATATGGCTTGTGGATCCGAAGTTACTTACATCCCAATTCTCTATACCTCTAAGTTCAATATACCCTAATTCCCCAAATATCCATTCCGTGTGCTCAACGGTGCTTACATCTATATTTTCAAGCCCGGATATAAGCGTTAAGTTTGGCAAACCGCTAAACGGCCATATCAACCAATCACCACTGCCACTTTGTGTACGGTAAATCGTAACCGCTTCGTCAAAGTGAATTTCTGTAATATATTCGCCGAAATCATGCCACACGCCCGCACCGTTATTAGTTTCCCAATCCCATCCGTGAAGGCCGCGGTTATATATTGTTCCAAAACCGGAAATGCACCCTGGCCCACCAAAATCATATAATACGCCTCCGCCAACCCGCAAAATACCTGTTATCGTATCAAGCGTCCACGGCGCACCAGGCGTACCCAAACCGTCAACGCCAACATTCCCATTTATAATATTAAGCGGCACTACTAGTTCTTCGACGGTCGGCGCAAGCTGCGCGTTCCACGTCAAAAAGCCGTCCGCGCAGGTATCGGCAATAATTTCGGCAAGCATAACCCACGCAAACCCAAACCCGTACGCGTCGGCCATAAGCATATATGTATAAATATTTTCGATATAAAACCCGGAAACGTCAAGTATATAAAAACCAAACTCGCCGGTTACTGCGTACATAAGCGCGCCGTAACTGTCCCATAGCTCCACAATCGCGCCGGCAATCGGCATCCCGGTGTATTCGTCAAGGATTTGGCCATGAATGAAATTAAATCGCGCCTCTTCTGCTTCATTAACTTCATATTCGACTTCGTCTTCGAATTCTTCATCATATATATTGCCGTTGATATCTTCATCATTAACGATTTCATCATCAACATCTTCCTCGTCAATGATCTCATCATCAACTTTCTCTTCGTCAACGGTCTCATCTTCGACTATCTCTTCGTCAATAATCTCATCTTCGACTATCTCTTCGTCAATAATCTCATCTTCGACTATCTCCTCGTCAACGGTCTCATCTTCGACTATCTCCTCGTCAACGATCTCATCTTCGATTATGTAATCCGGCGCTTCAGGGGCCGGCGCTTCGGGATAGTCAAAACCGTAATCATGCACGATTGACTCCGTTGGTACGTATTCGTCTGCGGCATTCAGTTGCAGCGGCAACGCGCCAAGCATAAGCGACAGCGATAATATAAGCGCCGTCAATTTTTTCATTGTGTTCTTAGTCATATTAGGCATGCTAAGAATCCCCTTTCTTTTTATACACATTTGTGAACATAAGTAAAAGAAGTTTTCCATAATATGGCTGTTTTTGACAAAATTCGCCATAAAACAAAATAAAAAACCTCTGCATATAGGCTAACATATTCACATAAACATGTCAACTAATCTGAGAGGTTTTTTAATGTAATTTATGGTAAACTTTACGTAAAATGAAGTGCTTACTTTATCTTCCTTGTCTTCCAGCGTGATCGACTTTAGTGGATGGTACGCCATCTTCATCCTTTATAATAAGTTCCGTCACCGGCATAAAGCCATACCCCTCTTCACGAAGTGCAGCGATTATCCGCGGCAATATTTCAGCGGTGTGCTTCGCATCCGTGTGGAATAGAATAATAGATCCATTTTGCAAGTTTTTATGCTTTGTTACGCGGGTCAACATATCCTCCGCACCTTTATTCATCCAGTCCATGCTGTCTACGTTCCATTGTATCATTGTATAACCAAGTTGTTCCGCCGCTTGTATTACGGTATTATTATACTCACCGAACGGGCCTCGGTATAGCCACATGTCTATACCCAGCAAATCTTTAATTTTTATATGCGCATCTTCAATTTCCTTTAAGTTTTTTTCAAGGTTAAGCGACGCGACATGCGCATGCGTGTTTCCATGGTTGCACACATCGTGCCCCAATTCATGAATTTGCCTAACAATACCAGAGTGCTTGTTGATAAACGAGCCACACAGAAAAAATGAGGCCTTGATATTTTCATTTTTAAGGATATCTAAGATTTTTTCCGTATCCGCATCGTCCCATGCGGCGTTAAAGGTTAGTGCAAGCACCTTTTCCGGCCGGTCTACGCTATATATCGGCAGCCTCTTACTTTCGCCAGCAAACCCTTGAACCAACGGCGACACCGCAACCAACGTTAAAATAAACGCGGCAACCTTAACTCTTAATGATAACATTTACCTTAACCTCCAACAGATAGTCTTTTGTTTCACCGTATAACTCGTAAAGTTTTGGCCGGTATTTTTTGATACGGTCAGATACGCCAAAGCCGTCAATTTCATGGTGCTTTAGAAATAAATATGTGTCCTTTATGTCATCCATAATTTGCTTTGCGAATATCCGCTCCAGTATTTCCGTATTTTGCGCCGTCACGGTTATATTGCCGGTGTACTCTTCCAGATGACCGCTAACGTTTACCGTCATCGCGCACATTATGCGGTTACCCTCTTCGCTGAAGGCATACCGCGTATTCTGCGCTGACACACGCATTGCCGCCGTATCAGTACCATGCGATGCCGTAAGCAAACGACCACGACCGACTCCACGCGCAAACGCCAGGCCGCTCATTTCGTCCTCGCAGATTACTGTCTCACGGTTTTCTAAAACCAACATCGTTTTGTTGAATCCATATGATTTAGCTTTATCATCCACATTGATAACCGGCAGCAAAAAACCCTCACCTTCACGCACGGACGTCGCAAAGGCCTCCAGCTCCAGGCGAGTTGCGGCAGTGGCTTTACGATTACTGTGTTTATAGTAATTTGAGATAAAACCGCTTGCAGTTTTCCAATCCGGCGGACAATTTTTCAGCACATCAGCCGCCGACTCTTCCGCCGCAAGTATAAGCAATTTACCGCATATCTCTTTATTTTGGGCTAGCGCATTCGCCACTTCCAAAAGCCTTACCTCATCCTCAAGAATATCCTTGCTTATAATTGCAACTTTACTAAGCGCATAGCTAAGCTCCTTTGGGCTTTGCTTTTGAAGTTCATATAAGCAGTCCGCAAAGTTTTTACCGCGCGCCGTAAGTAAATGGTTTTCGCCGTCCTCATCGTCATCATCGTTCTCTCTTTTCGTTAGCGTCATTATTTCTGCGGCGATCTGCAATCCGCCGCTTTCTCCGCAAATATCCAGCGCAAATGCGCCGACAAACCCGCGTTCCTCAAGCTCCGTCTTATCACGGCACGATGTAAATAATATTATAACAGATAATATTATGAAAAGTCTAATCAACAATCTTGCCAAACATTTCACGCAATCACTCCTCATGTCTCAATTTTTTAGATTTAAACCGTGCCGCCAATATCAATAAAACAGGTAAAGCAAAAACAAAAATCGGTGTAGTATATCTATAGATTGTTTGCATAAACTCGATAGCTTGATTTTCGGTACTTATTAAAAGTGTTACAGTAAATATCGCTGCCAAAAGTATATAACAATAATTGCGCCGCTTACCAGTCGCAAACGTATCCCTCAACAGTACCGTGCCACAGCACGTAAGCACCGTAATTGTAATAAACACAGTTAAGATAAGAAATGATAGTACTAACGCGTTTTGCCGTTCCATAAACGAGCCTGGGATGTTTATTACGAATAGTAATTCCAGAAAGGGATGGCGGCTGTTTAGTACGGAAGACACACCCAAAACGGATACGCACAACATAGTTACAACAATGAGAAGCGCAGACAAAAACGCAAACGATCCAAGTATACGCCGCCTTGAAATTGCGCCCCCCACGGCAAGCATCGGCACTATAACCAGCAAGAACGGTAAACCCGTAAAAACGAATCCGCTTTCAAATCCACCTATGAGGATGTCGCTGCCTGATACCTGCGTAATTGGTAAAAGATTTGAAAAATCCGCACTGAATATCCCAAAGAAAATCAATATAATCAATGGAACGACAACAATAAACACCAATATCTCGGATGCGCGCGATTTCGTTTCCACACCGTGAAAAGACGCGAAAAACGCAAGGAAAAGCATTAATGCCGCCACCTGCCAAAGCGGCGTTTGCGGAAGCAGATACGCGGCAACAATTTCTCCGAAGATACGTAGCTTTAAGGCGGCCAATAAAGTGAAATATGCCGTCAAAACCACACAAGCTATCTTGCCGACGAAAGATGAAAACGCAAAACAGAGGATATCGTGCAGGGACACCTTACCGCGGTAAAGCATTACCGACGTAACGCATAAATAGGCGCCTGCTCCGGCTAATACAGCGGAAACCGCAACGGCAAGCCATGCATTATGCCCTACATACTCACTGGCAATTCTAGGTAATATCGTCGCATTTACGCCGAGGAAATACGTGATTATAAGCGCTTGTATCTGCCTTACGGAAATCTTATTGTTTTCGGAGAACATTATCCCTACATCCTTTTTTGTTGGTTATTTTGCGCGAAATACGGACGTTTTTTTAAAAAGCGCGTCGGCATACGAACAAGCGAGTCCTTCAAGTCCGCACATTCGCTTATGTCGCGTGACACAAACGGGAATAGATAAGGTATACCAAGGGAACACAGGCTGGACAGGTGAACTAATATGATAAGCATACCAGCCCAGAAACCAAGTAAGCCAAAAACCGCCGTTAATATTATAACCATAAACTTTACCATACGGTAACCCGTAACAAGCGCATTGCTTGGTATGGCGAAGCTTGCGATAGCCGTCAGCGCGACCACGACGACAACTATGGGGCTTACGATACCCGCCTGCACGGCGGCGTTTCCTATAATAAGGCCGCCTACGATGCCTAAGGTTCCACCGACGGCCTGCGGCATGCGGGTTCCAGCCTCACGCAGAAGTTCAAATGATGCCTCCATCAACAATATCTCCGCTACGGCGGGAAACGGCACATTTACCCTTGCTTCCGCCATTTTAAGCATTAAAGTTGACGGCAACAGCGCGGGGTGGTATACGGCCGCGGCAAGGTACAGCCCTGGTAGCGCAACGGCGATAAGTCCTGCCGCAAATCGAAGTATCCGGGTAAACGACATAACCCAAAACCGCTGAAAGTAGTCATCCGCGCTTTGATACAGTGAGTTTAAGGTAACCGGAAGCATCAAAACGAACGGAGAGTTATCCACCGTTATAACGATACGCCCTTCCAATATCGAGGCTGCCGCCTTATCGGGCCGCTCCGTCGTTTCCGCCTGTGGAAATGGGCTGTACCAGGATTTTTCTATCAACTGCTCAAGCACGCCGACATCAGTTACCGCATCGGCGTTTACGTCGTTCAAAAGCCGTTCAACTTCCGTCACGGCTTCGGTACGTGCGATATCCTCTACATACATAAACGCAACGTCCGTTTGGCTCCGCTTGCCGATGCGAAGTTGCTTTATCTTTAGCTTTGTATCACGTATACGGCGTCGTATAAGTGCCGTATTAATACGGACAACCTCACTAAATGCCTCACGGCTACCCATAACTGTAACTTCCGTACTCACATCCGGTACGCCGCGGTTGCCGAACCCACGCGACGCGATGATTATCCCTTTATCGCTTCCATCAATAAAAAGCGCAGTATCGCCAGACAGTATAAACGTAAGTATATCATCAAACGAATCATTTTCTTGGATATCAAGCGTAGATAGGGTTTTCTTAACTATATCAAATGCTCCGCCGTAAGGTACAGACGCGTTTTTAAGCCGTTCCAGAACCGGCGTGATAACGTGCCTGTCTATGGTACGGCGATCTATCATATTGTCTATATAAACCATATAAAGGCGCACGCCGGGACATGGTGAAACCTCGCCCTTTATAACGTCAGCACAATCGGCGAAAAGCTCTTCTATACGGCTAATAATTTTGGAAATATCGACAGAAATCATACTAATCCCCCGCATAATGGTAATTATATAATTTCCGAAAATTCCATAAAGATGTATGAAAAATATGTCAATTAATTTAACCATGGGATACGCGTAAAAACAGGACGCGCCTTTGACGTTGGCGTGTCCTGCTATATATCCAATGACTAGTTGGTTATGTTGAATTAGATTTGATTATTTAATATTTATGTGAACAAAATTCGTTTGAATCTTGATATGCCGTTTAAAAAATCTGCACAATGCGGATTAACAAAGCAGCAATTCCGCGTACCAAGGCCAAAGCGACTATCGGTGAAAAGTCTAAGTAACGCATAATGCTCTTAATCGGGGATTTTATTATTAATTTGCGTATTGGGTTGAGGACTGGTTCTGTAACGATATAAAGCAAGCCTATAATCTGGCCTGCCACCCCGCCGCCGTTTGGCACGGCGCGACCCATAAAAAACCACGAGAGAACAATCCGCATAAGAAGAACCACTTCAAAGGTGCGCGCCGTATATAAGATTATTTGTTGGATCAACTAAACCTCCCGTATTGCCGTTTAAATAAAAACCGTTTATTATTTTTATTAAAACTCATATTACAAAGCAGCCAACATATCCATAATATAATTTAATATGTATATCCCAAATCTAACGGCAGCGCGGTCTCTAAAACTGCTTTAATCGGCATGTCTGATTCAAGATCTGCTCCTGGTGGCGTTGCTACGTACATAGCATTTTCAAGCTCCGCAAAGCCGCCGTTGCCAAAAACAACCGCACCCGCGAGAAAGTCGATAATACGTTGGCGTACACCCACGTCATACCTTTTTTTATTGAGGTTTACGATAACCGTATAACCTTCTTTGATTTTATCTAAAATCGGCAGACACTCGTCTATGCTCGCAGGGTGAGCTAAATAACTATTTCCGTTGTTTTCCTCATAACGGCTGAAACCTGGTGACGCATCGTGGATTGATATCACCTTGCTTGTGGCAACGTGTTTACCAGTTTCGCTAACAGGGCGGCTCCACTCGCGCTCCCCGCGGTCACGCCAGCTGCTACGCTCTGTTTTATAGGTTTTTACGTCACTATCGTCTGCCTCACCCGACTCTTCTTCGTCATCGTCATAATATACTTCACCATGCGGTGACTCCGGTATATCCTTTTTTGTTAAATCGCGGTATTTATTGACCGCCGCATCTTTAACTTTCCCCAAAAAATCCTTAACCATGTTCTCGTTCTCCTTGTATGTTATTGTTATACTATTTTGATGTATAAATTAATCCTTCTACCACAATTATTCAAGTGTTCCATTTGAAGAAAAAAACTGTTTTCAAGTGGAACAGCCATATAATTTACCGATTCCCAAAAATTATGCTTCCACATCTGATATAATCAGCGTGTTCTAATATTGCAGCCTCGTAATCTATGCTCATTCCGCAGCTTAGTACGTCCATTTTTATACTGCCTATAAACTTTTCATTCAGCCTCTCGCGCATTTCGCGCATTTTAGCGAAGTATTTACGGTTTTCGCCACCATTTTCAACAAAAGGCGCTATACACATCAACCCGCGTATATTTATATTTTTATATTGCAGGATGCTTTCAATAAACCGCTCAGCATCCTGCGGCTTAATTCCGTACTTGCTGGATTCGTCCGCTATGTTCACTTCAACGCAGATATCACAGATTTTATCGAGGCTGGCCGCAGCCCTGTCTACCGCTTCAGCAAGTTTTTGGCTGTCCACCGAATGTATCATCACCGCGGACTGAACCGCCAGCTTGGCTTTATTGGTTTGCAAGTGCCCTATCATATGCCAACTTATATTTGGAAGCCCTCCGTCCAGCTCCGCTTTTTTTGCAACAAGTTCCTGTACACGGTTTTCTCCGACGTGCGATATACCCAATCTAACCATTTCTAATATTCGAGGTATATCTACGGTTTTAGTGACGCCGACGATCGTTACGTCGCTTACCTTACGCCCCGCACGCTCCGCCGCCTTCTGCACTTTCTCATTCAACATTTCTATATTTCTTCTTATGTCTTCCATATTTCTCCCGTATTAATGTATCAACTGCCCATCCGTAACCTGCTCTGCGTATCGTGCGATACGGTCATGAAGGCGAAGGGTCGCGTTTGTCCTTGGATCTATAACGATGTAACTCAATGCGTCTAGTTCATTATTCGGTAAATTTACCCGGCGGAAAACGGCCACGCCCGTGTTCGTTACATACACTCCAAAAACCCTTTCGCTGTCAGTTACACTTCTAAATTCATTATGCTCATCTATTACCGCTAAAACGTCGCCTATCGATAAATCATTATATTTTACTACGACGCTCACAAACCCGGCGGATCGCTGGAGGACAGATATCTCAACAACCTCAAAGTCACCGGTCATGTTGTTGAAGCGAAGTACCTGCTCTCTGCCTTCTCTCGTAAATACGGACTCTGCGGGTACAAGCAGCATCTCCGTCTCCACAATCGCCGACAAAGGGATCATAAAGCCGCGATCTATACCATCGCGCACACGGAACGATACGCTCCGCCTATCCATAAACTCCGCTATTCTGTTATCAATATGAAACACAGTATATGCATACCCACTTATGACATCCCTACTTAAAATATGCACTCGCACGCTTATCGGAGTAAAAATACCTGTGCCGCCTTCTATATATATCGTTCGCATCGTTCCAGCCAGCCAACCCTCAACCTGTGCTATAGGCAAATATGCCGCAATGTACCAATCGTTTGACGTAATAACCTTAAACACCGCGTCACCCGGTACAACCGCCGACGGGATTGGTATATTTAGATAATCAATGCTTATCAGCGTCTCTTCCCTTGTAAGGTTAGGGAGCCTGTCTATAGTGAATATACTTTCAAAACCATCAACCTTGTAGCTTATGATGCCAGAGCTCCGTACACGTATTTCGCTAACAGCACGCCCAAGCCTCTCCTGCCCGGAAGCTATATTTGCGGACGAGCCGAGCCTCTCATCATTTAATATGATACGGTTGCGCGTTTCAAATAATTGGTCAAGCCTATGCGCCAGTTCGTTAAGCGCATCCATATCCCCCATCCCAATGCTAACGGCAACGCTATCTATGGTACTTGCTATCCTATGATCCACCGTACGGAGTTCGTTTTCGGTTACTGGGTTTAAGTTTCCTGCCCGCCTTTCACGGAACATGGCGTCTTCACCGGCTAAAAGCTGCTCCATATATGTCGTGGCCGATGCGTCCCTTATACTTGCCGCAACACCACCCGCACGTACCCGTGCAAAATTTTGCACATGGTAGCTGACCACGCCGCTTGCATTGCTTGTATACACACTTTCCGCTCTTACTATGACTCCGGAAAAAACCGTCATCGGCTCCACCGTACCCATTATGATCGTAAATTGGTCTATCCTTTCGCGCATGGCATATATTATGGAATGGTATATGATGAAAACAAGGAGCGCAACAACGCCTATGGTAAGCACAACGCTAGCGCCATCATAATAAAAACGCTTAGGCTTTACCTCTCTGTTGTCTTGCATACTTGCCTCCTGGCTAAATATTTATCTGCCGCATAACCTCGCCAACAGGTTCTCTAATTATTAAATCCGCCGTACCATCCATAAACGTTTCACTTTTATTGATAAGTACAAGATGGCTACCCTTAAAATAATCAAGAAGCCCAGCCGCTGGGTACACCTGAAGCGACGTGCCAGCTACTATCATCATATCCGCTTTTTCTATGCAGACTATCGATTGCTCCAAAACGTCGCCGTCCAAATTTTCGCCATACAGCGTAACGTTCGGGCGCACTGTTCCGCCGCATTTGCATTTCGGGATATCATTATTGCCGCAGATAAAATCCAAACCGAACTTTTCCAAACATATAGTACAATAATTGTTGTGTATGCTACCATGTATCTCGTAAACATTTTGTGATCCAGCTGCCGTGTGCAGGCCATCAATGTTCTGTGTAACGATGGAAACCACTTTACCCAGCCGCTCCAGCTCCGCAAGTTTTTTATGCGCAGCGTTCGGCACGGCGTTTCTATGAACTAACCTTTCCCTGTAAAACCTATAAAACTCGGCAGGATGCTTTTTAAAGTATCTTATGTGTAATATATCCTCGGCACTTACCCTCGACGAGTTTTTTGAAAAAACGCCGCCGCTGCTTCTGAAATCCGGTATTCCACTTTCGGTGGAAACCCCCGCCCCGCCAAAGAAAACGATCTCGCCGCTTTCCTTTATCATACTAGTTAAACGTTCGATTTTATCCATCCTACGCGTGCCTGTTAAGTAAATCTTCTACATGCATGGCCGGATACGTGTTTCTATCTGTAACGACAAACGGTAGCGCGCGGATGCGAAGTGTTGCCTTGATAAACATATTTATCGCTACCGTCATATTCAACCCAACGGCGTCGCAAAAGTTTTCAAACTCCTGCTTTACGTCTTCGTCTAGGCGTATGGTTACATTTACGTTAGCCTTAGCCATTTCCGCACATCCTTAATAAAACTATAATAAAAAGCCACTTTGCACAGGATTGTATGTAATATTACTTGCAATCCTGTGCATGTGACTAATATAGCAGTAAAAACCCTATATGTCAATAGCTTTTTTGTAAAATTATGAAAAAATATATTACCAAAATGCCCTATTTATGGGTTTTTTTTCCTTTCAAGAAATGAAACAAACCTTCTTCCGAATGGTAATAAGCATAAATCTTCGTTAGAAAGCCCTTTTGTAGTTATCATTAAAACGAAATATGAAATAAATGCGATAATTATCGCACTTAGTGTGGAGATGGTATTTCCAAAACCAACAATATTATATAATAATTGAAACACGCCGAAACAAACGGCACCCATTATAACGGAACATAAGACCGGCTTTTTCATTAACTCTATAAAGCGTATGCGTATGCCGGACGTCCGCTTCAGCCAGTACCAATTGATAGATGCGGCGACGATATAGCAAAGTGCCGTGGATATAACCGCTCCGTGAATGTTTATCTGCGGTATTGGGATTAGGAAATAGTTTGCAGTAACCTTAACCAGCGAGCCGGTAAATGCGGCGATAACCGGGATTTTTAAATGACCCGTAGCTTGAAGCGGCCCCGTCAGGATCTGGTTAAGCGCAATAAGCACGACGTTTATGCCACCTACCGTAAGCAACGTCCCCCCGTCGGGGAAAGCAGGGAAAAGCATTGCGATTATCGGCGAGCCAAGAACTATAAGCCCAGCCGCCGCTGGCACGCAGATAAACATAGTCATACGTATAGCCGTGTTTATTTTATTTTCGATCGCCGCAGTATCTTTTAATGCCTTTGATGATGAAATACTTGGTATCGCCGCAAGCGCGAAAACCGTTGCGATGGATATTGGCAACGTTATTATATGCGCGTATTTGCCGCCAAGCTGTCCGTATAGGATATTAGCCTCGGCGGCGGTAAATCCGCCTGCCATCAGCCGCGTTGCCGCCATGGCCGCGTCTATCAGGTTTGTAAAGCTAAGTATGGCCGCGCCTGCGATAATCGGTATCGTAGTTCGTAAAATCAACCAAATATATTTAAAATATCCGTCACTTATCTCTGATTTATCCGTGTTATCCGTGGCTGGATATCTTACCAACTTAGATCTCCTATGCATTACAAAATAAATCAGCATCGTAAAAAACCCAAAGACGGCACCAACGCCCGTACCCGCCGTACCGCCTGCAGCAGCGAACATCGTTGGATCCGCCGATGCGGAGTACATACCCATCAGCGCGGACGCTAAGATCAAACTGAACGCCACATTAAATATCTGTTCCACAACCTGCGAAACGGACGTAGGCACCATTGTACCAAGCCCTTGAAAATATCCACGGAAAACAGCCATAACGGCCACTATAAACACTGTCGGCGAAAGGGCTATAAGTGCGTAATAACTGCGCGGTTCACCCATCGCGTTTGTAAGGAAGCCCGCGCCGAAGAACATTGCAGCCATACATATTAAGCCAAGAACTACGGCTACACAAAGCGACGCACGAAAAACGCGCCGCGCCTCGTTATACTTACCAAGGCTGACGCGCTCCGCCACAAGTTTTGATATCGCCGCCGGCAGCCCAGCCGACGATATGATTAAGAAGAAGTTGTAAATATAATACGCGCGTGAGTATAAACCATTGCCGTCGTCGCCTATCATGGCGGTCAACGGCAAAAGGTATACAAAACCAAGCACGCGTGAAATTAAAGCGGCCGCTGCAAGGATAAACGCCTGCTTTACAAAATTACCCTGCATTCTTCACTTCTTTCGCGCTAATTATTTTCCGTAAGATTGTTGCTGCGGTTATCACAAACGCCATGGAAATAAGGATTGCGCTTAACATAACCGTGGAGATATCCATAAAAAACTCCGTTGGCAGCATATTTATCATGAGGCTATCCGCCGGTGAAAACATCCAGTTGTCTATAAAAAACATCTCATGGAAAACAATAAAGGCGCGGTCAAAATTAATGAATATAAGGCTTCCCAAAACTGCCATCACGATAAGTGTAGCGACGGCGAACCCACGCCACATTGACATAACGGAGCTGAAAAGGCGTTGGAACTTATTTCTCTCAGTGAAGAGCAAGATAACAGCGGTTAAAACGAACATTCCTCCGGCAATATAGGTAAAATAAATCCCATTACGGAAAAGGTACCACACATCCCGCATATGACACACCTCTGCATAATTATAAAAATACCTCTCCGCGCCGCCAACGGTAACGCGGATATCAGCAAGGCTGTCGCGCCGCAAGCTTAGATAATCAATCGTGCCGCGGGCGACATAATGCAGGTCCGTCTCACTCATGTCCAGTACAGCATATGTGCCGTTTCGCTCAAACTGCCATACAAAGAACCTCATACTAAAAGACGGCGCGAGAATGCCGCCAGCCAGCAAAAGCACCGTAAATGCCAAAGCGTTTACGCATAGAAGTAAGTTTCTTAAACGTTTCAGGATACGCACTCCTTAATAAATTCCATTGTAAGTAACGGGCGTAGCTCCAACCCCTCAGCCGCCAAAATTTCCGTTGCGTTTGGGTTGCGGCGTATTACGCAAAGCACGTGCGAAACGTCCGCACCTTGCTCACGCAGGTCTTTTACGCTAAGCAAAATTTGCCCGCCAGTTGTAACGACATCCTCAATTATACATACCTTTTTACCTTTAACGTTGCTTCCTTCGGCAACTTTACATGTGCCATATGCTTTAGCTTCTTTACGAACATAAGTAGCTGGTATACCCGTCTTCATGCTTAAGGCCGCCGCAAGCGGTATAGCACCCATTTCAAGCCCAGCAAGCACTTCCGTACCTTTCGGCACTAGGTTTACCAGCTCTTCGCTTATAACATCCAAAAGAGTTGGATCGGATGTAAACATGTATTTATCAAAATATTCATTAGACCGTTGCCCCGAGCGAAGAAGAAAATCACCCGTGATATGTGATGCCTTGTAAATTTCTTGCGCCAATAATTTTTTGCTCATAATTATCTCCTTAGTTTAATTTTTTATTAATGTGCGATTCCCACAATGTCTGTAATACTTTTAAGTCCGTTTTCTTTAACATAATCCTCAATGCCGTCGATTATATCAAGAACAATACCCGGTTTTATCAAATTTGCCGTACCCACAGCCACAGCGGATGCACCCGCCATTAGAAACATAACCGCATCTTCTGCCGAAGATATACCGCCCATACCAATTATCGGTATACTAACCTTTTTATACACTTGATATACGGAGCGAAGTGCCACAGGCATTATCGCCGGACCGGAGAGACCGCCGAAAACATTGCCTAAAAGCGGCTTTTTTCGTTTTATGTCAATACTCATGCCCAACAAGGTGTTTATAAGCGTTATGCCGTCCGCTCCAGCGGCCTCCGCAGCCGTCGCAATTTCGGCAATGTCCGTTACGTTTGGGGATAACTTTACGTACAGCGGTTGGCGCGCGGCCTGCTTACACATTTTCACAAGCTCAAACGTAAGCTCCGAGTTTGTGCCGAAAGCTATGCCACCCTTTGAAACGTTTGGGCAACTGATATTAAGCTCCAGCATGTCCACTTTCTCCGTAGAAAGCCTTTCTATAACCGCAACGTAGTCCTCCATTGTGCGGCCACATACATTTACGATAATGTTTGTGCCAACGGCTAGCAGGTCAGGCAATTCGTCATTCACAAAACTGTCTATCCCGCCATTTTGAAGGCCTACTGCGTTAAGCATACCTCCGTATGTTTCACCAATGCGAGGAGGAGGGTTGCCAGACCAGGCCATTGGGGCAACGCCCTTTACCGTTATCGCGCCGAGGCGGGAAATATCGTACAACCCGCTCATTTCCTTCGCCGTTCCAAACGTGCCGGATGCCGTCGTAACCGGGTTTTTCCATTCAATACCACTTAATGATACGTTTAAGCTCATTATCTGTCACCATCCTCAAAAACCAAATCATCCGCAATAAACACAGGTCCATCCATACAACATCGCTTATAATGAAACCCCTGCTCCGCCGCCGTGTTTGCGGTCTTTACCGCGCAGCCAACGCACGCTCCAAAACCGCAACCCATTCGTTCTTCAAGCGATAAAAAAAGTTTTGAATTTTGTGCCAATTTAGACAAACCGCGAAGCATCGGTATCGGCCCGCAGGCGTACGCCGTCGCGCTTATTCCACCCTGTGATTTTATTAAATCACAAGTATTGCCATGAAAACCAATGCTGCCATCGTCCGTCGCTATTTCCACATTTGAGCAAAGTTCATTAAATTCGTCTGCCAGAAATATGTTTTTATCGCGATAGCCTAAATATGCCGTGATTATCCTATCCGGATCGGTTCTCCTAAGATCCGCCGCAAGCTCCAGAAGCGGCGGGATGCCGATGCCGCCGCCAATAAGCACGGCTGTACCATTTTGCACTTTAAACCCGTTGCCCAGAGGCCCAAATACGCGGATGCTATCATCCGCCTTTAACCCGGCAAAAATCCGTGTCCCCTTCCCTTCAATACGGTAGAGGAGCGTAATGACGCCAAGCTTTTTATCCAAACGGCAGATACTTATTGGGCGCGGAAGAATAGAGGAAGCATCACCCGTATACAGGTTTACAAACTGCCCCGGTTTACATAGCTCCGCAATCTCCGGCGAATTAATCCTCATTCGGTACACATCATGGATCAACTCCGTATTTTCGAGGATAATCGCCTTTTCTACATCAATCATTAAAGGCCTCCGATATATTCTCTCAAATCCTTAACCATGGCTACCGCCGCAGCACGTGCCGCTTGGGCGTAGTCTTCCGGCTTGTCTGTCTTTTTCCACGCACCGATAATACCGCGTGACGAGTTTACGATGCCGCCCGCGCCTTGCGCGTCAAAGCATACGGCAACGTCCGCCGCTGTGCCGCCCTGTGCGCCGTAGCCTGGGATAAGGAAGAATACACTGGGCAGCTGCCTACGTAGATTTATAGCCTCTTCTGGCTTTGTCGCGCCGACAACCGCACATACGGAACTGTAACCATAGTTGCCCATAAGATCCCCACCGATTTCGGAGACCATATTACCAACATGCTCATAAAGTTTCAACCCATTTACAAGCTCCAGTTTTTGCAAATCCGCACCACCGGGGTTTGAGGTGGCGACTAGTACAAAAATCCCTTTATTATCACGTTTGCAAACGTCAATAAAGGGCTTTAATGAATCCTTACCGAGATAGGGGTTTACGGTGGCAAAATCCGCGCCGTCCGCAGCTAGGCGGCCTTCGGCATAGGCTGTGGCTGTGGAACCGATGTCACCGCGCTTAACGTCCGCAATTACTATCAAGCCGCGGCTTTTGGCATAAGCGACCGTTTTTGTATATACCTCAAACCCTTCCGCTCCGTATTGCTCATAAAAAGCGATCTGCGGCTTAACAGCTGGCACTATGTCATACACGGCATCTATAATATTTATGTTAAACTCTAAAAATGCCGCCGGTACATTACCTCCGTTCGCGGAAATTATATGATCTGGGAGCAGATCCACCGTCGGATCCAATCCAACGCAGACAGGTGCGCGAAGTTTTTTGGATTTTTCAATAAGTTTGTCGATAATTAACATTTTACTCTCCTTTTCGTGGGTTCATTAAAAGATAGCATAAAAAATCATCGGTATAAAGATTGCTGGCAAAAAATTTGCCAACTTAATTTTTGTAATCTCAAGCATGTTGAGGCCGATGGCGAAGATTAATGTACCGCCGATTGCGGCAAGCGAAACCATCATTTCCTCGGTAATAAATGCAGCTGCAGCGCCGGCAGCCAGCGTTATAACGCCTTGGTAAAACAGCACGGATACCGCGGAAAGCAGCACCCCCGGCCCAAACGCGGCGGCAAGCACGATAGCTGATATCCCGTCTAATATGGCCTTTGCGAACAATATATCATGGTTGCCCAACACTCCGCTCTCAATCGAGCCAAGAATCGCCATTGTTCCAACGCAGTAAAGGATTGTGCCGGTTACAAAGCCTTTAGCGAGACCTTCACGTCCGCGGGATATCTTGCGTTCAATAAAAATGGCGAGAACACCAAATTTATGGTCAACATCAATAATCGCACCTAAAAACCCGCCTACGACAAGGCTCATTATAAGGAGCAATGTTGACGCGCCGCCGTTCATCGCGGC